>JACXTT010007384.1_pt1 | contig 15473 bp, 8 predicted proteins | sample 9270951 | NCBI WGS metagenome assembly JACXTT01 (sample SAMN15532306, study PRJNA645909) | rock metagenome | isolation source: weathered quartz diorite | place: Puerto Rico | collected 2017-06-21 | reverse complement strand
TCCACGGTGAAGACGCGTCGGCCGTCCGACTTCCGTGGGAACTCGCCCATGAGGCCCTCCCGTCCTGCCGCAGCAGGATAGCCCCATCGGTGTCTAGTTCAATTGGGGAGCGGATCAGCCTACATATGGCCGACCGGTGCGCAGAGAACAACTCTGGCCACACCTGTGTGTCTCGCCGACGCAACCGCTCGCAGTGCAGGACGACGACGGGGTGAGCATACGGTTCAAGATTCTGCCGGTCGGGGCGACCGTGTCGCGGCCGGCCGGCCGGGATGCGCGCCGGCGCGGATGTACGTGCCCGGTTCCGGAGAACCGCGGCGGAGCCGGGTGGGATGTCTCTGACGACGAGCACCTGAAGGGATTCTGGATCGACGAAGAATGTGTCGTTCACGGCGCAGGGCTCCCGCAGGCTAACTGAGACGCGCTTCGCGCAGCCTTTTTCTTTGATCCCCCGTTTCCTCGCCCGCTGCCTGCTTCTTTCCTCTTTGCGCCGCGACGATCCAGTATGCGATTTCGTCGAGAGCTGATTCTCGATTTCCGCGCGCTGCCGGGGCAAGCAGCGATCTGCTGAAAGCTCATTTGATCTTCAACGGGCGTCTAGATGATTTTTCGCCACTCCTTCGTCGCGGGAATTGCTCTCGAGCCGAGTTCGACAGCTGGCGACCACAGCGGTACCCTGCCAGTGCGTACTATGTCACCTAAAGAACTCGTCACGATCGAGCACTCAGCTTCTGTCCATTTGTGATCACCTGCCACAACGTAGCAGTCCTCTGCTAGGAGCGCTGGTCGCAATCGGAGTTCTGCTGGCGACCCTGGGCATGGCCTTGGCTCAGGGCCAACGCAGAGCGATCGACCTGGTTGTGCCGTTACACGCACCGGATGAGAAGACAATCCTGGAGGACCTTCGTCGGCGCGGCGGTACGGTACGGCAAGAAGGTGCTGACCGCCGGCAACGGTCTCAACTGCTCCAGTTGTCATCTTGACGCGGGCCGAAGGGCATACGCGTCACCATGGGTCGGACTCTGGGGCGTGTTCCCGGAGTACCGAGGCAGAAACGGGCAGGTCAATGCCCTCCAGGACCGAATCAATGATTGCTTTGAGCGCTCAATGAACGGAAAGCCTCTGCCGTACGAGAGCGATGAAATGCGGGGGATTCTGGCATACATCGGGTGGTTGTCGAGAGATGTCCCGACGCGTGTTGCCGTCGAGCGGCGCGGGTTCGCGCGCGATCGACTAAGCCGGCCCGCAGATCCTCAGCGAGGCGAGTCAGTCTATGCCATGAAGTGTGCGGCTTGCCACGGTCCCGATGGCCAGGGTCGTCGCGGAGCAAATGGTGAGTACCTGTTCCCTGCTCTGTGGGGCCCAGAGTCCTTCAACATCGGAGCCGGCATGGCCCGACTGAGTAACGCCGCCGGATTCGTTGAGGCCAACATGCCGGTCGGGAAAGGTGAGACGTTGACCGACGCGGATGCCATCGACGTGGCTGCATATTTCATTCGTCAGCCACGACCCGACTTTCCCGCAAAGACCCGAGACTGGCCGAAGGGCGGAAAGCCCGACGACGCACCGTACTGACAGCTAGAACCTACCGCGCAGTCGCTTCGGCGCGTGACCGGATCTCCAAGGCAATCTCGCGCGCCAGCATCGAGAGCAACCGATTCATCCCCTGCACGAGGGGCTGGTAGCCCGGTTCGGCGATAGGCTCGTTGAGGGTGGAGCGTCTCAGCACGAGCTCCGTCCCATCCTTGCCGACAACGCGCCAACGCGCGTCCAGGGTCGCCTGTCGGCCGGGCCAGCCCTCAAAGCGAAGCACCACGACGGCCACCTGGTAGTCGAGCACTCTCGCGACTCCGCCGCGCCACGGGAACACCGCGATCCGCTCGCTCCCAACGTGTGCGCCGACATTGTCCGCGAGCACCTGGCCGATGCCGCTCTCTAGCGGTTCCGCCCAGCGGTCGTACATCGCGACTCCGACCACGTCGTTCGCGTCACGCGTGACGATCTGCACCCGGTCGAGATAACCAGGGATCAGCACTGGACCGACGCCGACGGCGACATTGGACGCGCCGGCGATGGGCGCAGCTTCGCGCGGCGGCGTCGGCGAGAGTACGTAGTATTTGGTCGGATCGGCGACCGACATGCAGCCCGCCAGGGCCAGCACGCCGGTCATGAGGAGCAGCCAGACGAAACGGCTCGCTTGGGTGCGCATCATCGCCCTCCATTGGCGCTCGGACGGCGAGCCCCGTAAAGTACGGCGTTCGGGTTCCGCTCCAAGTAGTCGGCCAGCGATCCCAGCGATCGTAACGTCTCGCGAAGCTCGTGTAGTGACTTGACGAGCTCATAGCCGAGCGCCGAGTCCTGATTGAGCGTCCCGTCCACACCCGCCAGGGTTACCTGTGCGTGCTCGAGAGTTGCGCCGGCAGTATCAGAAGACTTCTTCAGCGACACGAGCAACGGCTCGATTTGTGCGTCGATCTTCGTGACGACGCGGCGGACATCCGCCACCAGCGCGGGGGCCTGGGCGAGCGTTGCCTGGGCGGACTTGAGGGTGATCTGCGCTTCGCTGGAGAGCGGACCGACCTGATCGTTCACGTTAGCGGCCAGGGTGTCGACCCGCCGAACGAGCCCGCGGCCATCGCTGAGGACCCCGTCGAGGTTCTTCAACGAGCTGGCGATTTCCGGCGACTTCAGGATGCGCTTCGCCTCGTCGACCGTCGCGATCAGAGAGCGCGCGAGCTGGTCGAGCGGCAGCGCCGCGAGCGCATCGGCGATCTTCTCGACCTTCGCCGTCCACTTCTCGATGTCGGTCGGGACGGTGGGCACCTCGCGGACGTCCTTGTCGAGGCCGCGCAGCACGATCGGCGTGCCCGGGAAGTCATCGAGCGCGACGTAGAGGACCCCGGTCACAAAGCTCTGCATGCGTAGCTGCGCACGCAAATTGCGCTCCTTCACCACCCGATCGAGCGCGTCGTCGAGGTCGCGGGGCCGAACTCCCCTCAGGGAGTCCGGCTCGAACTCGGCGTACACCGTGGCGAGCCAGTTGCCCCAGCGCATGTTGACGTCCGTCACCTCGCCGACGCGAACGCCGCGCAGCATGACCGGCGCCCCTTTCTGAAGGCCGGTCACGGCGGAGTCGAAGTACATCACGACACGATACTTGGGCTTGAACATCCCGGTGCCGCCCCACAGCAAGAGGCCGACCACGATCAGGATGGACGCGCCCAGGACGAAGGCGCCGATGACGGTCGGATTGGCTCGCACACTCATGACGTGACACCTCTTGCCGCGCCGTCCGCGTTGCCGCGACGCAGGAACGTCCGGACCGTGGGATTGGGGCACTCGTCGCGGAGCGTCTTCGGCGGACCGCAGGCGATCATGGTTCGCGTCTCGGCGTCGAGAAACACGGCGTTGTCCGCGATGGTGAAGATGCTGGCCAGCTCGTGGGTCACCACCACCATGGTGGCGCCGAGGCTGTCGCGTAGTTCCAGGATGAGGTCGTCGAGCCGGCGTGAGCTCATCGGATCGAGCCCCGCGGATGGCTCGTCGAAGAACAGGATATCGGGGTCGAGCGCCATCGCCCGCGCGACGCCGGCGCGCTTGAGCATCCCGCCGCTGATCTCGGACGGATAGAACTCCTCGTAGCCGGCCAGGCCCACCAGCGCGAGCTTGAGGGCGACGATCTCGCGGATCTGGCGTGGCGGAAGCCGTGTGAACGTCTGCAACGGCAGGCCGACGTTCTCCGCCAAGGTCATCGAGCTCCAGAGGGCGCCCTGCTGGAATGACACCCCGAAGCGCCGGCGCAGCCCCTCCTGTGTCTCAGGGGTCGCGCCCCAGAAGCCCTCGCCGTCGTAGACGACGTTTCCTCGCGCCGGCGCCTTGAGGCCGACCATGTGGTTGAGGAGCGTGCTCTTGCCACAGCCGCTCCCGCCCATGATGACGAAGACCTCGCCCTGCTCGATGGTGAAGTCCAGGTCGTGCTGGATCACGAAGGTCCCGTACGCCATCGTCAGGCCGCTCACCTGAATGCGCGGGGCCCGGTTAGAAGCCGAGGACATTGAGAATCACCGCGAAGATCCCGTCGAGGACGATGAGCCAGACGATCGACGTCACCACCGCGGAGGTCGCCGCAAGGCCGACCGCCGCAGCGCTGCGACCCGACTGCATGCCCCGCAGGCAGCCCGCGAGCGCCACGACGACGCCGAACACCGAGCTCTTGGTGATGCCGATCAGGAAGTCACTCACGTGGACGGCCGCGCGGGTCTGCTCGAAGTACTCGGTGGAGCTCAGGCCCAGCATGCCGATGCCGACGACGGCGCCGCCCAGGATGCCCACCAGGTCCGAGTAGACGGTGAGCAACGGCATCATGGCGATGAGCGCGAGCATCCGCGGCAGGACCAGAAACTCCATCGGGGAGATGCCCATGGTGGACAGCGCGTCGATCTCCTGATTCGTGTTCATCGTGCCCAGCTGAGCCGCGAAGGCTGCGCCGGTTCGCCCCGCCATGACAATGGCGGTCATGATGCAGCCGATCTCGCGCGTCATCGCGATGGCAACGAGGTTGGCGACGAAGATCGAGGCGCCGAACTGTTGGAGCTGCACGGCGCCCACGAACGCAAGGATCAGCCCGATCAGGAAACTGATCAGGCTCACGATGCCGAGCGCGCGCGGGCCGCAGTCCTGCACGACGAGCAGAAGGTCCGAGATCCGAAACCGCGCGCGCCGGCGCGCCAGGGCACCGAACGCGAGCAGGCTCTCGCCGAGGAAGGCGAGTCCGACCGTCATCGCTCTTGCCGTCGCGATCGCGTCGGTGCCGATCCGCGCAAGCCATGGCAGCCGCGCTCCGGTGCGTCCGGTCTGCCGTTCCGGTACGGCCTCCGCCATCGCGATGAGCCGGCGAACGCCGTCGGGCAGCCCGGCGCGGTCGGCAGCGACGCCCCCGGCGGCCATCTCGCCGAGCACCTTGAGGACGAAAGTGACGAGTCCCGAATCCCACGCGGTGATCTGACGGGCGTCGAACGCAAGGTGGCTAACCCTGGCAGCACGCAGCTCTCCCAGGGTGCTCGACGGTTCCGGCAGTCCGTGCTGGCTGAGCCAAGCGCCCGCGAACTCCAGCACGGCGCGGTCCGGCTCGCGGTGTCTGACAGCCAGCTGCGCATCGGGAACGGCGACTGATGTACCGTTCAGTTCGAGCTCTCCTTGTCGTCCAGACCGGTCGGTTCGTGCCGCAGACAACAGACGTCAGCTGTCCGAGCGAGCAGCTCCAGGGCTCGCGGCCAGAGTGGCCTGGATCAGGCGCGCTCGCTCCGCATTCACGTTGGTTTTCAACACCGTCCCTCCGAGGCCGCGAATCGCATGCAGAATCACGTCCATGTCGCCTTCGCTGTCCAGCACGAAGATGGCGGAGGTTCCTGGTTTCATCAGTCCCTGCACCGTCGCAATGAAGTCGTCGGCGATGCCCGAGGACGTCAAGCTGAAGGCCGTGCCCGCCCCTCCGACCGCCGCCCCGATCGCCGCGCCGATCACGGGCACACCGAGCACCAGACCGGCCAGGAAGCCCACCGCCGAAGCGCCCAGGATGTTCGACGCGCTCGGGAACGCCTCTCGATTGAGAGTGAACGATCCGTCGAGGTGCCTGACGACCACGGCCACGTCGTTGAGAATGAGGTAGTTCTTGCCCCACCCCAGCCGCATGATTTCGTCGCGGACTTGATTCGCGCGGTCGATGTCCTCATACCCGACCGCCCACAGGTGCTCCAGTTTCGTCATCGCCCTTCTTTCCTTGGTCCACTATATGGAGCCGGCGCCTGGTGTGGCCTGGGCCTCCCGGGTCTCGCTCGGAGCCGCCACGCCGCGCTCGGTCCCTGCGGGAAAGCAAGAGGCGGACCATGCCTAAGCGTTTGATTTCACTCGGGGGCAGACCGTGAGCTCGTAAATTTCCTACGACGAATCGCGGAAACGCCGCCGCTGCGAGTGGCGAGGACGACCGGGCGCCAGCTGGTCCGGTCCGGCGTAATGGAAACGTAACACTAGGACCCCCGCCTGCGGGGAGGGCAGGTGCAGGAGGCTTGTTCTTCACGTATCATCGGTGCGCTTCTGCAAACCGAAAAGGGGACCAAGGCCTCACGCGATGACGAGCGAGCTGCCAGAAAGGGAGCCGCGGGTCCTCTGGGACGACGGCGAGTTCATCCTCTCGCGTCTTCGGGCCTATCCCCGTCCCGCACTATTGGTGCGACCCGCCGATGCCAGCCCGACGGAAACAACCATCGCGCAGATGGAGCATGCCCACGCTCTCCGCGGAGAGCTCGACGCTTCCTGGGCCGCCCGCCCCACGGACCTCATCGGCGCCCGGCCGCGGCTGGCACTCCGGATGGAGGATCCGGGCGGCGAGGTGCTGGCGACGCTGCTCGGCAAGCCCTGGGATGTGGGTCGTTTCCTGCGTGTCGCCGCCGGCGCCGCGCGCGCGCTGTCCGGTCTGCATACGCGCGGCCTGGTTCACAAGGACGTGAACCCGTCCAACATCCTCGTCGACGTCACCACGGGCGGGGCTTGGCTAGCCGGCTTCGGCCTCACCACCCGTCTCGCGCGCGAGCGCAACGTGCCAAACGTCTCGCAGGCGGTCGAAGGGACGCTCGCCTACATGGCTCCCGAGCAGACCGGCCGAATGAATCGCTCCGTGGATACGCGAAGCGATCTCTATTCGCTCGGTGTGACACTCTACGAGATGTTGACCGGGACGCTACCGTTCAGAGCGTCCGAGCCCTTGGAGTGGATCCACTGCCACATCGCGCGGCAGCCCGTGCCGCCCAGCGAGCGCGTGCTCGAGATTCCGGCGATGCTCTCGACGATCGTTCTCAAGCTCCTGGCCAAGAATGCGGAGGATCGCTACCAGACGGCCCGAGGCGTGGAGGCCGATCTTCGGCAATGCTCGGCCGAATGGGACACATCCGGCCGCATCGATCACTTCCCGCTGGCCGCACGGGACGTGCCGGACCGGCTGCTGGTCCCCGAGCGTCTGTACGGTCGTGCGCGCGAGATCGGGGCGCTCGTCGATGCGTTCGACCGCGTGGCGCGAGACGGACGACAGACGCTCGTCCTTCTGTCCGGATACTCCGGCGTCGGCAAGTCCTCTATCGTCAACGAGCTTCAACAGGCCGTCGTGCGCGCACACGGGCTGTTCGTCTCCGGCAAGTTCGAGCCACACGAACGCGACATCCCGTTCGCCCCGATCGCTCGCGCCTTCCGCGACCTCGTGCGCTCGGTTCTCCTCTCGAGTGATATCGAGCTGCAACGATGGCGTGACGATCTACGCCGGGCGCTCGGCGCGAACGGTCAGCTCCTCGTCGACCTCGTACCCGACGTCAAGCTGATCATCGGTCCCCAGGAGCCCGTGGCGGAGCTCCCGCCGCAACAGGCGCAGGCGCGCTTCCACCGAGTCCTGGAGCGTTTCGTGGGCGTGTTCGCGCGCTCCGAGCATCCGCTCGTTCTCTTCGTCGACGATCTGCAATGGCTGGATCGCGCCTCGCTCGACCTCCTGCGCAATCTGGCCGTGCACGGCGACGACATGCACCTGCTACTCATCGGCGCGTATCGCGACAACGAGGTGGGACCAACGCATCCTCTGAGCCAGACCCTGGCGGCGATTCAAGACGTGACGGCCGTACAGGAGGTCAGCGTAGGGCCGCTGGATCGAGAGGCCGTGCAGGCGCTGATCGCGGATGCTCTGCGCCAGAGCCGCGACCGGATCGAGCCGCTGGCCGAGGTCGTGTTCGACAAGACGGCCGGGAACCCGTTCTTCGTGATGCAGTTTCTCCACGAACTCGGCGGCGAGGGCTGCCTCGCGTTCGATGCTGGGGCCGGCGTTTGGACGTGGGACCTCCCGCGGATCTGGGCGAAGGGCTATACCGAGAACGTATTCGATCTGCTGGCGGGAAAGCTGAACCGCCTATCCGCGAGGACCCAGGACACGCTGCGAGACCTCGCCTGTTTGAATGGTGGTCGCACGGACGAGCTGAGCATCATCCAGGGCTGCTCGGAGGGCGACCTTCACACGGCGCTCTCGGAGGCGACCGTGGCAGGATTCGTCTCGCGCAGCGCGGACGTCTATGCATTCTGTCACGACCGTATCCGGGAGGCGGCGTATGCGCAGATCCCTGAGAGTGAGCGCGCGGCGGTCCACCTGCGGATCGGCAGATTGCTGTTGGCGAAGCTGACGGAGGCGGATACTTCGGAAAGAGTCTTCGACGTCGTCAACCAGCTCAACCGCGGCGCCACGCTCCTGACCTCGCCGGAGGAACGTGTGCGCGTCGCCGAGCTCAATCTGATCGCGGGCCGACGCGCCCGAGCCACCGCCGCTTACACATCGGCGCTGGTGCACCTGACGGCGGGAGAGGCGTTGCTCTCCGAAGAGGACTGGCACAAACGCCACCGCCTCAGGTTCTCCCTGTCACTCCACCGGGCCGAGGGCGAATTCCTCACCGGGGATCTGAGCGCTGCGGAAGCGCGGCTCTCGGCACTACAGGAGCGTGCCGTCGGTCCGACCGATCGCTCGGCCGTCGCGTGCTTACGGATCGCGGTCTATACAACGATGGACCGGACGGATCGCGCGGTTGAGGTCGGGCTGGAGCAGCTTCACGGCTTCGGTGTCGCGTGTCCGCTTCACCCGGGAGACGAGGAGGTTCGGATCGAGTACGACCTTCTCCGGCAACGCCTCGGCGAACAGCCGATCGAGTCGATCGTTGACCGGGCCTCGACCAGGGATGTGCAATGGCTGGCCGCCATGGAGATTCTGATGGCCATACTTCCGGCGGCCGTCTTCACGGACAAGAACCTGCACGACCTCGTCGTCATCCGCATGGCCAACCTCAGCCTCGAGCACGGTCTCTGTGAAGCTGCCACCGTGGCCTGGGCCCACCTGAGCATGGTCATCGGTCCCCGCTTCGGTCACTACCGCGAGGGATACCGCTTCGGCGAAATGAGCGTGGCGCTCGTGGAGCGCGAGGATCTCGCCCGGTATCGGGGGAAGGTCTTCACGGTGGTCGGCTATCACGTGCTGCCCTGGACCCACCCAATCCAGGCGGCATCCCTGTTGATGCGACGCGCCCTGGAGCTCGCCCTGGAAACAGGTGACGTACTCTTTGCCGCGTTCAGCGCCATACACGTGAGCTCGCTGCGCCTCGCTGCCGGAGATCGACTCGACGAGGTGCAGGCAGAGGCGGAGCGCCATTTGATCCTCTCCCAACGCGCGGGCTTTGGCCTGCTGATCTATTGCTTCCAGGGTCAACTCCCTTTGATCCGCGCGCTTCGTGGTGAGTCCGCAACGGATGCCGCGAACGAGCAAATCCTCGAGCAGGACCCACGTCTAGCCCTGGCCGCCTGCTGGCATTGGATTCGGAGACTGGAGGCCCGCTTCCACGCCGGCGATTACCCGTCGGCGCTCGAAATGGCAGCCAAGGCCGAGCGCCTTCTCTGGACGAGCCCGACCTTCTTCGAGCTCGCCGAGTACCACTTTTACAGCGCGCTGGCCCATGCGATGGCCTGGAATTCGACGCGAGACGCGGAGGCGGCGCGCCACCGAGAGGCCCTTGTACGGCACGAGACTCAGCTCGCGATGTGGTCGGCCACCTGCACGGATACCTTCGGAAGCAGAGCCGCGCTCGTCGCTGCGGAGCTGGCACGCGTGGACGATCACGTCCTCGAAGCCGAACGCCTCTACGAGCAGGCCGTCCGCTCGGCGGCCGCTGCTGACATGCCGAACGTCGAGGCGATCGCCAGCGAGCTGGCCGCCCACTTCTATCTCGCGCATGGCCTCGAGCGGATAGCCCAGACCCACTTCGGGCGTGCCCAATCCTGCTATCGTCGCTGGGGAGCTGAAACGGCGGCGCGCCGCCTCGATGTCTACCTCGTCTCCAGCTCGCAGCCGCTCCCCCTCAGCGCGAATGCCACCGCGCCCACGTCCGCAGATGGCCTTGACCTTGCGACCGTCATCAAGGCATCCCAGACGATCTCCGGCGAGATCCTGATCGACAAGCTCGTGGAGACGCTGATCGTGACGGCCCTCCAGCATGCGGGCGCCGAGCGAGCGCTCCTCATCCTCCGGCGGGACGACGAGGCGCGAGTCGAGGCCGAAGCTACGACGCGGCAGGACGCCATCGCGGTGCGCCTGCGCGGAATGCCTGCCGGACCTTCGGATCTGCCCGAAACCGTTTTGAAGCTCGTGCTTCGAACGCGGGAAGCTGTGATCCTCAACGACGCGGCGGTCCCGAATCCGTTCTCGGATGATAGCTATGTGGTCGAGCACCGCGTCCGCTCATTGCTGTGTTTGCCGCTCGTGAAACAGGCGACCCTCGTCGGGGTCCTCTATCTCGAGAACAATGTCGCCTCCCACGTCTTCACGCCGACCCGCATCGAGCTCCTGACACTGCTGGCCTCGCAGGCCGCGATCTCACTGGAAAACGCGCGTCTCTACGCGGACCTCGGGGAGGCGCAAACCTATCTGGCGAGGGCCCAGCGGCTCAGCACCACGGGCAGCTTCGGGTGGAGGCCGGCCGCCGGCGAGATCGTGTGGTCCGAGGAGACCCATCGCATCTTCGCTCTCGATCGTGCGACCAAGCCGACGGTCGAGTTCGTCCTCTCGCGAACACATCCCGAGGACCGCGACGGCCTGGTGCAGCTCATCGAGCGCGCGACGCGCGAGGCCCACGATCTCGACCACGAGTACCGCCTCGTGATGCCCGGTGGCACCGTGAAACACATCCACGTCGTTGCGCAAGCGGTCCCCGACAAGGCGACCGGAGGAGCCGAGTACGTCGGCGCCGTGATGGATGTCACGGCCGTCAAGGAATCACGCCAGGCCCTCGAGAAGGCCTATGTCGAGATTCGAGACCTGAAGGATAAGCTGCAGAGGGAGAACATCGTCTTGCGCGAGGAGATCGACAAGACCTCGATGTTCGAGGAGATCGTCGGCGCCTCGCCGCCCCTCAAGATGGTCCTGTCCCACGTCTCCAAGGTCGCTCCCATGGATTCGACCGTCCTGATCACTGGGGAGACCGGCACGGGGAAGGAGCTCATCGCACGCGCGATCCACAAGCGCTCCCCGCGGGCGTCTCGCGCCTTCGTCAGCGTCAACTGCGGGGCCATTCCGTTGACGCTCATCGCGTCGGAGCTCTTCGGTCATGAGAAGGGCGCGTTCACCGGGGCCGTCCAGCGTCGTCACGGCCGCTTCGAGCTAGCTGACGGCGGGACGATTTTCCTCGACGAAGTCGGCGAGCTCCCCCCCGAGACTCAGATCATGCTCTTACGAGTGCTGCAAGAGCGCGAATTCGAGCGCGTCGGCGGCAGCGAGCCGATCCGCGTGAACGTCCGGGTGGTCGCCGCGACGAATCGGAATCTGGAGGCGGTCGTCGCCGACGGCGCCTTCCGCCCCGACCTGTTCTATCGGCTCAATGTCTTTCCGCTGGAAGTCCCGCCCCTGCGCGAGCGTCGGACGGATATCCCGCTGCTTGTCGAATATTTCGTTCATCGATACGGAAAGCGCTCGGGCAAGAGGATCCGCGGCATCAGCCACGAGTCATCGAACCTGCTCCAGTCGTACGACTGGCCTGGTAACATCCGCGAGCTGCAGAACATCATCGAGCGCGCGCTGATCGTGTCGGACTCGGACATCCTGTCGATCGATGAGCGGTGGCTATCCGGGCGTCAGCGCCCAGCGCCTCCGAAGGTCGCCCCCCCGTCCCCGAGCACCCTGGCGACTCACGAGAAGGACGCGATCGAGGCCGCGCTCAGCGAGAGCAAGGGCCGGGTGGCCGGCCCGTTCGGCGCGGCGGCGCGACTGGGCATCCCATCGTCGACCTTGGAGTCGAAGATCAAGGCGCTCAAGATCGACAAGCAGCGCTTCAGGTAGTCCGCCGGCGAGGCCGGGGTGGCTGCCGTTCAGAAGCTATGATGTCTCGGACGGACGGCGCCGACAGGAAGGTGTGGCGAAGCGCTGCTTCGTCAGCCAGAGAATCCGCAAGCGTCAGAATCGTGGTGCGGCTCAGGGTGCGGTAATGTTCAGCCGCTGCCTGGTCGCCCGCACGAGCGTACAGCTTCACTGCGCTGCGATGCACTCGCCACGCTGCGAGCGGGATCTCGACGCCCTGCAGGGTGGAGACCGCATGATCGATCCAATCGTGAGCGCGCTGAAGATCGCCCTCGGCTATCGCGACCCGAGCGCCGGTCTCCCAGGCAATCGCCTGCCAGGTGCGCTCGGCGGTGGCGAGCGTGAGCTCGAGAAACCGTTCGGACTCCGGCCGGGCTTGCCCGAGATCGCTCTTCGCCAGCCACAGCTCGGTCAGGCCCTCTTCGAGCATCATCCGGCAATACCAGTCGTTGATCACCGGCCGCCGATCCATCTCGCGCCGAGCCGTCGACAAGTGCTCCCAGGCCGCATCGTATTGTCCTGAGGCGGCGGCCGCCGTACCGGCCAGCGCCAGACTGAAGCGCCGCCAGGGTCGTCGTGCCGCCTCGTCGAGTGACGGCCGCACCGCGTCGCAGATCTGCTGGACCGCGGCAAAATCCTGGGCATGCAAGTGCACCCAGGCCCGGTAGAGCTGAAGCGTCTGGGCGCGGTAGCGGTCACCGTTCTTCTCGGCAAGCGCGATCTCGGCCGCCAGGGTGCGCAGCGCTTCGCCCCATTCGCCGAGAAACAGGAGACTCCAGGGCAGCGTGAACTCGCTCAACCAGTGGGCAAAGTTGAGATAGGGATTGTCGGCCTCTCCGTCGACCAGCACTCGCAGGCTGTCGACGACGTCTCGATAGGCGGCGCGGTACTCCGAGGAGCCCCATCGGATGAAGTTGAAATCGATCAGGTGCGCGGCGATCAGGAGGCGGTCGCCGTCGCGACCGATCTCGGCGATTGCCTCACGGCACTCTGCGGCATCCCGAGCGTTCCAGCCGCCCGTCCAGACACGTCTCACCAGGCAGCTCGCGCGTGTTCGCGCCCGCCGGAGCGAATCGTGTTGCTGCGCGCCGAGGCGCAGCGCACGGTCGACAATCCCGAGGGCCCGTTCGCCATCGATCCATGACAGCGGGTACGTCATGTCGATGAGCGCCTTCACTTCGAGGTCGACCAGGCCGTAGGCGGCCGCCTTCGCGGCGAGCGTCTCGTAGGTGTCGATGGCTCGCGTGTCGAATGAGACCACGTACATGGCAGCGAGCTGTTCGAGAATCGCGGGCTCGTGCGTGGCCCGTTCTGCCTCCGTCAGCCGCGGACACAGCTCGAGCGCATGCTCGAGATGCGCCCTGGCTTCGCGAGGCGCGTACCGCCGTCCGGCTGTGTCGGCGGCTATGCGAAGGTACTTGACGGCGCGTGTCCAGTCAGCCCCGTGCTCGAAGTGATACGCCAGGAACGGCGCGGCCTCCGCCATTCGCTGCCCGAATCGGGCTTCGGCCCATTCCGCGGCTTGCCGATGCAGCTGTGCTTTGCGGATCGGCGCGATCCGGTCGTACAGCACCTCGCGGTAGAGCGCATGCGTGAACTCGTAGAACGGTGAGACCGTCCCGTCGGGAAGCTCTTCGAGAGAGGCCGAACGCAGAATGCCAGTTCGGCGCGACAGCTTCTCGCACACCTCCTCGAATCTGTCTGGGGCGGCATCCATGGCCGCGGCGGCCCTCGCGATGACCGAGAACGAGCGATGCTGAGTGAGGCACGCCACCTCGAGGACCCGCCTCTCCTCGAGGCTCAGACGTTCGATCTGAGCTTCGATCAGCTCGCGGAGGCCGTCCGGCACGACCAGATCGATTTCGTTCAGCGGGGTCGTCAGGTGCCACCCACGAGCGTCCCGCGCGAGCAACCCGCGTCCAACCAAGTGGTTCAGCGTGGCGACCATGAACAAAGGATTGCCTTCGGAGTGCCGGTGGACGAGCTCCGCGAATCCCTTCGGCAGCCTCGCTATCGAATTGGAAGAGAGGTACTCGGCGACGTGCGATTCGGTCAACGGCTCCAGCGCGATCTCGTCGCACAGCTGGCGGGATCGAAGGTCCCGCTTGAGCGCTCGCACCGGATGATCCATCAAAGCGACTTCATCATCACGATACGTCGCGACGAGCATCAGCGTGGCCGGACCGCGGCGGCGGGCTACGACCGAGATCAGATCCACCGTGGCGTAATCGACCCACTGAAGATCCTCGAACACGATGACGAGTGGCCGTCGCGCCGCGATCGCTTCCAGGGCATCGCCGATCTCGCGCAGCATCCGCTCGCGGGTGGCCCCCAGCACTTCGCGTTTCAGGATCGCGCCACGGTCCGGCGTGAGCAGGGCCGGGAACTGGAGGAGCCATGTCGGAGCCTCCGTGGCGAGGATCTGGATCACGGAGCCGCCGTCGTTTCCTCGGCAGAGCCCGGCGATCGCCTCCAGCATCGGATAGTAGGCTTCCTTGCTTCCGTAGCCCTCGACACACTGGCCGAGCGCGATGCGGACGTTCGGCGCTTCCGCCGCGGCCTGACGGGCAAACGCGTCCACCAGCGCCGTCTTGCCGATGCCGGCCTCGCCGGTGACGAAGACGATGTGCCGGGTGCCCGTCAGCATATTTCGAAAGGAATTGGCGAGCTGGCCGAGCGAATGTTCTCGGCCCACCAGACGGCGCGGCGGTGCGCCTGCCGCCGCCGTGGGATTCGCCAGCCCACTCTGGGAGAGCGGGGCGATGAATCGGTACCCGCGCCGCTGGACAGTCTCGATGAAGAGCGGTTTCTTCGGGCGATCGCCGAGCGCGGCCCGAAGCTCGGAGATGTGACTCTTCAGAACCTCTTGCTGGACGTGGATGCCAGCCCAGATGGCGTCGAGAAGCTCGTCATGGGTCACCAGTCGTCCAGGGTGCTCCACAAGATAGTGCAGCATCGCGAACGCTTTCGGTGTCAGCGGAACTTGCGCCTCGACGTCGCGGTCGCCCGTCCGCCAGAGGCATTGATTGACCGTGTCGAGCCGAAACGGTGGGAACTCGCTCATCGACTACCACCCAAACACCTCTCGCAGCGCCGAAATCGGGCGTGCCGGAGCGTCGGGAAAGGCGGCGCGCCCGCCCTGCTTGACCGGCCGCGATCCGCCGAGAGCTTGCGACGGTGACGGGCGAGCTTGAAGCAGCCGAATTCAAAGGTTGCCCACTCTCCGGGCAGTGCCGCCATCGGACGGGATTGTACCCCTGCATGACGAGCCTTTTGAAACGATCGAGCCGCTTCGAGGCCAACGGCAAAGACATCCGGTTACCAAAACATTACCGAACGACCACGATTGCGGACTGCAGGGACCGTACGCTCCCAGCTCGGACGCAAACCACGGGCGATCGACGTAACGCCGGGCACCGCATGGCGCGCGCGGAGAGGCTAGTTGTGAAGTCTCACGAGATTGTCCCCGACTGCAAGGCGGGTGATCGGGGGACGACCGTCGAGACCCGTATGGGGCCGATGCCAGTTGTAGTAGTGCAGCCAGCGCGGCAGCGTG
>JACXTT010007383.1_pt1 | contig 15473 bp, 17 predicted proteins | sample 9270951 | NCBI WGS metagenome assembly JACXTT01 (sample SAMN15532306, study PRJNA645909) | rock metagenome | isolation source: weathered quartz diorite | place: Puerto Rico | collected 2017-06-21 | reverse complement strand
GCCTGGGCGGGGGAGAACCGGGTGGGCCGCGGGGAAGTATCGGCCGACGGTGGAAAGTCCTGGCAGATCGCGCAGCTCGCTGGCGAGGCCGCGCCATACGCCTGGGTACACTGGACTCGCGAGTGGAAAATTCCCGCCCCCCGCCAGTATGAGCTCGTGGTGCGGGCAACCGACCACCAGGGGCGCGAGCAGCCCTCTGAGCGACCATCCGACCGAGTGGACGAGTATGAGAATAATCTCTGGCAGCGCGTGCGGGTCGCGGTGACATGATGCGTGGTGACATGACGCGCGGAGCCATGACGCGGGGTGGCCGAATACGCGGCGACGTCGCGCAGGGTCCGGTCACTCGATGCGCCGCTGCGCCAGCCCTGACACAGGTGTCTCGCTGCGTGAACCGGGCTGCGGCATGGCTCTTTGCCGCGACCTTGGCTTGGGCCGCACAGGCAGGTAACCTCCTGGAACTGGCCGACGCGGCATTCCGCGCCGGAGATCTGGAGAAAGCCGGGACGCTTTCCCGGCGTGTGCTGGCCGCCCAGCCCGGCGAGGTCCACGCGCATATGATCCTCGGCGTGATCGCCGCGCAGAAGAACGATTGGGACGTTTCGAACCGCCACTTCCAGACCGTCGTCAAACTGCAGCCCTCCAACCCATTCGGCTATTTCTACCTTGGCCAGGCCAAGCTCTATCAGCGCCAGTGGGAAGCGGCGATTCAGTTTTTCTCGAAAGCGCTGGACCGCCAATACCCGGAGCGCGAACGGCTGCTGGTGGAACTGGCGCTGGCGCAGAACGAGGCCGGACGTCCCAAACAGGCGCTCGACACGCTTTCCAAAATGCAGCCCCCGCCGGAGGGGCCTGTGGCTGCCCAGTATCACGCGGTTACCGCCTTCGCGCTGAACAGCCTCAACCAGGCCGGGCCGGCGATCGAGGCCGTCCGCAAGGCCGTACAACTGGACGATTCGAATCCCCACTCCTGGGATTTTCTGATCGGCGCGCTGATCAACACGGACCAGACACCGCAGGCGCTGGCCGAGGCGATCCGTGCCCAGAGCCGCTTCCCCGATCATCCCGACATCCAGTTCCTGTTTGCGCTGGCCAGCTATCACGTCGCTGAGAGCCCGCTGAGCCGTGTGGCGCTGCGGAACCTCCGCGAGGCGGATCCGGCAAGCCCGCGCGTCGATCTGGCCGAGGGACTGCTGCACCGCAAGCAGGGCCGGAACGAGGAAGCCACGCAGGCTTTCCAGCGTGCGGCCGCGCGCGGCGTTCCGGATGCCCACCTGCTGTTGGGCATCGTGTTCAAGGACAACGGCGATTTCGCCGCGGCGGAAAAGGAGTATCGCGAGGCGGAGAAACTGAATCCGCGCAGCGGCCAGGCCCTGCTGGAACTGGGAAAACTGCTGCTCGGTAAGGGCGAGTTGCAGGAAGCCCGGACGCGCCTGGAGTCGGCGTTGCTCTATATGGCGGACGCGCCGTCGGTGCACTATCAGCTCGGGCTGCTTTACAACCGGCTGGGCGACAAGGAAAAATCGCAAATGCACCTGAAGCTGGCGAAGCAGCCGTGAGCTCTGAAATCTGAACAAAGCCCTGAGCTCTGAACAAAGCAAAGCCCTGAACAAAGCAAAGCCCTGAACAAAGCAAAGCCCTGACCCAGCCCTGACCCAGCCCGTTTACTCGTGCCTGGCCTTGGTGTAAACTTTTACCTCATCCACCGTGTGCTGGGGGGCGATAGCGATGAAGGCATTCATCAGCTACCGGGATGTGGAGGCCGACCGCAATCTTGCCGGCGCCATCGCCGAATCCTTACGCCAGCATTCCGTCGCCGTCTCCATGCAAATGGAGATCCCCCTGGGCGCAAGCTGGAACGAATACATCGACCGCGAACTCAACGACGCCGGCTACTTCATCGTTCTGGTTTCCCAGGCAGCGGTGCAAAGCGACATGGTGCAAGAGGAAATCCGGGTCGCGCACAAACTGCTAAAACAGCAAAGATTGCGTATTCTTCCAATCAAGATTTCCCTGGAGGACGAAAATCTCCCTTACGAGTTGCGAGCGATGCTCCGGCCCTTGCAACATGCCGAATGGTTCCCCGGAGAGGATCCCGCCCGCGTCTGCCAGCGCGTACTTGAAGTAGTGCTCGGCGTGGAAGGGCTCATGGCGATCATGGGGGACCCAACCAAGAGCTATTCCAGCGTCAAACGCGCATTCACGACGCTGGCCTCGCTCACGGATTGGACTGCGCGGGCGCGGGAGAGCTTTGCGGCCTATTGGGACCGCAGGGCGTTGCAAGCAGCGGCCGGGGACGATCGCGACCGCTGCCTGCTGGCCTGGCTCAGCGCTGCCGCACTAAATCCGGCCGATGGTCGTCTGCGTGAGGCCGCGGATCTAGTGGGCCGCGACGGCGCACGCCTTCAGGCGTCATACCGGAATTTGGGAGAGTCTTCGGGATCACATCCCCTGACCTTTGGTTTCTGGTCGAAACTCTTCATCAGATTCTTACCTGGCGGTGTTCCAGGCCTCTTGGCCGTCGCGCCAAAAACCAGGAGGATTGCGGCCGCCCGGGCGTTCGGGAACGATGTGTTCATCTTTGATACCGCGACGGGCCGCGTGGCGGCGGGCCCCCTCCGTCACGAATCGGTGTTATGCGCAGGATTCAGTCCCGACGAAGCCACCCTCGTCACCGGCGGCTGGGATGATACCGTCCGATTCTGGCGATCGGACACGGGAGAGCCTGCGGGGATACAGATCCCTCACAAGGGCGCGGTACTTGCGCTTGCGTTCAGTCCGGATGGCAACACGCTGCTGACATGTGGCAGGAGCCGGGCCTATCGATGGTCCGCGGCAACCGTGGAGCCGGTGGGAGAGCCGCTGAAGCACAAAGGCATCGTGAGCGCGGTCGCCTTTAGCGCCGATGGCAGCCTGTTCCTCACCGGCGAAATGGATGGAACCGTGCGGTTGTGGCAGGCCGGCGACGGAGCCCCGGGGCCAGTCTTTCGCCACGCCGGATACGGAGTAAGAGCGGTCTTCAGCCCCGACGGAAAATTTGTCTTGACCGGCGGCGCCGACGGCAAAGCGCGGCTGTGGCTTACCGCGTCCGGCGAACCGCTCGACGTCGTTTTCGATCACCGGGATAAGGTGAGCGCCGTCGCTTTTCACTCCTCCGGCAAATTCGTGGCCACGGCCAGCGCGGATGGCAGCGCGCAGGTCTGGAGCATCGGCGGTGGAGAACCGGCCGGCCCAGCTTTGCGACACCCCGATCGAGTCTCCGCCTGTGTATTCGACCCGGTCGGGGAATGCCTGCTCACCAACGGCAAGGACCCCGCGGTTCGGAGCTGGCGCGTCGATCCTCAGACCGTGGCCGGGCGTGCCATGCGCCACCAGGGGAGCATCATGGAAGCCGCGTGGAGTCCGGACGGCTCGCGAATTGTCTCGGCCGGAAGCGATAAGACCGTTCGCTGTTGGCTCGCGGAAAAGGACGCTCCCGCTGGCCCCGCTCTTACGCACGACCAGAAAGTCGCCTCCGTGCGCGCCGCGGCGGATCCCCGGATCGTCTACACCGTTGCCAGCGACAAGACCGTCCGCCTCTGGCGCGATGACTCCGCCGAAGTTCTCAATCGGACCGGCGGCACGGGGAAGGTGCTGATTGCGGCGTCCCCGGCGGAGCCCATCCTGGTGGTCGCCCAGGACTCGGCCGCGCATCTCCATGATGGCGCCTCGGGCTCGGAATCGGGAGTGGTCCTTATCCACGACAAGGAGATTACCGCCGTCGCGTTCAGCCCTGACGGCAAGCTCATCGTCACCGCCGGCGCCGACCTTACGCTCCGGATTTGGTCCGCCGCCGGCGGCTCCCCGGTTGGCTCTCCTCTCCAGGTCAATGCCGCTCCCAACTTTGTAGCGGTCGCAAGCGGGGGCTCGGTCGTGGTCGCGGCCGCAAGCGATACTCTCCGCCTTTTGCACGCGGAGACTGCTGAGGTCCTGGGGGATCCGGTCAAGTTCGCGCACTCCATTGCCGCCCTTGCAATAAACGAGGATGCCACGATGGCCATCGTCGCAACGCGCCTCTGGCTGCACTTTTTTTTTCTTACCGCGCGAGGCCCGGAACGGATTGCGGCGCGCCTGCTGCCCGGCGATCTGCCCGGACCCGCGGCCCTGCGGTTCACAGGTGGAACTTCGGTGCAGGCCGCGCTCTGCGATTCCGCCGGCCTGTTCATCGCGGTGATCGATTCGCAGGTGCCCGCTTCGGAACCGCTCGGAGGCGATCCGGATGCGCTATTGCAGGAGTGGCAGCATCGACTCGGGCTCACGCTGAATGAAGCCACCGGCGAATTCATGCCGGCCTGAACCCGTTCGCCGTTTACTGCAATAGGCCCTGCGCCGGAAGAGCGAATTCGCGGGAGCGTTCGCCGCGTTCAAAAATCGTGAGCTTGCCTCCGCTGTAGATCACGCGATCGACTCCCTTGAAATCGGACGGGATCTTCAGCAGAAACGCCGCGTAGGAGCGCGTTGCGCTTTCGCCGGCGTCGAGGTAAGCGAATGTGGGGCGGCCGAAAACTTTGCCTTTCGAGACCAGAACGCCGAACGGCTGGTGAATTCCCGTGGTGCCGAATTCCAGGCCGCGAGCCAGCGGTTTGCCGTCCTGGACGTGACGCCAGATGTTCAGCCAGGGGTAGTCGGAAGTCTTCCAGAGATAGCCGATGAGCAATCCCTTTGAGGCTGTGGACGCAGTCACCCAGCCGTACTCATCGTCGACGACGAACGAAACTACATTCGGATCTGGATCGTTGGTGAGGTGGCGCAGGTTGACCGGCTGGCCATCCTTCAACGCTTGCGGCCACCAAATGGGCGGCTCCTCGGGATTGGGCAGCGGGCTCGACTGCATCAGCCCCTTCCGCGCGTTCGCATCCACCACTGTCGTTCCGTCTAAAAACGGCGGCCCGATGGTCGGGTGCTGCACCATGTTGTAAACACGGCCGAGCTTGTTGCGGTTGGTGACCGTTTCCGAGACCCTGAACAGCGCCGCGCCGTCCACCAGGCGGACCGTGCGCCGCACCTCGAAGCCCGCCATCGGAAGAGAGGCGCCCATTTCGGCTTCAAGGCCGGCGCCGGATCGCGCGGGTGCGCGCGATTCCTTCCACTCAACCCGCGTCGTCTCGCCGTGGAAGGGCATGCCGTTGGCCAGTTCCGCGGCTGAGGGCTGGCCCCACCGGTCCAGGCAAACGAAGTGCGCCATGGGGCGCAGCGCGACTTTCTCATCGCCCGGACCCAGCCACCGAAGCGGGTTGAGCCCGCCCGCCGCCTCCCGGAACTCCACGATCGATCCGCCTCCCAGATCGATGACCAGCCTTGCGGACGCGCTCTCCAGCACCACCGAGCGGCGCCCGTCGACCACGGTCTCGGCGTACAATAAGAGAGGGGTGAGATACAGTACCGCGGCGGCAATCGAGCGTGCCCTAACCTGAAAACAGCCGGTTTGCATGAAGCGCATGATATCGCATCCAACGGCCGTAAGCGAAGGTTTCCCCGCACCGTAGTAAACAAGCTGTTTGGTTCCAACCGTTTGCCTAAGAATATAGAGGCGAGGGGACGTGCATTGCGGCCTGCCGGGCGTGGCCGTTGTGCCGCTGTACTTCAACCTCTATCTAACTGATGTGGATGTAAATAGCTTCTGTCAAGAGGGTTGCGTCTCAAAATAGACCTTGTAATCAGGGGCGAATGCCTTAAAGTGGATATTGAGGTGCTTTTACCTGAATGGTCGTAGCAAATTACCCTGAGAAGGTCGACGAGGGACTTTGCCTGGCGAGAGTCCTGCTGGTCGAAGACGATGTCGCTTCGCGCTTGACCTTACAGACCGTGCTAAGGGCCGGCGGGTATTGGGTGGACATAGCCGCCTCGGCTGCTGAAGCCGTAGAAAAACTTGAAGTTAGAGAGTACGACTTGGTTCTGAGCGGTCTCCGCGTGGAATCTGAAGAGGCCGGGTTGCGAGTCCTCGCTCACGCCCGTTCTCAGGATTACCGGCCCGCCACGGCACTCATTCGTTCGTATCACGACTCGGGCATGACCGCGTCCGGAGAGATCGTTGTCGAAACCGAAGGAATGTCCGGCCTGCTTACCGAAGTCGCTGAATTAATTGGACTAAGGGCCACTCGACGGGTCGAGCGCCACCTCCGCCAGGCTGCGTCCTAAGCGGAACACCTTATCCTCAAAATCGTCCAGGGCATCGCGGAAGAAGTGGTCTGCCGCTTCCACCCATTCCAACCGCTTAGGCGGAGCCACCTCCGCGAAGAGCGTCTCAAAGTCCGCTCGTGGAGCATGCTCGTCGTTCGTGCTTTGTATGAATGTCTTGTTGACCGTGCATTCGTAGAGGTACTCGTATCCTGAGCGGGACGTGGGGAATCCAACGGCGATGACTTCGAGCGGCTGAGCTTCGCCTTCGCACCCCAGCCGCAGCGCTACCCTCGAACCGAACGAAAATCCCGCCAGCACGAACGGCAGCCCCGGATAACGCTCGCGCAGCCAGGCCAGCGCCACGCGGGCGTCCTCCACTTCTCCCGCTCCGTTGTCATGCTTCCCTTCACTGCGGCCGACGCCTCGGAAATTGAAACGCAGCGCCACCGCGCCTGTCCGGCGTAGCCCTCGGGCCAGGCGATAGACCACTTTGTTATGCATTGTCCCGCCATATAGGGGATGCGGATGGCAGATCAGCGCCGCGAAAACCGGTGCCCGGTCCTCGGGTTCCTCCAGTAGGGACTCCAGGCGCCCGGCGGGGCCGTCCAGCAGGTGAGTCTCGATCAGGCGTGGCATGCAAGCGGCCGGGCCGGCGTCAGTTCGTCCGGTAATTGACGAACTGCATGTCGATGCCGAAATCGCTCTCCCGAAGCAGCTTGATGGCGGATTGCAGCGTGTCGCGGTCCCGCCCGCTCACCCGGATCAGGTCCGCATTGATGGAAGCCTGCACTTTCAGCTTGGAGTCTTTGATCTTCTTGACGATCTCCCGCGCCTTCTCGATGGGGATGCCCTGCTGGAGCTCGATCTCCTGCCGCACGCTGGAGCCGGCGGCCTGAATGAGCGGCCCATACGTCAGGCCTTTGATCGGCACCTTCCGCTTGACGAGTTTCTGCTCCAGAATCTCGATCACAGCTTTCAGCTTGTATTCGTCCGCGGAGGCGAGCAGGATCTTGTTCTCCTTCTCGCGAAGCTCGATCGAGGACTTGGAGTCCTTCAGGTCGTAGCGCGTGATGATCTCCTTCATCGCCTGCTGGACGGAGTTGGAGACCTCGTTGAGGTCGATCTTGGAGACAACGTCGAAACTGTTATCGGGCATTTTTATTGAGGGCCGGCGTGCGCCTGGCCGGAGCGGAGCGCCACCAGCACCCTCTCCGTAATTTTATCAATCAGGTCGCCCATTGCGTCGTCCAGTGCCAGGGTGACGGCTGCGCGCACCTGGTCGGGATCGATCGGCCGGGGCTCTGGCGCAGCCACAGGAGCGGCCGCCGGTGGCGGCATGGTATGAAGATGCGGGACCCACGGTTTCACGGCCGCCAGTTCGAGCGAAATGCGGTCGTCCTCAAGCGGGATTCGGTCGTCGCTGTCGCGCGGGTTACTGGCGCCCGCCATCGGCGGACCGCCCCGCTCCGCGCTTGCGTCGTTGATCAGCGGGCGCAGCATCTCCAACATGGCGCTCGCTTCGAAGGGCTTCTTGAGAACGCCGTCCGCGCCGCTGCCGGCCAGCCGCGCCGGGTCCACCGTTTCCTGCGCGCCCGCGGTCAGCACCACCCGCGTCCGCTTGTGGATCGGATGGTTCTTGATGAACTCGCAGAGATCGTAGCCCGTGCAGAAGGGCATGTCGATGTCCGCTACAACCACGTCGGGATCGAAGTCTCCGATGCGCACAACGGCCGTCTGGCCGTCGGTGACGCTCACCACCTCAAAACCTTCCTCGCGAAGGATGGACTCGCCCATGCGCTGCGCGTGCGGGCTGTCATCGGCAAGCAGAACTCTGTGCATGGAAACGGGGGCCGGGCTCACACTCCGTTGTAGCGTGTTTGCAGGCGGCGTTCAACCTTGACCTGAGCAAAAAACACTTGCCATCCAGACTACCAACTAGTAGGATGTAGACATGGGGGAGCAGGACACTCGGACAAAAATCCTCGACGCCGCTCAGGAACTGGTGCAGCGGATTGGGGCCAACGCCATGAGCTACCAGCACATCAGCCAGGCCGTCGGGATTCGCAAAGCCAGCATCCATCACCATTTTCCCACCAAGGAAAACCTACTCGAAGCCGTGATCGAGCGGTACAGCGCTTGCTTTCTTGCGTTGCTTCGCTCCATCGTGGACGGACGTGGCGAAGCTCCAGCCAAACTCCGGCGCTACATCGCGCTGTTCGAAGCAACCCTGGAAGCGGGAAACCGGGACAGGGCCTGTCCAATAGGCATGCTGGGAGCCGAGCAGGCGACGCTGGGGGACGAAGCTGTGGAGGCGATCCGGCGCTTTCGCGAAGAGAACGAGAAAGGACTGGAGCGGATACTGGAGCAGGGAAGAACGGAGGGATCGCTGGGGTTCCACGGCCCGCCCAGGGCGATGGCGGCGCTGATTTACTCGCTGCTCGAAGGTGAGCTGATGCTGGCCCGCGGCCATGCCGGCCGGACCCACTTCCAGACCGTCTCCGGGCAACTGATGAGGCTGGCGCAGAAATAGTTTTGGATCGTACTACCTACCAACTAGTCGGTAGTGCATAGCAGTACAAAAATAGAGCAACACAAAAGAGGAGTGATGAAGATGACGCAGATCGGAATTCTTGGAACGGCCGGATGGGTGTACGTCTGGCCCTCATGTTGGCAAAGGCGGGACGCCGGGTGACCCTCGGCTCGCGCGATCGGGCGCGCGCCGCAAAAATAGTGAACGTCCTGGCGAATCCAAATCTGTCCGCCGCGGACTATGAGACAGCGGCGGAGGCCCCCGTGGTGCTCCCGGCGCTGTTCCTGCGGGACGGCCTGTTGGACCAGTTGGAACCGCTGCGCTCCCGCCTGGAGGGAAAGATCCTGGTGGACATCACCAACCCCTTCAACCACGACTACAGTGATTTCATTCTGCCCTGGAATACCAGCGCTGCCGAGCAGATCCAGTTCCGCCATCCCAAGGCGCGTGTGATCGGGGCCTTCAAAAACGTCTGGTGGGAGGTATTCGACGCGCCTCTGTTCGACGGCCGGCCGAGCGACGTATTCGTGGCCGGCGACGACGCCGGGACGAAGCGTGAGTTCCTGCGCCTGGTGGAGGGCACGCCATTCCGGTACGTCGACGCGGGCAGCTTGAAGAACTCCAGAACCATCGAGCGGATGACGCTGCTGAGCGGCGAATTGGGCCGCCGCTACGGATACTTCCCGCGCATGAACTACCGCCTGCTGGGAGAAACCTGGTCGATAGGCCAAGCCGACCAGTTGAGCGCCGTGATCGCGCGCGCCTGAGTGCCTGCCATGCACAAGGCAACCCAGGCATTACTCGACGCCGGGATCGCTCTACCGCCTGCGCCCGCCCCGCTCGGCAAATATGCCCGGGCGGCGCGGGCGGGCGGATTGCTGTTCCTCAGTGGGATGCTTCCCGTAGAAGACGGACGTCCCGTCGCTAGCTAGAGGACGCGAAAGCCGCGGCCCGGCTCGCCGCCCGAAACGCACTGGCGGTGGCGGCCGCGGAAGCCGGATCGCTCGACCGCGTCCGCCGCGTGCTCCGGATGGCCGTGTATGTCGCCGTAGGCCCCAATTTCACGCAACACACACAAGTGGCCGACGCAGCCTCGGAAATCCTTCTGATTGCTTTCGGACCGGATCGCCCGCACGCCCGGCTGGCATTCGGCGTCGCATCATTGCCGGCGGGAATGCCCGTCGAATTGGAATTGATCTGCGAGACGTCAGGCTGAGCTTCCGCCCACCAATCACCCAACACCGGCGTGGACAACGGCTCCGCCGTAGTGCACGCCTCACTTCTTCTTGGCCTTCTTTTCCTTCTTCGGCTTAGCCTGGCGGTTGGTAGGCAGCGGCTGCTGCGTCTCGTCCGTCTTGGCGGCTTCGGCAGCGGGTTGTCCGGAGGTCTCGCCGGCGGGCTGTCCGGCGGCCGGCGCCGCACCCTGCGCGGCATCCGGCTGTCCCGCGGTGGGCGTTTGAGCCCGGGCCTCGGGGTTGCGGTCAAGAGCAGTGGGGTCGGTCACCACGGCTCCCGTCACGTCGCTGACGCCGGTACCCGTAGCCGCCGGAACCGGAACGCTCGCCGGAACCGCCGGCTTCAGATTCTCCATCGAAGGAGTGCCCGATTTCGCCGCAAGGCGCACGTCCGGGCTCTTGGTGAAGATTCCGGTGGCATGGCTGAGAGTGCTGGCCTTCACGCGGTTATCGAGCTCATACTTCATGCGCGCCACCGCTACCGGATCCGCTTCCGGAACCGGACGCTCCATGTCCTGCAGCTTCTGCGTAGCCGCGGCCACGCGGTCGCTCATCGGGTAATCCTTCACGATGCGCGCGTAAGCCTGCGCCGACTTCTCCTTGAAGCGGTCGCCCATCCGCGAGTAAGCGTCGCCCAGCAGCCATAGTGACTCGTCGGCCCCTGAGTAAAGCGGGTACGTGTCGACAATTCCCTGCAGCCTATTGGCAGCTGCCGGATAACTGCCCTTGTGATGGTAGAAGAATCCGACTCGGAATTCGCTCTCCGCCAGCACTTCTTGAATGTCGCGCAGCTTCTGCTGCGAATCCGGAGCGAACTTCGAGTTGGGGAACATCGTCAGGACGAGCTTGCACTCGTCTTCGGCGCGCATCGCGTGTTTGGCGTCCCGGTCGGCCTTCTCCATCTGCTTGTAGTGGATGTCGCAGACCTTATTCTGCGCCTCGGCCGACTCTTCCATCGTCGGATAGAACAAAATGAAGTCCTTGTACTCGGCCTCGGCCTGGGACAATCCGTGCGACCCGCCCTCGCGGAACCAGCTATCGGCAATGGCCAGCTTGGCTTTGGCCAGGTATTCGCTGGTGTCGTACGTGTTCATGAGAGTATTGAGCGTGATGCGCGCGACTTCGTAGCGCGAGCGCTCGATATCCCGAATGGCCTTGTCGTAGAGCACCTTGTCCGGCTGGAGGGTGTCCTTGGTGATGGGGTTCTCGTATTTCTTGCGCTTGAAGCAGCCCGAGGTAAAAAGAGCTGCACAGGCCAGCGCCAGTGCGAGAAGACGTGCGGTTCTGGTTGAAAAGGCCATACTTTACACTCTGGACGGCTACTGCATCATACACGGACGGCTACGGCCTCGCTGGCGATCTGGAACAATTCGGTCACCGCGGCGGCGGGATCGGGAGTGTGAAACACCGATGACCCTGTGACGATCCAGTCACACCCGGCCGCGGCCGCGTCGGCGACATTCTCCCGCGTTATGCCTCCGTCTATCTCTATCTTAAACTCCAAACCCAGTTCGCGCCGCCATTTCGCCAGCCGGCGCACCTTGTCCAGGGTCGAGGGGATGAATTTCTGCCCGCCGAACCCCGGATTCACGCTCATCAGGAGCACATAGTCTGCCACACCAAGGACTTCTTCGAGAGTGTTGAGCGGCGTGGCGGGATTCAGCACCACGCCCGCCTTGATGCCCTGCGCCTGGATGCCGCGCAAGGTCGAGTCAAGGTGGACGCAGGCTTCCTCGTGGACCAGAATCTGGTTCGCCCCGGCCAGAGCGAAGGCCGGGATGTACTTATCGGGGTCGGAAATCATCAGATGCACGTCCAGCGTCATCTTCGTGACTTTCCGGATGGATTCGACCACCGGCGGGCCCAGCGAAATATTGGGTACAAAATGGCCATCCATCACATCCACGTGAAGGATAGATGCGCCCGCAGCTTCCACGCGGGCGATCTGGTCACCAAGGCGCGCGAAATCCGCGGCGAGGATGGAGGGGAGAATCTGAACCATCGGACTTCAGGGCTAAGTTTTGAGTGTAGCACGGGTCATTCAGGCTGAATGCAGGCCGCGAAGAAGCCGTCGCCTGGGTCGCGTCCGGGCAGGCGGAGGACGGTAGACCGGACTGGAAACCCGGCCACCACCTCCTCGTTCTCTTCGGCTTCCAGTGAGCAAGTGGAATACACCAGCCGCCCGCCCGGTTTCAGGCACCCGAGAGCTTGGGCCAGAATTCGCTTCTGCCGGCCCTGTAGATCGGCCAGATCGGCGGGCGACAGCTTCCATTTGATCTCCGGGTTTCGGGCCAGAGTCCCAGTGCCGGAACAGGGCGCGTCCACCAGGATGCGGTCGAAAACGCAAGCGAAAGGCAGCGGAAGAGTAGCGTCCAACTCCACCAGGTCCACCCCGAGCCGGCGTAAGGGCGAAAGGCGGTGGTGGTGCCGGTCGCAAGCCACGGCGCGCACGGAGTAATCGAGCGCCTGCGCGGTCTTGTTTCCCGGTGCCGCGCAGAGGTCCAGGAAACGCTGGCCCGGCTCCAGGTCGAGCAGCCCGACGATGGACTGTGAGCCGATGTCCATCTGTGGATAGCCTTCCGCCTGCCCGCGGTAGCATCCGGGAACCTCCGTGGGCTCGACGCCGGGCGGCGGATCCTGACCGGGCCGGACGCGCAGGTACGCCTCCGGCGGACGCAGGTTCGCCCCGGCGATTCCGCGCGCCAGATCCGCCCCGAAACGCGCCTGCCAGCGCTCCAGCAGCCAGGCCGGGTGCGACAGCTCCGTGGCGGCATCCGGGTAAGCAACGGGAGACCGGTCCACGTGCCTGAGCAGCGCGTTGACTAGGCCCGCGGCCGATCGCTTACGCGCCCGCTTCACCAGCTCGACGCTCTCGCCGACCGCGGCATGGGCCGGAATGCGCTCCAGATAGCGAAGCTGGTAGAGGCCCAGCCTCAGCGCAAGCCGGACTTCCGCGTCCAGGCGCAGGACGCGGCCGGCGTAGTGCTGGATCAGAAAGTCGAGTTGGGACTGGAACCGCAGGACGCCGAAAACCAGTTCGTGCGCCAGGGCCGCATCCCGTGGGTCCAGCGCCCGCGTGCGGGCGAACAGAAGGTCGGAGGCATAACCGCCCCCGACTACCTCCAGCAGGACGTCAAATGCAGTGGAACGTGCGGGTGACAGGAAAGATTACGCGGCCTTGCTGACCTTGCCGCTGCGAATGCAGGAAGTGCAGGCGCGGATCCGCTTGCTGGCTCCCTTGACGACGGCGCGGACGGTCTGCAGGTTTACATTCCAGCGGCGCTTGGAAACGTTATGGGCGTGGCTGATGCGGTTGCCAAACAGAGGCCCTTTCCCGCACACTTCACAAACTCGTGCCATGACACAATTCTCCTCAGAGACTCAAAATTGAATTGTAGCACAAGCCTCTGACATCCTGGTGGCCCCCGGATGTGTCGCAGACTCTACTCTCAGTCTGCCGCGTCCGACTCCTCGGGACGCTTTTCGGGAAGTGCAGCCCGGCTCATGGAAATTCAGCCCGCCAGATGAAAGAGGATGAATTCGATCTCAGGACGCCGCTACTTGAAATACGCGGCATTGCGGGCCGGGAAATCCGCCCACCGCTCCGGAAGATCCTCCTCAATGAAAATCGCCGACACCGGACAAACCGGGACGCAGGCGCCGCAGTCGATGCACCCTCCATCGTCGAGGCTCGGATTGATGTACAGCATCTCAGATTCCCGGAATCGATCGTTGTCCGGTTTGGGGTGAATGCAATCCACCGGGCACGCATCGACGCAAGCGGTGTCTTTGACTCCTACACAGGGTTCGGCGATTACGTAAGACATGTATCAGGTTATCCGGGTAATCACCCAATTGTCCATCAATTTAGTATGGAACGGTTAAATTTGCCGACCGAGCGGGCGCTCACGCTGTCCGAATGGCAATGCCACGCGCCGCAAGCTGGTCGAGAAGCTCCTGCACGGCAGGCTGTATGGGGAGCGAACCCGCCACCACCACTGCCCACTGGAGGTCCTCCCGGAACTCACGCGTGCTGATCCTCCATGCCCCATGAGTGTCCGCTGTTCCCCCGAGCTGAATGACCGACCAGAAACGCGCCAACTCCCGTGCTTCCAATTCGTTGGGGACCGGTCCGCGCAGGATGAAATGGTTGTCTCCATGAACCAAAATACCCAGCATAAATTGTAGCTTTTACAAATTTTTTACAACCTGTTAACGACTTCCTTGCACGTACTCCTTAGCATCGGTCATAGAACCTCAAGGAGCAAAGCTTCATTAGCGGCACTCCAGGTTCAAATACTAAGGAGCACGGATATGGCCTTCGTTCAAAGCGCCGGCGGACAGATTGAACGTTACGTCGACCAGCACCTGGAGCTTGACTTTACTCGCGGCATGGTAACGCTGGATAGTCGCCGCATGACCCTTACTCGGAAAGAGTATGAGCTGATGGCGTTGATGGTCTCCAATGCCGGCGAGATCATTCCGCGGGAGGCCCTGTTGTGGCAGGTTTGGGGATACTCGGAGCAGATTCGCACTCGCACCCTGGATGTGCACGTTCGGCGGCTGCGCAAGAAATTGGGCGCGTACGCCGGGCAGTATATCGAGACCATTTTCGGGATTGGCTACAGGTTCCAGCCGTATCGCGCCACTCGCGGCTTCTCGATGGCTGCGCCGGCCGTCGCATAGGCGAGGCGGCTTCGCACACTACCGGGTCAGCAGACTCTGCATCAACGGCCACACCTTCTCGAAATCCAGATCCAGCATCACCCGCACCGCCGTCGCTCTAGGTGCGCGTTTGCGGTCCAGCGGGACCACCGCTCCGTAGCGGGGCCCGAACGCGGTTTCAACATCCAGCCAAGCCTGCTCGGAGCGTGTGACGAAGCTGGGGTCGATGAGCCACGCGGCAGCCAGCTCATCCCAAAGGAAGCTGGTGGCGTCCGGATTCTTCAGAAATCCCGGATAGCGGTTGCCGAAATCCTCCCGGTACATCGCCGTCAGCGCGGTTTTGCGGCGCACGATCTGGTCGAAGTGGGACCGCGTCACGCGCGTGCGGTTGCAGATGTCCAGGCCGAACAGGACCTTCTCCTTAATGCCGGATCGCAGGACGATTCCCGCCGCCTCCGGATCGAACCAGAAGTTGAACTCGGCCGCGGCGCTTGCGTTGCCGGGAACGTGGACGTTGCCGCCCATAATTACCAGCCGCCCGATCTTCTCCTCCAGGTCGGGACGCAGGCGGAGCGCCATGGCGAGGTTGGTCAGCGGGCCGATGGCCAGCAAGGTCACGCCCGGCCGGCGGCCAATGGCGTCGATCAGATACTCGACCGCCGACACGCCGGCCGGCAGCGCCGACGCCGGACGCGGCGTCGCGAATGCGCCCGAGAAGTCGATCTTGCCTTCCAGCGCCACCATCTCCGGCGTATGCACAAGCGGCATCTCGGCGCCGAGGTAGACCGGAACGCGCCTCGCCGCCGCGGCAAGGATCGCGCGCACGTAGCCGATGCTTTCCCGCGACCATACGTTCCCGCTGACCGTCGTGATCCCATCCAACT
>JACXTT010007382.1_pt1 | contig 15475 bp, 12 predicted proteins | sample 9270951 | NCBI WGS metagenome assembly JACXTT01 (sample SAMN15532306, study PRJNA645909) | rock metagenome | isolation source: weathered quartz diorite | place: Puerto Rico | collected 2017-06-21 | reverse complement strand
CGAGCCGGAAGCATCGGCGTCGGCGTTTTACACTTGGCGTTTCTCGAGTTCACGGCTCGGCAGGAGCCTCGCCCTCCCGACCTCCCTGCCCGAAGATTTAGCCTGGACGACGCACTAGCCGGATACCACGAAAAACGTTTGACGGCAAGAAAACACCCATTCCCCGGATGAGCCACTTTTCCTTTGCCACATCCGTCATACATCATATACACTCCTTTTATTCGCCAGGCCGTTGGCCGCTTCACCCGATTCGGCTACAACAGTAATGCTCGCCACCTGCCCGCCTTGCCCTGCTTCGAAATCCAAACCATTGAAATTCCGTCCGCACTCTCCACAGGAGCATTGACATGTTGGATCGTAAACTCGCCGCTGTGATGATGGGCCTCGTAGCTTTCACGGCCATTGCCATCGTCGGCGACGCTCAGCCTAGGGCCGGATCGCAGCCGAAGGTCGATCAGAGCGGCGACCCGCTGCCTCCGGGCGCCCTGGCCCGCATGGGCTCCTTGCGCTGGCGGCACGGCGATGCGGTTTCCTACGTCGCCTTCTCGTCCGACGGCAAAGCGGTGCTCACTGCCGCCAACGACAACACCATCCGCCTCTGGGATCGCGAGACCGGCAAGGAAATCCGCCGCTTCGACATGCCCGGCGTGCAGCCCGTCCAGCCCGGCGCTCGCCCCGGCATGGTCGGCTGGAACACCTTTGGCCGCGGCTCGTCACGCATCGCAGTCTCGCCCGACGGTAAGCTCCTCGCGGCTGTCTTGAACAACAATGCCATTCAGATCTGGAACGTCGAGACCGGCAAGGAGCTCCGCCAGTTCAAGGGACCTCAGGGCTACGTCACCTCGCTCCTCTTCGCCCCCGACGGCAAATCGATCGCGGCGCGCGGCAATGATCGCACCACCTACCTGATTGAAACCGAGACCGGCAAGGAGCTCCGCCAGATCAAGGCCAAGCAGCCGCAAGCCGGCGGCGTGCGCGTCTTTGTCGGCGGCGGCGTCATCAACGGCGCCGAGGGCGTCGCCTTCTCCCCCGACAGCAAGACCATCGCCACCGCCGAGATGGAATTCGACATGCAGAAGGCCACCGTCTACATCAAGATCAGCGAGACCGACACCGGCAAGGAAATCCGCCAAATCGACGCCACCCAGGGGGGCGTTTCCTCCATCGCCTACTCCCCCGACGGCAAGACGCTTGCCTTCGGCAGCGGCACCAATGTCCTCCTCCGCGAAGCCGACACCGGCAAGGAAATCCGCACCATCAACAATCAAGGCGGCATCGCTGGCCTGCAATTCGCTCCCAACAGCAGGACTCTCGCCGTCAAGGGACGGGATCAGATCGTGCGCCTCTTCGATCCGAGCAACGGCAACAAGACCCACGAACTCGGCGAAGCGGCGGTTGTCGCCGGCAACAACGCGGCCTTCGTCAACTTCAACATGCCCGCCGTGCGCGACTTCGCCTTCTCCCATGACGGCAAACTGGTCGGCATGGGAGGCAGCCAGACCTTGCGCTTCTTCACCGTCGAGACCGGCAAGGAGCAGGCGACCGGCGGCGGGCATCGCGGCGCCGTCGCCACCGTCCTCATCACCCCCGACGGCAAAACCATGATCTCGCGCGGCGCCGACGGCACCATCCGCCGCTGGGATACCGCCGATGGCAAGGAACTCGGCCAGTTCAACGAGCCCAAGGGCACCACCAGCGCCGTCTTCGCCCCCGATGGCAAGTCCGCCGCCCTCGCCAGCGCCGACGGCACCATCCGCCTCGTCGCCGTCGCCGATGGCAAGGAACTTCATTCCGTCAAGGGCCATCAGAACGGCACCGGCGCCCTCGCCTTCTCCCCTGACAGCAAAGTACTCGCCTCGCGCGGCAGCGCCGACGGCACCATCCGCCTATTCGACGCCGTCAAAGGAGGCGAGATTCGCCAGATCACCTTGCCCGGCGCCAACCCAGCCGGCCCCGGCGGCGTCGTCTTCATTCGCGGCGGCTACGCGGGCAACAACGGCATGACGCTTGTTTTCTCGCCCGATGGCAACACGCTCACGACCAGCATCAGTCCGTTCGGCAACATCATCATGCGCAACCCCGGCGGCGCTCCACCCGCCGCACCCGTCGGCGCCATCCACATGTGGGACGTCGCCACCGGCAAGGAGATCCGCAAGATCACTCTGCCCGCCAACCGCAACGTCACCAACCTCGCCTACTCCCCTGATGGCCGACTCCTCGCCGCCGAGAACGCCGATCAGACCATCAGCCTCTGGGAAATCGCCAGCGGCCGCGAACGCGCTCTGCTCGGCACTCCCGCTGGCGCAGGTCAGCCGAATCAACCAGTCTTCATCGGCGGTGGCTTCGGCGGCATCGGTGTTCCCGCTTCGGCTGTCAGCATGACCATCGCCATGTCTCCCGACGGCAGCCTGCTCGCCGCGCGCGGCGCCGACAACACCGTCCGCGTCTGGGAAATCGCGCACGCCAAGGACATCGGCAGCTTCAAGGGGCACACCGGCACGGTGCAGACCGTCGCCTTCGCCCCCAACGGCAAGAGCATCGCCTCCGGCAGCACCGACACCACTATACTCGTCTGGGACGTGAGCCTCTTGAGTCGGGCGCCGAAGGCCGAGGTGGTCGAGCTGAAGGCCAAGGAAGTTGAAACGCTTTGGGCCCACCTGATCGGCGACGACGCGATCAAGGCAGGCCAAAGCATTCTCAAGCTTGCGTCGGCCCCGAAGCAAACGACGCCGTTCCTGAGCACGCAGCTCAAGTCTGCCGTCCCGGTCGATGTCAAGAAGATCGACCAGTGGGTCGCCGACCTCGACAGCGCCAACTTCCCGAAGCGGACGAAAGCCAGCGCCGAGCTGGAAAAGCTCGGCGAGCTGGCCATTCCCGCCCTGAAGAAGATCCTCGCCGGCCAGCCCAGCCCAGAGACGCGCCGCCGCGTCGAGCCGCTCTTGGAAAAGTTGACGACCGGTACCCTCAGCGCCGAGCAGCTTCGCCTGGTGCGGGCCGTAGAAGTGCTTGAGAAGATCGGCGGCGCCGAAGCCCGCAGGGTGCTGGAGCCGTTGGCCAAAGGTGCGCCGGGCGCCTTGCCGACGCTGCAAGCCCAGGCAGTGCTGGATCGTTTGAAGTAGCAAAGATTCGGCGAGCGTCGCGGCGTAAGCCCGACGTGGATAACGCAAGTGCCACTGCGTCCACGTCGGGATTACGCCGCGACGCTCGCCAGTCATTCCGCTTTCGTCACCACCACTTCGAGAATCGTCTGCTCGCGCGCTTGCAACAGCTCGCCCTGCCAGCGCAGCACCCAACGGTACAACCACACGACCGCCGCACATTCCGCCAGCGCCAGCAGCAAGTAAATCGGCGCCCCTTCGATCCACTCCAGCATCTCCAGCGCGAACTCGATAGCCAACGGCAATAGCGTTGGCGCCAGCGCCATCGGCATCACGAACGCAAAGACCATATGCATGAGCGTCGGCAGCAACTTGGTCGTCGCCGGCTTCATCGACCCCGATGCGATCGCCAATGGCGCGTAAATCGACAGCATGTTCGCTACCAGGCAATAGAGCAGGTACATCGACACGAACTGCGGCATCAGCGCGATCAAGTGGTCGATGCGCATCGGCGCGAACACCTGCACGAAAATGATCAAGGGACACGCCAGCACCAGCGCCACCGGCAGTACGGCCAGGTTCTTGCCCAGCAGAATGTCGCGCCGCGGCGCGGGGCTGAGGACGTAGACGCGAAAGCCGCTCCGGTCGAAGCCGAACTGGTTGCCGACGATCTGCATGAGCGACAGGAGGACCATGGCAATCGCGCCGACGGCCGGCAAGGGCCGAGCGTGGTCCGGAAGGTCCATCGAGCCACGCCAGAACACGCCGCCGAAGATGACCATCATGAAGATCGGCGACAACAGCAGCATGCGCGCCTCGGGAGCGCGCGTCAGGGCGCGGAACGACGCCAGCGCGATGCCCGACGCTTGCTCGGACAGCAACGGGATGTACAGGGCGATCAGGCCCGCCGCGGGCTTGACCGACTCCATCGGCACTGTGGGAGCGCTTGCCGGCGTCGCCCCCGCAGTGTACTGCCCCGTGTAGAGCCGAACCGTCGTCCGGTACGCGCGCCACAAGCTGGCGCCGCCGATCAGTCCCATACCCAGCGTGCCCGCGAGCGCCGGCAGTACGCTTCCTTCCACCAGCTTCATCGCCCCCATCGGCAGCCAGCCCACCGGCACCGCCGCGTTCACGTACCAGACCGTCTCCTCCGCTTGCTTCCAGTCGAGCTGCGACCGCGCGCGCCGCGCCGCCTTGGCTCCTTCCGCTCGGTCACTTTCCCATGGCCGCAGGATGTTGATCAGGTTCGGCAACTGAAAGATCAACACCAGCACCAGCGTCGCGATGAAGATCACCGTCCGCCGGCGCCGCTTGTTGACCATCAGCGACGCCAGCCAGCCCTGGAACTGGTACGACAGCGCCGTCACCATCAACACGAACGACGCCGCCAAAGGCAACAACAGCAGCAGCGCCGGGCCGTCGGCGACCGCCATGCCCAGGCTGTAGCCGACCATCGCCGGCACGAACAGGATCAGGTTGATGCTGACCAGCGAGGCGAGATAATTGAGCACGAAGACGCCCGACAGAGAGACGGGCAGGTGCAGGAACTTCGTCAGCGCCAGCGACTCGGAGCGCGCTAGGTCCGACATCAGGCCGACCGACCACCAGGCGAGGAATGCGACGACCACCACGTCCCAGACGATCAACTGCGTGACCGCAGGCGCATCCTGGAAGAGAAACGCCAGGAAGAACGCCCCGACGAACAGCCCCACCGCCGCCAGCGCGAGGTTGAGCGCGAGAATGACGAGAAGGACCTGATTGGCGATGCCGCCGCGCTTGATCTGATTGACGCGCAAGCGCCAGGTCAGCCACAGGAATGCGGCCAGATGCTGAGCGTTCACGCCGTCCCCTCCTCGAGCCAGCGCAGCTTGTGGATCGCCTCGGCATCCGCCCCTGCCTTCTGCAAGAAGCGTTCTTCGAGCGTGCCCCCCTGCCGGATTGCTGCGAGGGAGTCCTGCTCGACCAACGCCCCTTTGACGATGATGCCGACGTGTGTACACAGCTTCTCGACGATCTCCAGGACGTGCGACGTCAGGAACACCGTGGAGCCGCGCGCGACGAAGCCCGCCAGCAGATCGCGGATGACGCGCGATGTCACCGCATCGACCCCCTCGAACGGCTCGTCGAGGAAGAGCAAGTCGGGGTTGGGCAGCAGGGCTGCCGCCAGCGCCAGCTTCTTCTTCATGCCGTGCGAGTATTCCAGAGTCAGCTTCTTTTCTTCCCCGGCCAGGTCGAGCAGCGCCAGCAGCTCGTCGATCCGGCTGCGGATTGTATCGCGCGGCACCAAATACATGCGGCCGATGAAAGTGAGATACTCGCGCGCGGTGAGGTTGTCGAACAGCGCCAGGTCTTCGGGAATGACGCCGACGTGGCCCTTGGCTTCGATGGCCTCGCGGGTATCGAGGACGTTCTTGCCGAGCACGCGGATATCGCCCTGGGTCGGGGCGAGCAAGCCGGTGAGCATCTTGATGGTGGTCGATTTGCCGGCGCCGTTGGGCCCGAGAAAGCCGTAGAAGGTGCCGCGCTCGACCTTGAGATCGATGGCATTGACGGCACAGAAGCTGTCGAAGTAGCGGGTCAGTTGATGGGTTTCGATCGCCAGGGTCATGGTGTTGTTATATAGTCCGCCGCCAAGCCCGCAGGCGAGCTTGCGCGAGTCAGAGATCCAACAAGCCACGCAGGCACGCTGCGCTCGCCTGCGTGGCTTGACAAAAAAACTACCTTCACCTTGTCTTAAGGTTCGGCCGCTAAGATTGAGGAAGTGTAATAGTCCCGAACCCCCTGCCAGGAGTCCACGCATGAAGAAGTCCCTCACCGCCCTGTTCGGCGTCGCCGTCGCCAGCGTGTTCCTATTCACCGCCTTGGCCGAGCAGCCGGGCGACAAGGACAAAGGCCCCGGCAAGAAGGGCCCGCCGCCCGACAAGAAGGGCTGGGAGCCAGGCAAGGTGATTCCGCCGTTCATTCGCGACGCCCTTGACCTTACCGAGTCGCAGCAGAAAAAGATCGACGAGCTTGAGAAGGATGTCCGCGCGAAGCTGCTGAAGATCCTCACCGAAGAGCAACTGCAGCGCGCCCGCGACATCAAAGGCCCGAAAGGCCCGCCGAAGGACAAGGACGGCGACGGTCCGCCGGACAAGAAAGGCAAGAAGGGCAAGGACGGCCCGCCGAAGGACGGTCAGGCCAAGACCGATGACCGCGGCGCCATCCAGTGGTACGCCACCTGGGAAAGCGGTCGGCGCGAAGCCCTGGGAACCGGCCGGCCAATCATGCTCGTCAGTGCCGCCCCCCACTGCGCTGGTGTCTCCGGAACTTGGTGACCGGGCAAGACCGAGATGGACAGGAGTTTCCTGTCCGCCCCCGCCGTCGTGGAAGCCTCGCGCGCGTTCGTCTGCGTGCGGCTCATGACCTACGAGAACAAGGAGGAGATGGCCTTCCTGAAAACCTTCGGCGCGGGGCGGTCCGGCGAGGTCGAAAATACCGTCTTTTGTTTCCTCGCTCCCGACGGCAAACGCCTGCTCACCAAGGCCACGCGCGAACCGCGCAGCAGCGTGCAGCAGTTGACCGACAGTATGGCGCGTATCGCCAAGGAGTTCCCCGGCAAGCAGATCGATGGGGAATTGCCGCTGGTCGCTAACTTGCGGCTGGCGGTCAACGTGGCCGCTTGCGATCGTCAGCCGTTGATCGTGATCCGCAGTGACGACGCCGCGGCCCGCAAGAAGCTTGAGAACGCGCTTGCCGCGCTCGCCTGGAGCCCTGAGTTCATCGGTCAGTTTGTCTTTGTCAGCATCGGTGCCGGCAACGGGACGGAGTGGATTGAAGGCGCGCTGCCGGGTTCCTCCGTGATCGTCGCGCTTCTCGATAGGTACGGCTTGAAAGGCAAGACGCTCCAGCAGATCGATGGCGACGCCTCGCCCCGACGCCTGGCCGAGACGCTGCGCAAGAGCCTGGCCGGTGTCCAGAAACTCGAGCGCAACTTCAAGCAGCACGTCATGGAAGGACATCGGCAAGGAGTCTTCTGGGAAACTTTGACCCCCGTCACCGATCCGATGGAACTTCGCGCCCGCGAGAAAGGCAAGAAGAAAGGCGCGTCGGAATGATGCGCGCCGATCATGCCTCTTGCGGATTCGCGCTCGCATGGCGCCTTGCGCGCGTTCGGCGGCAACCAGCAAACAAAATGTGGCGCAAAACGTTAGTGTCCGTAGATGAAACGCAATCACCGAAACGAAAAAGAGCAAGTCCGGTATGAGAGGGACACTCATGTTAGCCACCAGCCTCAGCTTGCTTGAACGTCTGCGCCTCAACCCGAGCGAATCGGCCTGGCAGCGGCTGGTCGATCTCTACACGCCGTTGATTCGTTCCTGGCTGCGCCGCTACGCTCTGCACCAACAGGACGTGGACGACCTGGTACAGGAGGTGCTCGCCGTCGTCGTCCGCAAGGTCCAGGCCTTCCGCAAGAACGACCAGACCGGCGCGTTCCGCCGCTGGCTGCGCACGATCACGGTCAACTGCCTGCGCGGCTTCTGGCGTGCGCAGCGCTATCGCCCGAAGGCGACCGGGCACGAAGGGTTCGCCCATGTCCTCGAACAGCTCGAAGACTCCGGCAGCGCCTTGAGCAAACGGTGGGACCAGGAACACGACGAACACGTGACGCGTTGCTTGATGGACATGATTCGCCCGCGCTTCGAGGCGAAGACCTGGCTCGCGTTTCAACGCGTCGCCCTCGAAGGCGTCCCCGTCGATGAGACAGCACAGGAGTTGGGCCTCACCGTCAACGCCGTCTTCATCGCCAAGTCGCGCGTGGTGCACGCGCTCAAGGAGGCGGGCAAGGGCTTGCTCCACTAGCCGCTCGTGGTGAAGCACGAAATGAGGTGAAAGAACTCGCCGCCTGGCGCCATTTAGGTATCAGGGTCCGCTCGATGAGGAGTGATAACCATGATACGTCAATGTGCCTGGTGCCGGCGCGTGATCGGCGAAGTGCCGCCGCTGCAAGACGATTCGGTGACGCACGGCCTGTGCCCGGAGTGCTTCGCGGGGCTGCTCGTCGTTGACGAGAATGCGAAGGACCGGACCGTTGCGCCGGTGGCCGATAGACTTAACTTGTCGATGGCGTTTCTTGACGAGCCGCGACCGTTAGGGAGCGGCGGCAGAAGCGGGATTCCCGCTCCCTGACGGTCGCGGCTCGTTGCTGGAGCCGATCCGATGCGCGTCTTGGTGATCGAAGACGAAGCCGATCTATTGAGCGTGGTGGCGCGCGCCTTGCGGGAGAACGGCTACGCGGTCGATGAAGCGAGCGACGGCGCCGACGGCCTGTTCAAGGCGAAAACCTGGACCTACGACGCGATCGTGCTCGATCTCATGCTCCCCGGCATCGACGGCTGGGAAGTACTGCGCCGGCTGCGCGACAAGCACAAGACCCCCGTGCTGATCCTCAGCGCCCGCGATACCGTGAAAGATCGCGTCAACGGCCTCGACCTCGGCGCCGACGACTACCTGACCAAGCCGTTCGCCCTGACCGAGTTGCTCGCCCGCCTGCAAGCACTCATCCGCCGTTCCGCCGGCAAAGCGGCGCCGCAAATCGTCATCGGCGAAATCATCGTAGACCTGCGCACCCGCGCCGTGACCTGCAACGGCCAGGGGGTCGAGCTGACGGGCCGCGAGTTCGCCATCGTCGAGATGCTCGTCCTGCAACGCGGCGAACTCGTCACACGCACGCGCATCTACGAGCATATCTTCGACGAGAACGACGACACGCTGTCCAACCTGGTCGATGTCCACGTTTCCAACATTCGCAAGAAGCTCGGCAAGGACTTCATCAAGACGCGCCGCGGCCAAGGGTACATCATCGATGATTAGGTCGCTGCGCTGGCGTCTGCAACTGTGGTACGCAATCCTGCTCCTGAGCGTCATCGGGGGCTTCGGCAGTATTCTGTACTATCAAACTCGCGCGAGCAAACTCCAGGAAATCGACGCCCAGCTCGAGGCGGCGGCGCTTTACCTCGACGCGCGGACCGGAGGCTTCCCCCCATTCGAGCTGGACAGCAAGGATCCGCCCCCCCTGCCGCCGCCGAAGGACAAGAAGGGTTTCAAAGGACCATTCCCGCCGTTTGAGCCAAAAGACAAGAAAGGTCCCAAGGGAGGGCCGTTCCCGCCATTTGAGCCGAAAGAGAAGAAGGAACCCAAGGGCCCCCCGCCGATCGAACGCGAGAAACTGCTCGCCAGTTTGACGCTGCCGCGCGAGCTGGAAATGCCGGTCGGCGTTCCAGAGAGCGAACGGGCGTATTTCGTGATCTGGCGCGGCGACCGCTCCGTAATGAAGTCGACGGCCCTGCCCGACGGATTCGCGCGGCCGGTGCCCGAGGACGGCACTCCGCCCCGCCCGCATTTCGAGGATCGAGGCGACTATCGCGAGGTGTCGATGCGCGGCCCGCGCAGTACGCGCATCGTCGTCGGCCGCAATATCGCGCGCGAGCGGGCGGACCTGCTCGCCTTCGCCTGGCAGCTCGCCGGCATCGGCGCCGGCGTGCTGGTCGTCGGGCTGGCCGGCGGGTTCTGGATGGCGTCGCGCATCTTCCGACCCATCGCCGCCATGTCCGCCGCCGCGTCGGCCATCTCCGCGACCAATCTGTCGACGCGCATCGAGAGCGCCGACATCGATGTCGAGTTGGCGGGCCTCGCCGACGTGCTCAACGCCATGTTCGATCGCCTTGAAGCCGCCTTCGAGCGCCAGCAGCATTTCACCGCCGACGCCTCGCACGAACTGCGCACGCCGCTCGCCATCCTGCGCGCCAATGCCGAGCTGGCATTGTCCCATACGCGCACACCCGAAGAATATCGACAAACGATCGAGACGTGCCTGCGCGCCGCCAGTCGGATGAGCACGCTCGTGCAAGGGCTACTGACCCTGGCCCGCGCCGACGCAGGCAATCCGGGTTTGAAGTTGCAGCCCCTGCGCTTCGGCGAGGTAGTCGCCGAATGCGTCACCTTGTTCAAGCCGCTCGCCGCCGAGAAGAAGATCGCGCTGACTGCCGATCTGTCGCCGGCCACCGTGCATGGCGATGCCGACAGTCTCGCCCAGCTCGTTGGCAACTTGCTCAGCAATGCCATCCAGCACAACCCGGTCGGCGGCAAGGTCCACGTGCGGCTCACCGCGCCTGGAGTGCTGATGGTGACCGACACCGGCCCCGGCATTCCGGAGAGGGACCGGCCACGCATCTTTGAACGCTTTTTCCGCGTCGATAAAGCGCGCGCCCGCGCCTCCGGTGGCACCGGCCTGGGCCTGGCGATCTGTAAAGCGATCGTCGAAGCACACGGCGGCACTATTGACTTCGAATGCGCCGAGAAGGGCGGGACCACGTTTCGCGTGAGTTTGCCGCTCGCGGCTTAGCGCTTGCATGGCGCCACACGAACGCGAAACGGCAAGCGCGGTCACGTCAATATGTCCGAAACGACGCGCCCATGTACGTCAGTGAGCCGGAAGTCGCGCCCCGCGAAGCGGTACGTCAACCGCGTGTGATCGATCCCCATCAGGTACAGGATCGTCGCATGGTAATCGTGGACGTGGCAGCCGTCGCGCACGATGTCGATGCCGTACTCGTCGGTCTCGCCGTGGACCATGCCTGCCTTGACGCCAGCGCCGGCGAGTAAGCACGTGAACGCGCGCGTGTAGTGGTTGCGGCCGCGCGTGTTGGGGGCGTCAGTCCACGGCGTGCGGCCGAACTCGGTGCAGACTGCGACCAGGGTGTCGTCGAGAAGGCCGGTACGTTTGAGATCCTTGAGCAAGCCGGTGAGCGGGCGATCGACGCGGGCGGCCTTGCCGCGATGCTGCTGCATGTCGCCGTGGGCATCCCAGTTGTCGCCGGCGCCGGTGTCGATCAATTCGACCACGCGGACGCCGCGCTCGATCAGGCGGCGCGTCAGCAGGCATTGATAGGCAAAGGATCGCTGATCGCCGCGTGCCAAGCCGTAAAGCTGCATCGTCGCATCCGATTCGCGTGACAGATCGAGCGCTTCGGGGGCTTCGCGCATCATGCCGCGCGCGACGTCGAAAGTATTCGTGCGCGCTTGCAAGTTCGCGTCGCCAGGCCGAGTCTCGGCATGTCGGGTATTGACGTCGCGCAGCATCTCCAGTTCCAGATCGTGCAGACTCAAGGTGCGCGCGGCCGTACGCAGATTCGCGATCGGCTCCGGCCCCGGCACCACGCGCACCCCCTGATGGATCGGCGGCAGGAAATGGCTGTCCCACACCTGCGTTCCCGCGTAGGGCAAATGCTCCGCCAGCACCACGAATGCCGGCAGGTTCGCATTGCCCGTTCCCAGCCCGTAGCTCAGCCATGATCCCAGGCTCGGCATCGGCACCGTGGACGAACCGGTGTGCATCGCCAGCACCGCCTGGAAGTGCTCGATGATGTCGGTGTACATCGAACGGATGACGCACAGATCGTCGGCGACCGTTGCCAGATGCGGAAAGATTTCGCTCAGCCACAGCCCCGCCTGGCCGTGCCGGGCAAAGCGAAACGGTGAACCCATTAACGGCAGCCGATCGGTGCCGCGCAGATGCACCGCCGACATGACGCGCCCCTGATCGCGCAGAAGCCGTGGCTTGTAGTCGAAGGTATCGACGTGCGAGAACCCGCCGGTGAGGAAGACGAACAGCAGCCGCTGGGCCTTGGCGGGATGATGCGTGCGCGTCGGCGCGAGCATCTGGGCGTCGCCGTCCTGAGCGGCAGCGAGGAGCGACTGGTAGGCGCCGCCACTGGCGAGGCAGCCGGCAGCGCATTGTAGGAAGGAGCGGCGATCGGGTAACATGTTGCTCTCCCGGTGCTGAGTACGCGGTACACCGTACTTCAATCGACGAAAACAAACTCATTCGCCGTCATCATGACACGAGCATAACTGGTCCATGCGTCGATGTCCACTCTCTCCGCCGGCGTTCCGGCACGCTTCAACTCCTCACGATAGCGCTGCACATAGTCCGCGCCTCTATCCATTTCCGCCTTCGTCGCTGGCCGGCCCCAGGCGATCTCATGCGCCCACGCGATGCGCCGCTCCGGCGCAACCGCGAGCAGCCGAGTGGCGAACGCTTCCGCCTGCTCGCGCACCAATGGATGATTCATCAGGTATAGCGCTTGCGACGGCACCAGCGACGTCGTCCGCTTTTCCGTGGACGTATTGGTGTCGGCGCCGTCGAAGAGAGCCAGGTACGGATGTCGCTGAATGCGCTGCGTCATCAGGTAGATGCTGCGATGATTGGACGGGTAGATGTCCTTGAACGGGTTGTGCTGCGTCCAGCCCCACGATTGGATCGGCGGAAACGGCTGCGCTCCGGGGCGCTTCAGGTCAAGCTTGCCGCTGACCGATAGCATGGCGTCACGCAGCGCCTCGGCATCGAGTCGGCGGCGCGCGAAGCGGGCGAGCCAGCGGTTGCTCGGATCCTTGGTCGACTGCTCCAGCGTCGGCTGACTGGCGAGCTGGTACGTTTTCGAACTCAGGATGTAGCGGTGCAGCCACTTGATCGACCAGCCGTGTTTGACGAACTCGTCGGCAAGATGGTCGAGCAGCTCCGGATGGCTCGGCGCCTCGCCGCGCGTGCCGAAATTGTTGGGCGTCGCGACCAGCCCCTGGCCGAAATGTTGCTGCCAGACTCGGTTGACGATGACCCTCGCGGTGAGCGGGTGATCGGGCCGCGTCAGCCATTGCGCCAGCTCAAGTCGGCCGCTGGCGTCCCTCGGGAAGTCAATAGGCTTGCCTTCGATGAACTTGGGCACGCGCCGCGGCGCCAGGTCGCCGAGCTTGTCCGGGTCGCCTTGCAGATGGATGCGCACCTCCACGACCTTGCCGTCCTGCACCGCATAAGCGCCCGGCACATTCGCCGGCAGGCCGAGCCGATGCAGGATGCGCTCCTCGGCACGCAGGGCGTTTGCCTTGTCCGGCGCTTTTTCCGCGTCGAGCTTCTTGATCTGCATCGGCAAATCCTTGAGCCGTTGGCGGTAGTCGGCCATCACCTTGGCCGCGTTCGGCGTCAACGGCACGAAGTGCAAGCGAGGCAATTTCATCGACGCGAATTCCTCCGAGCCGGCAAAGGGAAATGTCGTGCTGGCAAAAATGCCGTACAGCCCGTAGTAATCCTCGCGCGTGATCGGATCGAACTTGTGATCGTGACAGCGGGCGCAGCGCATGGTCAAGCCCATGAACGCCGCCCCGGTCGTATCGATCACGTCCTCCAGCGTCAGGTGCATGAACTCGTAAGGGGCAGTCGCATAGCGCCGACTCAAAGCCAAAAAACCGGTCGCGATGACCCCCTCATCCTTCACCCGTCCGCCTTCATCCTTCGAGAGGTCGCCCGCCAGTTGCTCGCGTACGAACTGGTCGAACGGCTTGTCGGCGTTGAACGCGTCGATGATGTAATCGCGATATCGATACATCTCCGGAATCGGATAGTCGGCGTTATCCCCCGCGGTGTCGGCGTAGCGAACGACGTCCATCCAGTGCCGGCCCCAGCGCTCGCCGTAGCGCGGCGACGCCAGCAGTCGTTCGACCACCTTCGCCCACGCCGCTTGCGGCTTAGCGCTCGCGTCAGCGCTCGCTTCTACATACTCGCCAATCTCCGCCGGCGTCGGCGGCAACCCCGTCAAATCGAACGTCAGGCGCCGAATCAGCGTGCGCGCATCGGCGGCCTGCACCGGCTTCAATCCTTGCTCGCGCAGTTTCGCCGCGAGGTAGCGGTCGATCGGATGCGTCGCCCAGCCGGTCGGATCGGCCGGCGGCGGCACGTTCTTCACCGGTTGAAACGCCCAGTGCTGCTGTGCGTTGAAGCCCGCCTTGCTCGTCTTCGACCAGACCGCTCCCTGTCCGATCCAGTCGGCGAAGTCCTTGGCGACATGGGCCGGCAGCTTCTGCCCCGGCGGCATCTTCAGATCGTCATGCGTGTGCCGTATCGCTTGCAGCAGCAAGCTCTTGTCGGGCTGGCCGGGGACGAGCGCCGGCCCAGACCTGCCCCCCGTGACGAGCGCCGCGCGCGAATCGACGCGCAACTTGTTCGACACCTTGGTTCCGCCGTGGCATTTGAAGCACGACTCGACGAGGACGGGCCGAATCTTCGCCTCGAAGAACGCTTCGTCCGCGGGCGCGGGCTGGCCCACGATCAATGCCAGCGTCAACAGCGCAGCCGATGGCATGGTGTATCCTCGCTTGTCCGGCAGCCGGCGTGAACAGTCAATCCATGTGGCGAATTGGCATGGAGGCTTAACCCATTGATTTTCACGGGTTTGTGGTCTTCACCCTGCCAAATCGCCGCGAACAGCGGGGAGTATCCCGGACCGATTCCGCTTGTCGCGACTTGGAGTGCGAAGGACGACAATCCAGACTACCAAAGTAAACTATGCGTCCGCCCGATGTCAGCAACGAAATTCTACTTGCCCGAGGCGGATGGGGCTCTAATCAAAGATTAATAACTTTCTTCGTTGCTTAGCGAGCCGAGCGGGGTTAAATCATACCTTGGCATTGCTCGCAATGTGCGGGCATCCAGTCCGTGATTCGCATCAGGAGTGTGTGTTATGGTTCGTAAACTGTTTTGCGCGGTGTTCGTGATGTCCGTTGCCGTGGCTTTCGTCGCTGCCGACGAGTTCCAGGCGACCATCACCGAGGTGAAGGGCGACAACGTCACCTACCAGAAGTACAAGAAGGGCGAGAAGGGCAAGAAGGGCGAGAAGGACGGCGACCCCGTCACCATGAGCGCCAAGGGCGCCAAGGTTGCCAAGTTGAAGTTCAACAAGGAAGACAAGAAGATCGAGGCCGGCGACGCCGTTGAAGGCGGTCTGACGAACGAGATGTTCACCAAGATCAGCGACAAGGGCGTCGGCGCTCGCATCACCACCGAAGGCGACAAGATCACCACGATCCTCGTGGCCGGCGGCAAGAAGAAGAAGGACGCGAACTAAGTAACGGATATGGACTCATCCATGAGAAATCCCACGGTGTCACGCACCGTGGGATTTTTCGTTGCCCTCGTCCCCCGAGCTGTCCCAGGCCTTCGGCTGGGCTGGCGGAACCGGCCGTTCAGGCCGAAGTCGAAAACTCCTTTCACATCAGCGTCGGTGCTGTGTAACGATGAACCGCGACTCGACGGCTCCGGGCTACGTCAATGTCCGTCGCGCGAAAAAACCGATTCATTCCAGCGCCAGTGGGGGGTGGTGGAATGCATGGAACGAATCGGTTTTTTCGACGTAACCGCCTGAACATTATGTCCTTAATTCGTTCCGCCGTAACTTCTCAATAACCCTGAAGAGTGGCGCAGCTGAAGGCGGGGGTTGTTGCTATGCTATGAGGCATGGCGAATGGACTCCCGCTAGTTCCGGATATTCCGCTTGATCAGCGGACGC
>JACXTT010007381.1_pt1 | contig 15475 bp, 6 predicted proteins | sample 9270951 | NCBI WGS metagenome assembly JACXTT01 (sample SAMN15532306, study PRJNA645909) | rock metagenome | isolation source: weathered quartz diorite | place: Puerto Rico | collected 2017-06-21 | reverse complement strand
ATGACACTAAAGGGAACGGGTCGAACACGTGGAAATTCTGCGGACAATTCCACATTTACCGGAAAAGCGAGAATCAGTTGGCCGATAATGCCGGCGGGTTCACCATCACCAACACGCCGCGTCCTGCGGCCAACGTGACGACTCAGCAGTCTTGGGCTTACTTCCTCCTCGGCTACGTTTCAACGTTCACACAGGTTTCGCAGGACCTGACTGCGGATCTACGATCGAAGACTTTCGAATTCTATTTGCAGGATGACGTCAAGGTCCGCCCGAATCTAACGGCGAATTTGGGCTTGCGCTATTCCAACTATCGCGAACCCACGGAAGCGACCGGCCTGCTCACCAATTTCGTGCCGGCCCTCTTCGATATCACCAAGGCGTTTCAGATCGACCCGGTTACGGGGAATCGCATTGCGGGCACAGGCGATCCGTTTAACGGCGTGATCCAGGCGGGCAAGAATTCGCCGTTCGGCAACAAAGTGGCGCATGAAAACAATCGCGATTTCGCACCGCGCATTGGCCTCGCATGGGACCCGTTCGGCAGTGGGAAGACTTCAGTTCGTGCTGGCTACGGCATGTTTTACGACGCCACGCTCGTCGGGCCATTCCAGACGAATATCGGAACCAATCCGACAACGTTGTTCACGAATCTTTCGATCTCTAATACGCGCCTCGACAATCCTGGTGCCGGCGCGCCCGTAGTAAGTCTTGCGCCTTCGAACCTTCGCGTCTGGGATCCGAACTACAAGGATCCTTACATTCAGCAGTGGAGTTTCGAGATCCAGCGGCAGGTCCAGCGGGATGCGACAGTCTCGGTCGGTTACGTCGGCAGCAAAGGAACGCATTTGATCGGTATCGCGGATATCAACCAGGTTCCTCCCGGTGCCGCCGCTGCTGCGGGATTGGTCCCGGCCGGAGGCTACATCACGTCTGGGATTCGGCCACGGCTGAACATTCTGAGTCCATATCGGGGCTTCAACGCGATCAACGCAGTTATCTCGGCGTTCGATTCGAATTACCATTCGCTTCAGACGAATTACAACAAGCGGTTCGGCAAAAACGGAAACATCGGCGTTGCTTACACGTGGTCCAAGAATATGACGGACAACCAGAGCGACCGGTCAAATGCGGCTCAGAACACGTATAGCTGGCACGACGGTGAATACGGCCGCGCGTTCCTGGATCGCCGGCACATCTTCACGGCTTCGTATGTGTATCCGTTGCCGTTTCTCCTGAATTCGAACGGTCCGTTGAAGTATGCGCTCGGCGGTTGGGAGCTTTCTGGAATTTTCACGTACAACAGCGGACTCCCGCTGACCGTCACGTCTTCGTTGGGAAACGATCCCGGCGGGTTGGGAAGCGTAAACAATGCGGCATCGACGGCCGGTGGGCGGCCAGATATGGTGGCGGATCCCATGTCCGGCTCCGACATACGCACGATCAACAAATGGTTCAACACCGACGCGTTCAAAGAAGTTCCCGTCGGCGCGAATCGGCCGGGCAATGCGGGGCGCGGTATTCTCGATGCGCCAGGCATCGTCCGCTGGGATTTCTCGATCTTCAAAAGATTTCCTATCCGCGAGCGCGGCAGCATCCAGTTGCGCGGCGAGGCATTCAACTTCCTGAATCATGCTAATTTCAACGCTCCCACGGTGGCGCTCGGTAACGCGAATTTTGGAAAGATCTTGGGTGCGCGCGATCCGCGCCAGATTCAGATCGCAGCCAAGCTGACGTTCTGACAGGGAGGATTAGCCACAAAAAGGCACAGGAATCACAAAAGGAAACCTTTTGTGAATTTTGTGCCTTTTTGTGGCTAATACAACAAGTACTTCTCACGAATAGATTTGAATCCGGCGAGATCGGTTTCCCAGATTTGACGAAGCGCGCGGGCTTCCGCTCCTTGCCGGAAGACGTCGTAAACCTTTTGATTCGCCAGCAGCCGATTGAATTGATCCGCGGCAAAATCTTTCGGATATAGCTTGAGCAGTTGCGCGGCGATTTCCAATCCGGTTGTGATCGGTTCGAATTGGGTCCGGTCTGTGATGACGACATTGATGCCGCTGCATTCCTCGTCCTTATGCACGTTTGCGCGCGGAGTGAAGCGCACCGGCACGAAGCGCACGCCCGGGAGGCGCGCGTTGTTCAGCGCTGAGGCGAACCTTCGTCCATCAAGCCAGGGCGCTCCAACTAATTCGAACGGAGTATCCGTGCCGCGGCCAACGGAAACATTGGTGACCTCGAGCAAACCAATGCCCGGATAGAGAGTCGCTTCAGTCAGGCTTCTCATATTGGGCGATGGATTCACCCATGCGAGCCCGGTTTCATCGAACCATTCTTCGCGCCGCCAGTTTTCCAGGCGAACAACTTGCAAGTCTGCATTGATTCCTCGCTCGCGATTGAAGAGGCCGGCCAACTCACCGACAGTCATTCCGTGCCGGATCGGGAGTTGATGGTAAGCCGTGAACGATAGTTTGTCCGCATCCGCGATTGGCCCTTCAACATCCGCTCCGCCGATTGGATTCACGCGGTCCAGCACGATGAACGCGATCTTGTTTTTCGCGGCTTCCTCCAGCGCCAGACCCAGCGTTGAGATGTATGTGTAGTACCGGGTCCCGACATCTTGAATGTCGTACACGAGAGTGTCGATTCCTGTGAGCATGGATTCTGTCGGCTTGTGTGTTTCGCCGTAGAGGCTGTAGATCGGCAGACCTGTTTTCTCATCGACGGAATCGCTGACCTTTTCATCCAGAACGCCGCGGATGCCATGTTCCGGCGAAAACAGCGCAACCAGAGTGACTCCTGTTGCTGACTTCAACAAGTCAATGGTGCTGTGGCCATCGCGATCACGCCCTGTTTGATTTGTAATCAAGCCGACGCGCTTGCCTTTGAGCAATTCAAAGCCATCCCGCTCCAGAACATCGATGCCGTTGAAGGCGGCCGCTGTAGGGGCGCTAAGCGGGCGCCCAGGGCGGTCATCAATTGCTGCGCGCTGCGGCGTTTGCGCTTCGCCGACCGCCCCTACAGTACTGGCTTTCACGGAATAAGGTGGAGCCACGATCGACGCCGCCACAATTGAGGCGACACGCCCTCGCAGCGAGTTGACGTCGGCAGGTTGCTTTGGATCGATCCTGGGGTGCACGCGATTGCTCAGGAAAACAACAAATGTTTCACTCGATGGATCTATCCAGATTGAAGTACCGGTGAAACCCGTGTGCCCGAAACTCCCCAACGGAAATAGGTCGCCACGATTAGAAGAGTAGCCAGTCATCACGTCCCACCCAAGCCCGCGCGCATTGCCGTCGCTCGCGTTCCCACCGGAAGGGCGAGCCTCCGTCATACGTGTCACACCCAGAGGACTGAGCACGCGCGCTCCGCGAAATTGGCCATGATCCATAATCATCTGGCAGTAAATCGCGAGATCGTCTGCCGTCGAGAAAACTCCCGCATGTCCCGCTACACCGCCAAGCAAGAACGCGCGTGGATCGTGGACTTCGCCGCGCATCCAGTGGTCATCGCGTTTTTCAGTCGGTGCGATGCGCGCCTGCAACCGGGCCGCAGGCTTGAATGTTGTGTCTCTCATTCCGAGCGGTCGAAAGATGTTCTCGGTGGCGAATTCATCAAGCGGCTTGCCGCTCACGCGCCGTATGAGCTCTGCGAGCACGATGTAGTTCACATCCGAGTAGATGAAGCGCGAACCGGCTTCAGCAATCGGTGCGAGATGCCAGATGTTATCAAATGCTTTCGCAGGTCCCTGCTCGTAATCTTTGATGTCGTTGTCAGGAGGAAAGCCGGAACGATGCGTCATCAGTTGTTCGACAGTGATGTTCCGCTTGCCCATTTCGGCAAATTCCGGAATGTAACGCGCCACCGGATCGCCCAAGCGCACTTGTCCGCGTTCGATCAGGATCATCATGGAGGTCGCGGTTGCCACGACTTTCGTCAGCGAGGCCAGATCGAAGATCGTGTCCGGCGTCATCGGTTCGGTTTGAGGCTCCAGCGCGCGGTTTCCGTAAGCCTTCCGCCATACAACCTTACCTTGCCGTCCCACGAGGACGACAGCGCCCGGCAATTGCTTCTTCGCGATCTCCGCATTGACGGCTTCGTCGATGTGCGCCAGTTGTATTTGAGACATGCCGACTGCTGAAGGCGCCGCCGCCGGCAACTGAGCGAAGATGGGTGTAGCCGCAAACAGCGGCAACAGGGCCATGGCGCTGAAACGCTTCATTTCCGCCTCCAATCAACAAGGATGGATTATAGTTTCACGCGGGAGATTCAACACATGCCAAACAAACTCAATCGGCGCGATTTTGTCATGGCAGGCACGAGCGTTGGAGTGCTTGCATCCACCAGTCTTCTAAGCGCGGGCCCGCAAATCATTCAGCGAGGCGTGAAGCCCGTTGTGGTCTCGGCCAACAATGGAAATCGCTCGAAAGATCCCAAGACGGGCCTGACGGGCGTAGCGACCGCATTCAAGATGATCACGGAAGGTAAAGATGTGCTCGATGCCGTAATTGCGGGAGTCAACATCGTCGAACTTGATCCCGAGGATACGAGTGTCGGATATGGCGGGCTTCCCAACGCGGATGGAGTGGTTCAACTCGATGCTTCAGTCATGCATGGTCCGTTGAAACGCGCGGGCGCCGTCGCGTGCCTCGAAGGCGTGCGCACGCCCTCGTTAGTGGCGAAGAAGGTGATGAATGAAACCGACCACGTCCTGCTTGTAGGCAAAGACGCGCAGCGGTTTGCCCGCGACATGGGTTTCACAATTGAAGACGACTTGAACACGCCGCGCTCGCGCCAGCTGTGGCTGGAGTGGAAGCGCCGCATCGATCCGGAACATTACCTCGATCCTAAGAAGCGCGCTGAACTTGGAATGAAGGTTGGTTTGGAAATGGTTGCAGAAGGAAAGATCGATCCCGATCACTACTGGGGCACCATCAATTGCAACGGCGTCAACTCGAAAGGCGAGGTTTGCGGAGTGACAACGACCAGCGGTCTTTCTTGGAAGATACCCGGCCGGGTCGGTGATTCGCCGATCATTGGAGCGGGTCTCTACGTCGATGGAGAAATCGGAGCTGCAGGATCGACCGGCCGGGGCGAGGCCAATCTGATCAGTCTTGCGTCATTTCTGATCGTCGAGTCGATGCGGCAAGGCATGAGTCCAAAGGATGCCGGAATGGCCGCTTTGAAACGGATCAAAGCGCAAACCATCGAGAAACGGTTACTGAACGATCGCGGTGAACCGAACTTCGGCGTCAATTTCTATATCGTGAATGTCAAGGGTCAATATGCAGGCGTCACAATGCGGCAAAACCAGCAGCGCAATTCCAGTTTTGCCGTGTGCACCGAGAATGGGCCGCAGTCCGTTCTATTGGAGCCTTTGTTGTAAGCGTGGGCATTCAGGGGGCAACAGCCCCATGAAGCCCGCGCCTACATTTTTGTTCACACTCTTCGCAGGTTCCGTGAGATCAGCATTGCCGCCGCGAAGGCCGCGGCGGCAAACAGAATTCCGACTTGCCATTCTTTGAACACGAGTTTGCCGATCCCGAACAATGAGGCGTAAATCAGAACGCAGCCGAGCGCCCAATTGGCAAACTGTCGGGCTAGACCTTCTCGTGTCTCCGTATGACCCGCTTTGGCAGCGATGCGTTTCCAGCCTGGACCTTCCGGCTGCACGCGTTGATAAAAGCTAATGAGCTTTCCGAGAGGCTCGGGTGCTGTGAGTAGCGTGACCGCCAGCCAGAGCAATGTCGTCAGTGTCACGGTGACCAGCATGAGGTAGGCGAAGTCACGCGGTTGATCGCTGTCCCACTTCGAATGAATCTGCAAATACAGCGAAACGGTCGCGGCGGCCACCATCGCCGAAACTTCAGACCACGCATTGATGCGCCACCAGAACCAGCGCAATAACAACACTGTGCCGGTGCCTGCTCCCGTCACCAACAGCAGCTTCCACGCGCCACCGATGGATTCCAGATTGAACGTGACGATCAGCGAAATGGCCATCAGCAACACGGTCACAATCTGAGATGCAATGACGTAATGACGCTCGCTGCCGCGGCGAACGGCGAAGCGACGATAGAAATCGTTGATGACGTAAGAAGCGCCCCAATTGAGCTGCGTACCAATGGTTGACATGTACGCCGCCGCAAATGCAGCAATCATAAAACCGCGCAAGTACGGCGGAAAAACAGCGGGGTCCATGAGCGTGCGAACATAGCCCGATTCTTTGTCCACGAGATCCGGATAAAGCACGAGCGATGCAAGCGCCGTCAAAATCCAAGGCCATGGCCGCAATGCGTAATGCGCGATGTTGAACCAGAGTGTTGCGAAGAGCCCTTGTCTTTCGTCCTTCGCGGAAAAAATGCGCTGAGCGACATAGCCGCCGCCTCCCGGCTCCGCACCGGGATACCACGTTGCCCACCAGTTCACGCCGAGATAGACGAAGAACGTGATGGCGGGCATCCATGCGGAATCGAATTCCGGAAAGAAATCCAGGCGCGATCCTGCTTGGCCGCTTGCCCGGTCGAGCGCTGCGATCTTCATCTTGAGGGCATCGATGCCGCCGACTGCGTTCACGGCGAGCACAGCGAGCAAAACCACCATTCCCATCTTGAGCGCAAATTGAAAAAGATCCGTGACCAATACGCCCCAGAGTCCTGAGATCGCTGTGTACAAGGCCGTGAAGATCAGCATCCCAACGAGAACGTAGGTGGCATTACGTTCACTCAGCCCGAGGGTGACCAGGATCTTGATCATCGCGAGATTGACCCAGCCAAGGATGATGCAATTGATCGGCACGCCGAGATAAAGCGCTCGAAAGCCGCGCAGAAAAGCCGCGGGCTTACCGGCATAACGCAACTCCGCAAACTCGACATCCGTCATCACCCCGGCTCTGCGCCACAGCCGCGCGTAAAGAAATACGGTCATCATTCCGCTCATCACGAAGTTCCACCACAGCCAGTTACCTGCGACGCCATTCTTGGCGACGAAGCCGGTGACTGCCAGCGGTGTGTCTGCTGCGAACGTGGTCGCGACCATTGAAGTGCCCGCAAGCCACCACGGGACATCACGCCCCGAAAGAAAGAACTCGTTCGTGCTTCCGCGCGCTCTCCTCGCGTAGTAGATGCCGATGCAGAGATTGAAAAGAAAATACGCGGCAATGACGAGCCAGTCGAATGAGGTTAGTCGCATGTCAAATGCTGTTTGCGCGGCCGCGAATGACGCGAATGACGCGAATGAATTCCTTGGCGTAATTCGCGTGATTTCCGGCCAACAAGAACGGCTCTCATTTTCGCTTCACTTCCAGCCCATGTCCGCGCGGATACAGTCCCGGCAACGTGACAGGAAGCTTGCCCGAAATGTCAATGTCTCCGAGCAAAGCGCGCGCGGCGGCGCGCTGGCTCACCGGATGGGGACCGTACGCGGCAAGGTAAGCAGGTCCGTTTGGCATTGCTGCGATCACATAAGGACTGCCGAACACAATGACTACAGCGGGCGTCCGAGTTTTGCCGATCTCTTCCGCCAGCCGCAAGGCCATCGGAGGAGACGTCGCGCGAACAAAAGCAGAATAGACGATCGCGCCGGTGTTTTCCGCAAGTCGCTCGCGTAGACGTGCAAGCTCCATCTCATCGGAACGGGTATCGAACGAGAAATTTTCAACCTCCGCTCCACCGCGCCGCAGTTCGTCGATAAAGGGCCGAGCTATGGTGCGATCATCGTCATCAGTGAACGTGATATTCAGGACAGACTGTTTGCCGAGAGGAACCGATTTCTTCTCATCGTGCACGAGCGTTATTGAGCGATTGGCAATCTCTTGCGCGACGGCGTTGAACTGCGGATCGGAAACGATCCGGTCGACGTTATCGAGGTCCACCGTGCGGCGTTCATTCAAACCCAGTGCGGCTTTCGCCCGGAGTATCCGCTCGACGGAAGCATTGAGACGAGATTCCCTGATTTCGCCACGGTCGACCGCCTCTTTGATAGCGTGAGCCGCGGTATCCAGATCCGGAGTCTTCAAAATCAAATGTGGGCCGGCTTTAACGGCAAGGACCGCAGCGGTACCGGGATCATAGGGGGCCGTGATCCCAGCCATCTCCATCGCATCGGTCACGACGAGACCTTTGAACGTCAATTCGTCTCGAAGCAAACCAGTCAGGATTTTGTAAGAAAGCGTTGCCGGCAAGGACTCTGGTTCGATCTGCGGCAAAGCAATGTGTGCCGTCATGATCGAGCCCACACGCTTCGCAATCGCTGCGCGAAAAGGTACGAGTTCGAGTTGCTCCAATCGTTGCGGACTCACATCGATGACAGGCAACCCGGTATGCGAATCAACAGCCGTGTCGCCATGGCCTGGAAAATGTTTTGCCGTGGCAAGGGCCCCAGCGGCTTGTGCGCCTTCGATAAAGGCGCTTGTGAACGCCGCAACGGATTCCGGATCCTCCCCGTAAGATCGGACGTTGATCACGGGGTTACTCGGATTGTTGTTGACGTCCGCCACGGGCGCGTAGATCCAGTTGATGCCGGCCGCCCGCGCCTCGCGCGCTGTGTAGGTGCCTTGCAAGCGCGCATATTTGATGTCGCGTGTGGCGGCGACTGCCATATTGGGCGGCCACCACGCTGTGTCATCGAGACGCATTCCGGGTCCCATTTCCAGATCTGCGGAAACCAGCAGCGGTATCTTTGCGATTTGCTGCAAACGATTCGTAAGCAGGGCCGCCGCCCAAACCTGACTGCGCGAGAGAATCAAGCCACCGGCTTTGTTATCCACGATGTGATGTCGTATTTGCTTGTACTCATCGCTTTCGCGGTTCATGAATACGGCATTGATATCCACCGTCATCATTTGCCCGATCTTTTCGTCGAGCGTAAGTGTGCGAAGCGTCTGCCTCACCCATCTCTCTTCCTTCTTCGTTAACTGCCGATCGAAACGCGTATAAGGCGCTGTTTCCGCAAAACCGAAGGCACTAATGAGAGACGCACACAAAACCAGAACAGCAACGAATCCCTTCGCAGGAGCGCGCAAGCTCAGCGCATAGCCGAAAGCCAAACATATTGCCGTGCCCATCAACACGTACCAGGTCCACGCAATCGACGTCGTGAAGTTGATCAACAGCATGAAAGCAAGCGACAGGGCCATACCGGCCATGACACCGCGCTGATTCGCGCGTTTCGTGAGGACGCCAAGCAAGAAAGCTCCGAGCATCGGGCCGTAGACGAGTGAAGCGATCGTCAAACCGGTCGTGAAGACGGATTCTCGACCACGCGCTAAGACGGCGATACCGATCAACACAATACCCCAGAACGCGGTCAGCCAGCGCGAAAGCCTTAACAGTTGTTGGTCGGTTGCTCCGGGGTTAACGAGTGGCCTGTAGAAATCGAGCACCGTCGTCGATGCAAGCGAATTGAGAGAGCCGCTTAAATTCGACATCGCAGCCGCAAAAATTGCAGCAATAACCAAACCGGAGACACCGTGAGGGAGGCGTGTCACGATGAAAGTCGGAAAGATCTCGTCATTGGTCGACAGTTTTATCGTCAATGGATAAAACTTGTAGTACGCGAAAAGCATAATCCCGATCAGTAAGAACAATGAGAATTGAAACAGGACGACGAAGCCGCTAAACACGAGTGCCTTCTGACTATCGCGTTGATGCCGGCAAGTCAGCAGCCGCTGCACGAGCAATTGGTCTGTGCCGTGCGACGCCATGGTCAGACAAGTTCCGCCAAGTACGCCAGCCCAGAAAGTGAATGGGACATGAAAATCCCACGCAAAAGAGAACATCTGAAATTTGTTCGCGGCCGCAGCTTGCGTCGCGATCTCATTCCATCCTCCCGGCACGAGTTGCATCAACTGGTACGCGGCGAGTAGCGATCCGCCGGTGTAGATGATGAATTGCACCAAGTCGGTCCAAATCACCGCAGTGATCCCGCCCTCAAAGGTGTAGATCAAAGTCAGTAGTCCGACGATGATAATGGACCAAAGCCACAAATGCGGTAACGTCGGCAAACTGTTACTCAAAACGGCGCTCAAGACGATCGACGCTGCAAGGACCCGGACGCCTTCCGCGAGGGCTCGCATGATCAAGAACAGCGAGGCGGCGAAGTTTTTCGTGTGTACGCCGAAGCGCCGCTTGAGCAATTCGTAGGCTGTGAGCAATTCTCCTTGAAAATACGCTGGAATGAAAAGCAGGCTGATGATGACCCGCGCGATGATATAGCCGAAAACGACCTGCAGATAACTGAGATTCCCGCCCTGCTCGGGCCGCGAGTAAGTCGGATAAGCCAGTGCCGGTACTCCAATCAGCGTGAGCGTACTGGTTTCAGTCGCGACAATAGAGAGACTGATCACGATCCATGAGATGTTCTTTGTCCCCAGGAAGTAATCCTTGACGGTTCGCTGCGACCGCCGGAAGAACGTGCCCAGCACGGTGATGCCGATCAAATAGAGCAGCAGGACTGCGTAATCAATCGATGAGAAGCCAGACATTAGGTTGCGAACAACAAGAAATCTGCCGTTAATAGTACAAATCTGTTAACAGTTCCGGTCTCCCGTCCGAAAACGCCGCGCAAACGCCGATGGAAACAAGCGGATAGTAAGCTAACCGTCAGGATAGATCTGTGCACTCCCTTCAGCAAGGGGCGCCCACCGAGAATGAGCACCCAGCGGCGCAAACCCCTCCACAACGTAGCTTGCGAGGCTGCAAAAATCCGCACTTGTATCCTTGAACACGGGCTGCCGATTGCTTGTAGCTCGATATTTAGTTCAGGCCAGTGATGTCATTATGCGGGAGACTACCGGATGAAACGGGATCTCAGCTCGGCTGTGGGGCTCAGCTCGACCGCGGGGCTGTTTGCCCTCCTGGCGTTTGTCATTCATACGGTCACGATCAGTCCGGAGGGCGTCAGCGGTTCCGGCGACAGCGCTCAAGGGAAAAAGAGCAGTCTGCAAGCTAAGACCACCGGCTCCGAAGTTGTGATGGGGTTGGAAGGGCCTTGGACCGCGACGCGGGCCTTCTTCAACAACGAGCCGGCCGCCGACCAAATCACTCCGGAGAAGATCGAATCTCTTTTGTCTGCCGAGGGCCTGCTTCCTGGCGACTACAAGATTTGGCGCAAATACTTGGGACTGCGGACACCGGCGGACGGCGAACCCGACTTTCGAAAATGGGCCATCGTAGCGACAGTTGCCGATCCCGCCCACAGTCGTTTTCAACTGTTTTTCGACGAACAGATTGCCTCGATCAAATTGGCTGCCGCAAACCAGGACTGGGAATTCGCAGCCCAGTGGTTGCCCTGGCGCGACGGTCCCGAGACCAGTTCCGGCGGAATCGAGGAAAAGCGCAGGGAAAGACAACTCGAGCGGGATCAAGAGGCTTTACCCGGCATCCTGATCTTCCGCCGTTGGGGACCAAAGACAAAACCCTTGCCCGAGGTCCTGTTCGTGCTCGTTGTGGGAGAAATACCGACGAGAGGGATCGCGGGCGATGCCTTTTATGCTGCCCTGAACCTAGCCAGTGTTCTCTCGAGCGAGGAAGACAAGATTGGTTTGCTCGCTCCCACTTTCTCCGGCTCCTTCGAGTCTCTGACGAGGCATGTGAAAGCATGGGACTCGAAACACCCAGAGCTGCTCCATCGGCATGTGTACGGAGGCTCCATTTCAAGCAGCGAGTACGCGGATGCGTTTCGGGAAGTAACAGGCTTTGACTTTTCGAGCGGTATAGCCAATTCGAAAAACTATAAGACGGCGTTCGAAGACTTGCTGCTGCCCCGCTATCATGTCGAAGACAAAGCGGCCTATTGGGTAGAAGACGAAAGCGGCTTTAGCGCGTCTTTTCAGAGAGCAGTCTGGAAGAAGAAAGTCCCTATCTACACGTTCCCTCGGGAAATTTCACACCTGAGGAACGCCTATCAAGAAGCAACTCAGGGCACTCGCAACACTGTCCGGAATGTCGTGCCGCGCCTCGATTTTTCACTTAAGGATCCCAGTCACGGCGAAGACAGTATCCCCGTTTTTTCGGACACACACACACCGGTGGCGCAAAGCGCTGCGATCAGCACCGTTACTGAAGAGTTCCGGCGAGAGGGCATCCAAATCGTCTTCATTGCCGCCAGCAACACACTCGATTCGCTGTTGCTGGCCAGGTTCGTGCGCAATGAAAGCCCGAATACGAAGGTGGTCATCGGCGACGCCGACCTCCTGTTCATTCCAGCGGCTTCTCAAGATTCCTTGAATGGGACTCTGTTCTTGTCCACATATCCGATGTTCATTTTGGGGGACGAGTGGCTGACTCGTGACGCGGACGGAAACGATGGAGAAAAAGAACGCCACTTCGCTTTTCCCGGAGCGACCCAGCAAGGCATCTTCAACGTCACGCAGCAACTGCTGGCCGACCTAAATGCGGATATCAAAAACAATGACGACTCCAAAACGCGGAGGAGGGACGATCTGCATGGTTATCGGCAACTCTCGGCGAGTCCTCCAAGCAATGAACAGGAGTATCCGGGGCTTTGGCTACTGGAGTTGACCCATTACGGTTTCCTTCCAGTCGACTGGTTCCCAGTGAGCAATGAAAATTGTTGGTTCGCCCCCTCTCGTCCAGTTCCAGTCCAGGCTCGAACAGACCAATGTCCGACCTCTGCAGACTCGTCCTCCTCTTCCATATCAAAGACGGATCTCGAAGAACGATTTCCTCTGGATGAGCCTTCGCACGGTTGGTACATCGCGGCAATCGGCATGAGCATCGCGATTTTTGTGGGTTGTTGTCTGCTTTTCAAGCAGAGGGATTCATTTGCCGTTGACCGGCGGTTCCCTGCGTTGCTGGGCGCGTGCCTGTCGGCGACCGCGGCGCAAGGAGTACTGCTTCTCCCGGCATGGCGAGTGCTGTCGAGAACAGACGATCCTAGTTTGCAATCCTGGATAATTCTCGTCGTAACTCTGTGGGCCCCGGTTGCCCTGTGGTTAACGTTCTCGTATCTCTTTTTCCGGTCCAAAGGCCAAGGGCGAAAGGAAAGCGACCCGCTTCTCTGCCGGGTTTACGCGGCCGTCATTTTCGCTGTGTTTGTGTTGCTATCGGCACAATGGCTCGAGTCCTGTGGATTTTTCGGTGCTACCGATCCCCAAATCCTGCTGTTTCGGCTTCGGGCTCTCGAACTGTTCGCAGAGGGCTCTCCGGCCCTACCCCTATTCATATTCAGCCTGATCTTTTCTATTGGTTTTCTTCTTTATCTTTGGCGTTATACGCTGGGTCCCGAGAGTACGCCCCGACTCGCGGAGGCTGATGGAACCATCAACGCGATCAACGCCGCGATCCACGCACCGTTCGGATTGGAAAAGAAAAGCCTATTCTGGCGCTTGGGAATCTGCGCGCTGCTGGTGTTACTTGCCATGCTCAACCTCTGGGACGGACTGCGCGCATTCGAGGTAGGGCCCTACAATTGCGCCCTTTATATCGCGGTAGCGCTGATGCTGCTATCCATCGCAACCGGATCCTGGGATCTGCTTCGAACGTGGTTTAATTTGAGTGCGTTTCTCAATTGGTTGCAGTCGGAACCATCTCTCGGTAAGGAAGCCTTTGAACGCGTAACGCGCCAATGGCCGCGCCAGCGGGTTTTCGCACCATGGAGATCGGTGCCGGACATCCCCGTCCACCTGGACAGGCCCGCGGAACAGGGCTCGGTTTCGCCTGAGCTATCCTGTTGCCGCTACATCGTCTACGCTGCCCGGCAAACACAACGCATCGCCTGGACTGTCTCTTTGGCGCTGCTATCGCTAATTGGAGTGCTGACGACTTACTCTCCTCAGGCGCCGCAACACATTGGCCGGTTTCTTGCCGTGCTTTTCCTCGTTATTGGCGGCATCATGATCTGGGTTTTCTCAGCCATGGAGAAGAACTGGATTCTGAGCCGGATCGAGGGGACGGAACCCAGCGCACTCAATTTCGAATTCTGGATCAACGCCACCGCCGTGGCCGCGCTTCCACTCGCCGGAGTCCTGATTCACTTATTCCCTTCCATAGGCAGCTTCGTTTCCTCGTGGCTCGCGCCGAGCCTTGAGGCGCTTCGTTGACCGCAATTGGCAGGAGATTTTAGATTGGCGATTTTTGCGCCTCTTGGTGGCGTTACCCCGCGTATCGGCGGCCCCACGTGATGAGATGATGCGCATCGGGTGTGACGCGACAGACGACTTCAGGGAGACTCAGAATGCGTCCATCGAAGCGCAGCCGCACCATTTGGCCGCAGTAACGCCAGAAGTGGCGCCGATAATCGGCGCGCAGACCGATTCCAACTGCTATTTTCCAAAACGTACCGAGCGCGAAACGGATGGCGAACACCTTCTGAGCGATCGTTCGTACCGGTGGTATGCCCTGGATCTGTTTGCCGTAGACATTCTCGGCGTTCCAGCGGAAGCGCCGGTAGATTTCCTCCGGCGCGTACACTTCAGCAATAACGCAACGGAGCATTTCGGCGACAGTTTGATTGGGAAGCTTATAGGCAATGTTGGTGGACAGGCAGTTGAGCAACTCCTCGGAGCGCAGGACGTCGCCATCGTCGTTGATAAGACGCCCTTCCTTCTCGAGTCGCGACCACAACAGCGTTTTGGGTAGTGCAGCAAGCAGGTTGAAGTAAACGACCGACGGATTTGTGGCGCGGATGAAGTCGGCCATTCTTCGGCCGCTGTCCTCCGTGTCGGTATCGAATCCGAGGATCATTCCGTATATCACTTCGATGCCGTAAGACTGAATAGTGCGGATCGAGTCGACCAATGGATCCTGGGTGTTTTGTTTTTTGGAGATCTCAACCAGAGTTTTCTCTTCAACCGACTCGATACCGAAGAAGATGTTGGTGAAGCGGGCGTCGTGCAGAAGCTGCAGGACTTTGGAGTCCCGGGCGAGATTGATGGTGGCTTCGCCGGTCAAAGCGAAAGGATAATTGTGGTCGTGCTGCCATTCGATCAGCCGCGGCAGCATTGCCCGCAACGCCTTGCGATTGGCAATGAGATTATCGTCAACGAATAGGATCATACCCACAAAACCACGCTGATATACGGCATCGAGCTCGCGCACGATGCGATCGCCTTCTTTTACTCTGGCGTTGCGACCGTAGATCGCCGGAATGTCGCAGAACTCGCAGGTGTAAGGACAGCCGACCGAAAACTGAATCGGCATCATGAAGTAGCTGTTCACATCAATGCGGTCGATCGCCGGAAGCGGTTGTTCGTCGAGCGGCGTCTTATTAACCGTGCGGAAGATGATCTGAGACTCGGGCTTTTCGCAGCGCCGGAGGTATGCCAGCAGTTCGTACGTCGTGGCACAAATCTCGCCGACGTGAAGGAGGCCCGCGGTGGGATAGTACTTCGGGCAAATCGACGCAACACGGCCGGCGGCCACGGTTACCCTCGCGCGTGCGTGGCCCGGAGCGAAGTTAGCTGGGAAGCGGTGTCGATGCGTGAGGTGGACGTAAAACTAAAAAGGGAAAA
>JACXTT010007380.1_pt1 | contig 15477 bp, 7 predicted proteins | sample 9270951 | NCBI WGS metagenome assembly JACXTT01 (sample SAMN15532306, study PRJNA645909) | rock metagenome | isolation source: weathered quartz diorite | place: Puerto Rico | collected 2017-06-21 | reverse complement strand
ACGAACGCTTTGCTGAGCGTCACCTACAATCCGCTGCTGAATACGGTGACATGGCAAGTGATGAAGCAGTGAAAAACGAATAAGATGCCTCACCTCCAGATGGCGGGCTCGCGAGAGCGACCTGCCATCTGACCATTTTGCGTCACACCACCACCAAATAAACTGCAACCCGGATTGATCTAACTGGCCTTCGTGTCTTAAGCTGTCCTCACCCCTCTGATTTCCAATTCGCGGCCGTTCCCCGAAAGTGATAACGTTCAGCGCCGCGAACTTAATTACACTTAGCATTCGTCGATCTCGCTCTTCGTTAGCGACTCATTAGTGTTTGCTCGCTCGTCGCGGCAACAACTTCGGCAGTGCTCCCGACGAATCAGATTGAATATGGCCAGGAACAAAACCAAGAACGCCAAAACTAAAAAGCGAACCACCGGAAAGCTAGCCGCGCCGCGATTGGCGACGGGTGTCGAAGGTCTCGACAACATCCTCGACGGCGGTTTCCCGGCTCATCGCCTTTATCTGATTGAAGGGGAGCCCGGCACCGGCAAGACAACTCTCGCTTTAGATTTTTTGATGGAAGGTGTACGTCGCGGTGAAACTGGTCTTTACGTCACGCTTTCGGAAACGGCCGACGAACTGAAAGCGGTCGCCGACTCGCACGGTTGGGTCCTCGATGGATTTACGATTTATGAAGTTGTGCCACCCATCGATGGTCTCAAGCCCGACGCGCAATACACAATCTTTCATCCCGCCGAAATCGAACTGGGTGAAACCACCAACTCAATTCTGAAGGAATTCCAGCGGATCAAGCCCAAGCGCGTCGTGATCGACTCGCTCTCAGAAATGCGGCTGCTCGCGCGCGAACCGCTTCGTTTTCGTCGTCAGATTTTGACGCTCAAACAATATCTTGCAGCACAGCACGCTACTGTCCTGTTGTTGGACGACAAAGTTGCGGGACAGGATCTGCAGATTCACTCGATCGTTCACGGGGTAGTTTCGCTCGAGCATCTGGCGGTCGAATATGGCGCTGAGCGACGACGACTTCGCGTCACCAAGCTGCGCGCCTCACAGTTTCGCGGCGGCTATCACGATTTCGTCATCGTGACGGGAGGACTAAGAGTTTTCCCGCGGCTGGTTGCGGCCGAGCATCACGCGGGCTTCGACGGCGGCAGCGTTAGCAGCGACATTCCCGCGCTCGATCGATTATTGGGTGGGGGACTCGATCGCGGGACCAGCACATTGGTGCTCGGACCGGCGGGCTCTGGCAAGTCAACTCTGGCGACGCAGTTCGCGGCCGCGGCGGCGGCGCGTGGCGAACGAACTGCGGCATTCATATTCGACGAACTGCGGGAGACCTTTCTTCTGCGCGCCACCGGCGTGGGCACCAAGATGAAGAGGTTTGTCTCACAAGGGTTGATTATGATTCAGCAGGTTGATCCGGCGGAATTGTCGCCGGGTGAGTTTGCCGCTGCGGTGCGAAGCTCAGTCGACAAAGACGGCGCGCGTCTCGTTTTGATTGACAGTCTGAACGGCTATTTAAACGCGATGCCGGAAGAACGGTTTCTCAGCATCCAGATGCACGAACTGCTCTCTTATCTAAATCAGCAAGGGGTAGTCACTGTGCTCGTAATGGCCCAGCATGGCTTCCTCGGCAACGCAATGGCGACGCCAGTCGACGTTAGCTATCTCGCCGATACAGTGTTGATGCTTCGCTACTTTGAAGCGTTCGGCGAGATCCATCGCGCGTTGTCAGTGATAAAGAAACGAACTGGTCCCCACGAGCTGACAATTCGCGAGCTGGAAATACGTAGCGACGGCCTGCGGGTCGGAGAACCGCTCCGCGAGTTTCGCGGCGTGCTTACCGGCGTGCCGCTTTATGAAGGAGAGCGCCAGGACCTAAGTGACTAAAATGAAGTCAAAGGTTACGAAAAGCGGTCGGCGTGATCGAAGAATTCTTATTCTGGCGCCGACGGGGAGAGATGCCGAGTTGACTGCCCGCTTTTTGCGCGATGCCTCCCTCGTTTCGCACGAATGCGTGACCATCGACGAGTTGTGCCGGGAGATGCATCGAGGTGCCGGCGTCGTCTTCCTCACGGAAGAATCTCTGACTAATCGCTCGCTGGGTTTTCTCGCGCGAACATTGAATGCACAACCCGCATGGTCAGACGTCCCCATCATTCTGCTGACCAGCGGCGGCAGTGAATCACCGGTAAACACCGAATCGCTGGCCTCGCTCGGCGCAATTGGGAACGTGAATCTGATTGAGCGACCCGTCCGCATGATGACGCTGCTTAGCGCGCTCAAGGCAGCCTTGCGCGCGCGCAATCGTCAATACGACGTGCGCGATCTGCTTGATTTGGAGGCGCGGAACAAGAAGCAACTCGAGAAGGCTTTTGTCCAGGTTGAAGAAGCCAGTCGCCTGAAAGACGAGTTTCTGGCGACTGTTTCGCACGAGTTGCGCACGCCGCTGAATGCTGTGCTCGGCTGGACGACGTTGTTGCGTTCGAACAAGCTCGACGATGCTGGTTCCGTGCGTGCCCTTGAAGTAATTGAGCGCAATGCGCGCTCGCAGCAGCAATTGGTGGAAGACCTGCTGGATGTTTCGCGGGCGATTAGCGGCAAGTTGCGTTTGGATGCACAGCCGGTCGATCCGCGGAACTTTATCGAAGAAGCGGTCGAGGCGCTCCGCCCTACCGCGCAAGCACGCAAGGTTCGCTTGAAGGTGAGCATGCAGACTGGACCTAGCACCGTCTACGGAGATCCGGCTCGGCTTCGTCAAGTCGTTTGGAACCTCCTGTCGAATGCGATCAAATTCTCGTCACCGGGTGGACGAGTCCACATTACGGCACGCTGCGTGAGTTCGAACGTCGAGATTTCGGTGCAGGATTACGGACAAGGGATTGCGCCCGAGTTCGTGCCGCACGTCTTCGAGCGTTTTCGGCAGGCTGATATGACGACTACACGGAGCCACGGTGGCCTCGGATTGGGACTGGCGATCGTCCGGCAACTGATAGACCTACACGGCGGCACAGTAGGCGTCGAGAGCGCAGGCGTCGGGCTGGGCGCCACCTTCACGGTGACGCTTCCACTGCTCGATGTTCACGACGAAGCTCGGCTGAACGAACCCTTGCCCGACACCGAGAACGGCGCACGTCAAGACGTGCGCGATTTGGATGGAGTGAAAGTGCTGGTGGTCGATGACGAAGCCGACACGCTGGATCTTTTGGAGACCGTATTGTCCAAACGTGGCGCCCAGGTGACCACTGCCCCATCGGCGGCGAAAGCCCTGACCCTGATTCGCAAGCTGCGACCCGACATTCTCATCTCGGATGTGGGGATGCCCGACACTGATGGGTACGCGTTGATGCGAAAAATCAGATCGCTCCCGAAGGAGCTTGGCGGCAGAGTTCCGGCTGTCGCACTCACCGCTTACGCTCGCGATCAGGATCGGAAGCGAGCGCTCAATGCCGGCTATCAGTTACACCTTACCAAGCCAATCGAAGTCGCGGAGCTTTCCGCCAGCCTCACTCAATTAATCGGACACGGCCATTTGCGAACGCGTGCAACCTCAGAATCGTCACGGCGCGGCAATAAAGTAATGCGGAATCCGGCTGCTTGACTGCCTCGAGCCTGCACTGTTCTTCCGACAATTCGATGGCGCTGTGGGGAAGCCAGTGTTAAGCTTCGTCGTAATTTCCCGACACGATGAAGTCCAACGGCAACAACTCGGTTCACTACCGGAATTGCAATCTCTCAGAAGCGATCTGCGGCATCGAAATCACTCAGCGGACCGACGGCAGCCTGGACATCCGCGGCGACAAAGATGATCCGTTTAGCCGCGGATTCATTTGTCCGAAAGCCGTCGCGTTACAGGATATTCATTATGACAAAGACCGTTTGAAGCAGCCGGTTCGACGCACTTCAACCGGTTGGCAACCTGTCGAGTGGGACGAAGCGTTTGATGAAGTTGCGCGGAATCTCAGTCGAATTCAGGCGCAGCACGGCCGTAACGCGATGGCGACATATCTTGGTAACCCGACGGTCCACAGCTATGGCGCAATGCTGTTCGCGCCGGGCTTCATCCGCAGTCTGCACACCAGAAATAAGTTTTCTGCCACCTCGGTCGATCAACTGGCTCATCACGTCGCGGCTTATTTGATGTTCGGCCACCAATTGTTGCTGCCGATCCCGGATCTTGACCGCACCAGGTTTCTGCTGATGCTGGGCGCGAATCCGGCAGCGTCGAACGGAAGCATGATGACTGCTCCGGGAATGCCGCAACGGTTGAAGGAGATCCGGGCTCGCGGTGGGAACGTCGTACTCGTCGATCCGCGTCGTAACGAAACCGCGGCGTTAGTCGATCAACATCTGTTCATTCGTCCGGGCACCGACGCGCTTTTCCTGTTGGCTTTGCTTCACGTGGTTTTCAACGAAGGCTTCACAGACCTCGGTGGGTTAGCATCATTCACTGACGGTCTTGACGAGTGCGTGAATCTGGCTGCGGAGTTTCCGCCTGAACGAGTCGCTCCGATCACCGGAATCGCGGCTGAACAAATGCGCAGCGTCGCCCGAGATTTTGCTGCCGCCGAATCGGCCGTGTGTTATGGGCGAATCGGCGTCAGCACTCAAGAGTTCGGTGGGCTCTGTCAGTGGTTGATCAATGTTCTGAACATAACCACCGGAAACCTAGACCGTGAAGGCGGCGCAATGTTTACGCTGCCGGCGTTTGACCCAGTGACCGCACCCGAAGGGGTAGCGCCGCGCGGTAGTTTCGGCCGCTGGCACAGTCGCGTGCGCAAGTTACCTGAGTTCGCGGGTGAGTTGCCGGTTGCGGTGCTCGCTGAAGAAATCCTTACCGAGGGTCCTGATCAGATTAGGGCGCTGGTGACGCATGCCGGCAATCCGGTGCTATCGACACCGAACGGTCGCGAGTTGGATCGCGCGCTCGCTGATCTCGATTTCATGGCTTCGGTTGATTTTTATGTAAACGAGACCACGCGTCACGCGCACATCATCCTTCCGCCGACCGGACCGCTCGAGCGAGGACACTACGACATCGCATTCCATCTGCTTGGCATTCGCAACACCGCAAAGTTTTCACCACCGTTGTTTCATACGAATGGTGAGAGGCGACACGACTGGCAGATCTTTCTCGAGCTGCAAGCACGAATTGAAAGTGGCGGGCTGTTGGGACGCTTCAAGCACGCCGTGAGTAAGCGCTTCTTCGGGCCCGAAAGAATTCTCGACCTAGGTCTGCGCTTCGGACCTTACGGCGACCGATTCAATCCTTTTTCGAAGGGCTTGAACCTGCGCAAGCTGAAGAGAGCCGTTCACGGGATCGACCTTGGCCCCCTGCGTCCGTGTTTGCCCGAGCGGCTGCGAACATCTGACGGAAAGATTCACCTAGCGCCGGACGAGTACGTTAAAGATGTCCGCCGGTTGATGGATTGGGCGCAAAGATCCGAACCAGACGACTCGAAACTTAAAGAGCCTTCTCCGGCGGAGCGCGTATTGCAAACCAACGGCCAGCTGCTTTTGATTGGACGGCGGCAGCTTCGCAGCAACAACTCATGGCTGCACAATAGCGAGCGGCTGGTTAACGGTAAGGCGCGCTGCACAATGCTCGTACATCCTACGGATGCTGATCATCGCAACTTGAAGAGTGGTCAAACAGTCCTTGTTCGATCGAAATCGGGGTCGATTCAGATTCCAATCGAAATATCTGATTCAATGATGCCCGGAGTCGTGAGCATCCCGCACGGCTGGGGCCACGATCGAAAGGGAGTTCAGTTACAGACTGCTAAACAGCACGCGGGACAGAGTATCAACGACCTTACTGACAATTTAGCCGTCGATGCGTTGTGCGGCACTGCGGCATTCAACGGAACACCCGTGACAGTTGAGGCGCTCGATTGAATTCTCTCGTTCGTCACCACCGCAGCGACAGACAACTTAGGCCGCCATCCATCTTTTCGAACTCGGACATGTCGAGCGCGATGATTTCATAACCTAATTCGCGAAGCTTGTTCTCGATCCGCGGATGCCCGGCAGCTATAAGGACTCGGCCGTTCACTTCAATGCAGTTCGCTGCATAAGCTTCCTCCGGAGCAACTCGAATCAAGTCGTAGCCGTGGAACTCCTCTCGGTGAGCGAGCGCTTCGATGATCACAAGAGTATTCGCGGTCAGGTAAGCAAGACCGCTCTTAAGATGAAGCAAACCACTGGCACTCCGGATGTCCACGAACGTCGTCGTGAACCCGCGCCTCATGAGTAGTTCACCTAACTGACTTGCGCCCTCTTCACTCGTGCGTTCAGAGATGCCCACGAAGAAATGCTCGCCCGCTTCACAAACATCCCCACCGTCAACCGTCCCCGGCAATCGAATTTCGTCGAGAGGCGAAAACAGTCGTTCGAGTTCATCGCGGATGCCGTCAACCTCACCTAATCGGCTTGCCGCACCGGGCCTCGTCAATACCGCGTGCCTGGTCGACGCGTGCGGCTTGCCAAAGATGAGGGCCACATCTTCTACAAAACACGAATCCGGAAATTGCTCGTCCGCTTCAAGTCTGATCAGCTGAAGGCCGCATTGTTCTAACGCCGCGCAGTAAGCCGCATGCTGCTCGAGCGCCAAATGATAATCTGGCGAGCCCAGCGCTGCGGTGGTCAGGCCTTGCGCAAAATTGCGAGATGGCGGACGAACGATTGCTTTTGTGAACACGCGTCGCATCGTAACTTGCAGTTGCGGAAATTGGTAGGATTCAAATCGTGTAATAAAGACTTTGGCTGATATACTCTCGCGGCTTCGAAACTGCTACCGCCTAATCTGGTACAAGAAAGGAATCTCTGATGACGCTATCACTAAACAATGCAAGGTTCGATCGACTCAACCCCTGGCTTGTCTTTCTGGCGATCGCAATAGTCTTAAACGCGGTCGGATGTGTGAAACTCAAGAACGATAACAGCGGCACGTCCAACGGTGGTGGCAGTCATTCAGATAATGCTTCATCCAGTTCAACCCCCTCGGCCATCGCGCCCGCTGCAAGCGAACCGGGTAAGCCAACGCCGTGGGAAGCAAACGCCACCTCATTAAACGGAAAAAGCGGCGAGACTATGACGCTGGCTTGTTCCCCGAATGGCACGCTACACAACGTTTGGGGGAACGACATCTACACGTCGGATTCTTCGATTTGCTCGGCGGCGGTCCACAGCGGATTGATAACCATTCAGCAAGGCGGCACGGTCACCATCGAAGTGCGGCCCGGGCGAAGCATCTATGGCGCGAGCGAGAGAAACGGCGTGACGACGCAGACATACGGTTCATGGTCGCAAAGCTTTGTCTTCAAGACTTCGAACACGGAAGCGCTCGTGCGCGCTGCCGACGAGGCGACGCCGGTGCTGTGGAACTCTTCGGCAGCGATTGTCAGCTTTGAAGTCGGTAAGGTACTCAAATTCACTTGTCCCGCGAATGGCAAGGAAAGCAGCGTATGGGGCACCGACACATATACGTTGGACTCATCCATCTGCACTGCGGCCGCCCATGCCGGAAAGATAAAGTTAGACTCTGGTGGTCCGGTAGCAATTGAAATGCGGCCGGGTGAGCGGTCTTATAAGGGCAGTGAGCGGAACGGAATCAAGACCAACGATTACCAGCAGTATGGCAGCAGTTTTATTTTGAAGTAACGCCGAGAATTTACAATTCTTAACATCATTTCTGTTGACGCTGACATGGGTTGGGCGATAAGAGCTAATTGTCAAGAAACAAATCGCTCTTCCCAGGTCGCGAAGCCCAGGCGCGAATCTCTTCCTGCGCAAGCATTTCGAAGGAGAACACCATGTCCAGCCACAGATCGATTCCGCTTTTACTGTCTCTGCTTGTCGCGGCCCTTGTCGGCTTTAGCGGTTGCGCGAACACGACTGACGGAACCAAGCCGGCCGCAACTGCCGCAAAGACGGAACCGGCTGTGGCCGGCAAGATTCCGATTACTACGTCCTCAGAGGAAGCGCGGAAGGAGTTTCTGCAAGGCCGTGACCTCAACGAGAAGTTGCTGATACAGGATTCCATTGCGCATTACGACAAGGCGATCTCGCTCGACGCCAATTTTGCCTACGCCGAGCTGAATCGCGCCGGCGTCAGTCCCACCGGCAAAGAGTTTTTCGATCATTTGAAGAAGGCAGTGAGTCTCGCCGACAAAGCTTCGAATGGCGAAAAGCTGCTCATCCTCGGCACTGAGGCCGGAGCCAACGGCAATGCCGCGAAACAGAAGGAGTATCTCGAGCAACTGGTAGCCGCTTATCCAAATGACGAGCGCGCCAACTTTGCACTGGGTGGTTATTACTTTGGGCAACAGGATTTTCCGCAAGCCATCACCTACTACAAGAGGGCCACCGAGTTGGAACCAAAATTCTCTTCGGCCTTCAACCTGCTCGGTTACGCCTACCGGCAGAATGTTGATTACGCAAACGCTGAGACCGCGTTTAAGAAATACATCGAGCTGATTCCCAACGATCCGAATCCGTATGACTCGTATGCGGAACTGCTTTTGAAGATGGGCAAGTTCGACGATTCGATCACGCAGTATCGCAAAGCGCTCTCGATCGATTCTAATTTCATCAACGCGCACCAGGGTATCGGCATGGCGCTGCTCTACAAAGGAAACGCTTCGGAAGCGGCCGCGGAAATCGACAAAATCAACGCGAAGGCTCGCAGTGATGGTGAACGGCGTACGGCGTTGTTCGCTTTGACAGTGGTCGACGTCGATAGCGGCAAATGGGACGCCGCCTTAGCGGATGTCGACAAGCAATACGCTCTCGGAGAGAAGACCAATGACGTTCCCGGCATGACCGGTGATCTGCAACTGAAGGGTAACGTTCTGCTTGAGATGGGTAAGTATGATGACGCGAAGACGCAGTATGAGAAGAGCCTCAAGATGACCACGGATTCCAATCTGTCGCAGGAGATCAAGGATAATGCGCAAGTGTTTCACCACTACAACCTGGCGCGTGTAGCTTTGGGCAAGAAGGATCTGGCGACCGCCAAGACCGAGGCGCAATCTTTCATGAGTGGGGTGAAGAACCCGCTGCAGACAAAACAAGCCCATCAGCTCATGGGATTGATCGCTCTCGAAGAGAAGGACTATGACAAAGCAATCAGCGAGTTGAAGCAGGCAAATCAGCAGAACCCGTACGACTTGTTTCGCTTGTGCCAGGCCTATCAGGGTAAAGGCGATGCCGGCGCGGCGAAAGAGCAGTGCACCAAAGCGGCAAACTCTAACTCACTGCCCGCCCTTCAATATGCGTTTGTGAGGGCCAAAGCAGCGAAGGTGTAGACGGCACATCCGCAGCTTGAGCACAAAGAGGCAGGCAGGATTCCCGAGGCATCGCAAAGCGGCCGCGATTCCTTTTCCTGCTTGCCACTTTGTGGCTTAAGTTTGTTCCGCCTCTGATTTAGTCCGGCCCAGATACCGTTAGACCGGTCATCCGGACTTTCTTACATTTTTCTTGCAACGCTCTCAATTCCCTTCCTCAACCACCTTCTCAAGGATCGCTCAAGTCTGACTCAAGCCTCCTTATTTAAGCTGCGGACGATTCAATCAACTTCGTTTGCAGCACTTGAGGAGGTTCGCCATGCCACGCTTCGTAAGTTCCGACACTTTCAAATTTGCTCGCTATTTCGCGATTTGCGCGCTGTTAGCGGCAATGATTTCGCTGCCGTATCTGCTTTCGCATGCGGGAGCAACCGGCAATCAGATTTCCGTAATCGTCGAATTGCGGGATGAGCCGGCCGCCGTTTACAAGGCCCGCACGGAAAAAGCCGGAGGCACGGTTTCAAACGACCAGCTTAAGTCGTACCGCGATGTGTTGACCACCAAGCAGGCGGACTTCCTCAAGGCGCTGTCGGCGAACGGCATCAGTGCGTCAATCGTGTCGCGCGACGTCAAGAACTTTGACGGCAGCGTGGCCGCAACTGTGCCGTTGCAGTACTCACTGGTGCTGAATGGCATGGCGTTGATGGTCGATGAGTCTTCGATTCCCGCGATTCGCAGCATGTCGCAAGTGAAGAGCGTGCATTCGGACGAGAAGCTGACGACGCAACTCAATAACAGCGTGCCCTACATTCGCGCGCCGCAACTCTATGGTCCGAATCTGAACGACTTGACGCAGTTCTCGACTATGCCCTCGGGAAATGAAGGCCAGGGCGTTTACGTTTCGATCATCGATACCGGAATTGACTGGACACATCCGATGTTCGGCGGCGATCCCACACCACCGCGTCTCGCAGTGCTGCCAGCGGGCGCGACGCAGAGCAAGACGAACCAGAAAGTTGTCTATTACTTGCCGCTCGCCGATATCGGCGTGGAAGACGGATTCGGTCACGGAACGCACGTGGCTTCCACGGTCGCGGGTTATCTCGCGCAGACGCTCGACGGCGTTAGTCTGCATGGCGTGGCGCCGCAGGCGAAGTTGATGTCATACAAAGTTTGTAGCGACATCAAATCGACGGTCAGCCAGGTGCGGCCGATCGGGGGATGCGATTCTTCGAACATTATCATGGCGCTCGAAGATTCAGTTTCGCCATTCACGCTCAACAACCCGCTGTTACCTAAGCCGATCGCTCAGGTCATCAATATGAGCCTCGGTGGCGGCGGTGGCCCGGACAATCCGACGGCGATTGCGGCGAGCAATGCGGCGCTTGCAGGTACAGTAGTCGTGGCGGCTTCCGGTAACTCGGGTCCGGGCGAAGGAACGACCGGATCGCCCGCGGCTGGCGTGCATGTGATTTCAGTCGGCGCGACCACGCATCCCGGCAGCGCTGCTTCGGGTTGGTCAAGCGACTTGCTCCAAGCCAGCGCCATACCGACGACGCGACTTGGCGCAGTGACTCCGGCAAATCAGTTCCCGACTGCGGCAAATAGCACCCACTTGAAATTGTTCGGAATGTCCGGCAGCGCGGCGATACCGGCGGGCGGATTGGCGCAGCATTATGTGTTCGTCAACAACCCAACGGGCACCTGGCCCGCGAGTGTTTCCGGACGCATCGCTTTGGTGAAAGCGGTCACGGTCGCTGCGACGAATTTTGACATCGTGGCGCAGGCGCAGAACGCCGGCGCGATTGCGGTCATCAAGTCCGACAGTCGCGGCGCCGTCAATGGCGTCAAGACCTTGATTCCCGCCGCGACGATCTCGCCCGCGGATTTCCAGATTCTCCAGGATGCGTTGTCTTCGACCGACGACAACAACGTCGGTCCTGCGAATGGCGCCGTCTCTGAACTGCCCGCGCGCATCAACCCAACATTCAGCGACACCTTCATGGGCGACATGGCGACGTTCAGCTCGCGTGGCCCTGTGCAGGGTCTGGGCCAGGTTAAGCCGGACATCTCCGCCCCGGGCGTGCAGGTTTATGCTGCCTGTCCACCGGCTTCTTTACTCGGCGCGCTGGCGGCAGTCGCGAATCCTTCGACGCCGAACTACATCCGCATTGACGGCACGTCGATGGCTACTCCGCATACCGCGGGAGCGGTGGCTCTGATCAAGCAAGCGCATCCGGACTGGGCGCCCGACATCGTTCGCACTGCGCTCATCAACACGGCGACGAACATGCGCAACACCTCGGGCAGCACTAGCAAGGCTGATGGACCGGACACCGCAGATTCGATCATCGCGCAAGGTGGCGGCCTGATTGATGTCTATCACGCCGTATATGCGAAGGCCCTGATGGGCGTGTCTGGCGACGGCATCGCGCAGCCGGGAATTCTCGGCAGCTATTCCTACGGCGAAGTTCCAGTCGTCAACAACCGCATTACTTCGACGCAGCCAATTACGGTCACTATTCGCGACCTCTCGGGCGAAGGAGGAACCTATAACCTGAACGTCGCAAACAATCGCGATCTGCAACTTGCAGGCATCAGCGTGGCGACCTCGCAATCGGCAGTCAGCGTTCCGGCGAATGGCACGGCCACGTTCACGGTCAATGCAACCTTCAATGGTGATCAGATTCGCGACGTCATGGCCGCGAAGACAGTCGGCACCTCAGTCGTCTTTGAAAAAATCCAGATGCAGTGGTTCGTCACCGCACAGCGCGCTGATGGCAAAGAGTCTCTGCGCATGCCGTTTTATTTCAAACCCGGCCCGAGCTTGCCCGCATCGCCAATCATTGAAAATAAAACCCAGACTGCCACAGTTCCAGCAACGAGCGCGGGACAGAAGCTCGCCAGCGGCGTCGATTATGTGGAAGTCCCGATGGATGTACCGGCTTCGACTTACAAGCTGGAGGTCAATGTTGAATGGTTCGAGCGGCCGACAGGCAGCCAGGAAGACATTGACTATGAGCTAGTCGATCCGGATGGAAAAGTAATTGCGAGTTCCGGCAACAGTGCAGGCGCCAGCGAAAACGTGAGCCTCAGCATCAGCCGCGGGGGTACGTACAAGCACCGTCTGATCGGCTACACCAACGTTGACACGGCGGTGACGATTGCGAGCAAGTTGTCCGAAGGGCCGGCGGCGCCGGCAGCACAGACGATTCCCGGCGACTTCGTCGATGCGCAGAGTCGCAACGTCGATTTCGATGGCACGTTCACGCTGAATTGGACACCGGCAGGCGGCGAGCAAGGGTTTGAAATCGAGAAGTCCAGCGCCACGAACCCTGACTGGACAATCGTCGCGGATGTAGCCGGCAATACGACCAGCTACAACTTCACGAACTTGCCAAATGACACTTACTCGTTCCGCATTCGCGGAATTCAGTCAGGCCAAATCGGCAAGTACATTACCAACCCAGGCAACACTGTGAGCGTGGTCGTCGATGCGCGTTCGAAAGTCGACATCACGACGTTGATTAGCTATCCAATCTCGAATGTGTCGTTGACCGGAGGCGTGTGGCAACAGGACGTCAACCTCGTCAACAACACTACGAATAGTTACGTTCCTTATGTCGACTTCAATGTTGTTGGCATCACTTCAGCCTCAGGCACGGTCCGCGTTATCAATGCTGATAACAATCAGAACGGCACCAGTCCGGCGAAGGCTGCAAACTTTAGCTTCACCAACAAACTCGGTGCGGATCAGATCTTCAGTCCGTCCGAAACATCCGGTGCGCGAACGGTTCGCTTCCAAGACAGCGCATTCGAGATGTTCTCGTGGGATGTGCAAGTGACCGCTTACCTGCAAACGGGAGGGACGCCGAGCGCAAGCCCAGCAACAGCACCCGCGGGTTCGCAACCGCCACCGTCGAGCGGCGGACTTCCGTCAGCGAACTTACCGCTGACAAAGCTGACCGCGGTCATGCGCTTCACCGCTAATCCATTAACCAAGACAGTTACTTCACAACTCATCAGTTTGAAGTAACCAAATCGCGAAACGAGCCAGGCAGAGCAATCTGCCTGGCTTTCTCGCTGTACGCAAATACGAGTGCCGGTAGTACGGGAATAACGCAAGCCTTCAGATTGGCAATTCCGGATTGAGCAATTGAAAGAACAACAGCACGCAAACTGAAGTTTGCGCCACAAGCGAAGGAGACAGGTGATGTTCAGCAAAGCATATGCGCTCCGTTTGGCTCCGAGTGTGCTGCGATTCAGACGCAGTCTTATCGCAAGCTTCTGTTTGTTGACCAGCATCGGCGCCGTCTCTTTGGCGCACCGTTCGCTCGCGTCATGGACGACTTCGCCCATTACGGCGGCGATTCCCGCGCTGGCGGAAAATGCCTGTGTCCCACCCGGTCTGACCGTGCTGACCGATTCAACTGGAGACCAAACCGCGGGGGTAACCGGCGCCACCAGCTCGCACGATATCACCGCCGTCTCAATCGCTGAACAGTATCCGAATGGCGGGTTAGGCCAGCTTGTAGTCACGATGAAGGTTGCGAGCCTTTCGAGCAATCCGCCACAGAACACTAACTGGCGGACCTTCTTCACCGTCACCCATGCGGACAACACAACAACCAAATTTTTTGTCACGGCGACCACCGCGAATGTGCCGCCGGCAATGAGCTACCGGTATGGTTTTGTCGATACAACGGCGACCGGGACGACAAATCTTACGGTTGGCAATGCCGACAGTGGCAGCTTCTCTCCGGCTGACGGAACGCTAACGGTCGTACTTTCGATCGACAAGTTGAAGCAGCCGATGCCCGGAACCCCAAACTCGACGCTGACCGGACCGCAAGTCGATCTGTCTGCGGGCAAACAACTCCGCGAAGTGAACGGCGTCGTGACGCTGCTGGTTGGATCAAGCGCGACCGGCGGCAGCAACGTCACCATGGACACGACGGGTCTGGGAACGTACGTGATGGTCGGACAATCGGGGTGTGCGTCAGTTCCTTCACCAACACCGACCCCAACCCAGACAGGTCCGTGTGCGGTTCCCGGCGTTCAAGTGCAATCGGATCCTGGCGCGGATCAAGTGGGAGCGCCGGCGGCGAACAGCCAACTCGACATTCGCTCAGTCAACATCGCCGAACCATTTATTAGCGCGGCCGACAAATCGATCACTTTTACGATGAAGGTCGACAACCTGAACGGCACTCTTCAGCCGAATTCAATCTGGCAAATTAACTTCAGCGCGCCTGATACGAACGGGACGATGCGCAAACTGTTCGTTTATATAAGCACCGCCGATCTGCCCAACACGGTGGCGTCGGCATACGGTTACCATGATGACGCGCAGAATTTCGATATTGCACAGTGTTTCCTGAATAACTGCGCCCAGGTTAGTTCGACCTACAACGTTGACGGCACGATTTCGATCAATCTAAAAACTGACGCCCCGCTCGGCTTCGCTGATCTGAACGGCGCTCACCAATTCGATGCGAAGCTGTCTGCGCCGGGAACGGTGCTTAGCTCAATCAGCGGCAACACCACCCTACTCATCGGTGCGGCGGCAAATGGTGGCACGCGCACGATCGATGACACGGTCGGTGGCGGCAGCTATCAATTGCTGGGCAACACCTTCTGTCAGGGTGGCGGAGGCACGCCGACGCCAACTCCGACTCCGACGGCCACTCCGGTTTCGACACCGACTCCGGGAAACGATCCAAACACACCTCAGTATTTTAATTACTACGCGCCTTCGGGAACTGCGGATGATTGGGGCGAGCCCTCCATCGGCGTCAACTGGATCAGCGGCAAGGTGATGTTCTTCGGCGGGCTCAACAACTACGCGGTGCGCGTCACTTTCAATGACAGCACGACTCCGGCCGGCACAACCTGGGACGAAACGCCTCTTGTTTCGAATACCATCCCGCGCGCTCTCGGCGGTGATCCGATTCTCGTCACTGACAAAGATACTGGTCGCACGTTCGTATCACAGCTTCAAGCTTTCACCCCATCGGCGACGATGGACATCACTGACGACGACGGCGCCAGCTACAAGCCGTCAGCAGGATTCGGCATAGGCTCTGGTCTCGATCACCAGACGATCGGGATCGGTCCGTATCATGCGCCGCTGCCTTCAGGTGTCGTTTACAAGAACGCGGTTTATTACTGCTCG
>JACXTT010007379.1_pt1 | contig 15478 bp, 22 predicted proteins | sample 9270951 | NCBI WGS metagenome assembly JACXTT01 (sample SAMN15532306, study PRJNA645909) | rock metagenome | isolation source: weathered quartz diorite | place: Puerto Rico | collected 2017-06-21 | reverse complement strand
GGGAGCGGGTAGGAATCGAACCTACCGAGGTCCAAAAGGACCCCAACTGGTTTTGAAGACCAGTCGGACCACCAGGCCCGATCCGCCCCCAGACTATGCCACGCTTGAAGTTACGCGCGCGCCGGGATCGGAGGAAGCCGACGTGTTTCCCGCTTGTTTCCCGCTGGCGAGCCGCCGCGCCAGCTTCGTCACGGCGTCGGTGAGGTCCTGCTCGTTCACGATATCGTAGCGATCGAACACCGCCCGGGTCTTGTGACCGGTGAGCTGCATGGCGACCCGCTCGGGCACCCCGGCCCGGACCAGGTTGCGGACCGCCGTGCGCCGGAAGTCGTGGGGGATCCGCTCGAGCAGCTGCGGCCGCACCACCACCTCCCGCCCGGTTGCAGACGTCTGCACCGCTGCCCGCCGACAGGCGTTGTGCCAGGCCTCGTAGAAGTCCTTGATCGGCCGGCCCTGGCGGTGGAACACGAAGAGCCCGTCGCGCGCCGCCCAGGCCTCGGCGAGCACCGTCTCGAGCTGGGGAAGGACGGCGAAGGGAAACGTGCGGCCCTCCCCGTTCTTCGTCGAGCCGACGTCCAGGCGCACGACGCCGGCGTCGAAGTCGACGTGCGCCCAGGTGAGCCGCAGCACTTCCGACTTGTCGCGCCACCCCGTGAGGTACATGAACCGCACCGGACCGCGGAGATGCGCGGGGAGCTCGGTGAGGAGCGCCGCAAGGTCCTCGGCCTCGAAGTACCCGGTCCGCGCGTTGTCCTCCTTCGGGATCTTGAACCGCGGCATGATGGCCAAGAGCCCCTTCTCGACCGCGAGCCGGAACCCGCGCCGGAGCGCCGCGAGCTCACGGTTCACCGTCGCCCGGGCAGCCCCCGCCGCGAGGAGCTGCGCACTATAGGCGTCCGCGCGCGCCGGCGTGATGTCGACGACCCGATCGGAGTGATCGCCGGTCTCGTCCTTCGTGCCGAAGCACGTGGCGAGGTGATCGAACGCAATCCGGATCCGCTCGAGCGAGCGCCGGCCGTCGAGCTCGTACTGCCGCTCCACGAGCGTCCGCAGGTCCTGGAACGTCACCCGATCGGGCGAGGGCCCGACGAGGCGACCCGCTTCACGATCGGCCATCCGTTCCCGCAGCAGCCGCTGCGCGTCTTTCTTGCGTGTCGTGTGACTCGACTCCTGGTGGCGCTGCCCGCGGAGCGAGTAGTCGAGCCACCAGATACTCGTGTGCTGCAGCGCGCCGTCCTTCCGGCGCACCGTGGGTCGGTACACCCTCCCCTGCCCTCTCATGTGGTCGCTCCTCTCTTGTTCAGCCGTTCGGATCTCCTCGCCCGGCACGCCGGGCAGTTCACGAGCACGTGATTACCAGCGGGGTCAGGGTGGAATTCCTCGCCGCAGGTCCGACAGAGGCGGGGCCAGTAGAGGCGCACGTAGTGTGCATGTGCAAGGAAGCGTTCCCTGGCATCACGCGGGAGCCGGTTGGAGAGGGAATAGCCCCCACTCTCCTCAGGGCCGTCGTGCGTCAGTTTGCCGGCGAGCGCCATGGTGAGCCAGTCGTCGAGCGTTGCGAAGGTCGCCGCCTCCGCCGCCGTGCGGAGGGCCGCTTGCGCGCCGTCGCGCGCCTCGCTCCGCGCGTCCAGCAGTTTCTCCCACTGAATGCGCCAGCAGGGACGATCCCGCCAGAAATCGTTGTAGTTGTAGGTATCGTAGGCCGACCCGGGCTCGTAGTCCTCCTCGAGCCGTTCGACCCACTTGCAGAACTGTGGCCCCCGCTCCGCATACCACTTCCACACCCACGGGAGCAGCTCGTCGGTGTACGCCAGGGGGCCATCCGGCTTTCCCTCGGGGCCTTGAAACCGATACGTCTTCAGTTTGTCGACCAGCCGGTCGACCCACTGCTCATACCACGCCTGCACATCGGATGTCCAGGGGCCCTGCCGGCTCATCGCTGCCCCCTGGGGCGCGATCCCGTCCCTTGTTCCCGGTTGACACGCTGACGACATTGCATGCGACCCTCCATCGCTGAGGGTTGAAGGACTCGGCGCGTCACGCGCGCTGTGTGGAAGCCCTGGGGTCCCTAGCCTCAGGGCTTCTGTGTTCGACTCGCCCGCTCGAGCTCGCCGGCCAGCCGTACCAGCTTCCCGCCCTGCGCCCGAAGCGCGCGGGCGATTCGCTGCACGACGTCGGGCGAGGGGGTACGCAGTCCCTTTCGGTACTGCCGGAGGGCGTGATACGTAATGCCGGCCGCCCTGGCGAGCTCGGGCTGCGTTGGGATCGCGGCTTCTAGAGCCTTCTTGAGCATGCGGCGCACCTCTTGACTTGTACCAAACTTTGGCACAGGTTTACTCCGTTCGCAAGGGGTGGGGGGGTCTCATGAGCGCGGGGACTGGGCACCAAGGATGCCGAGAAGATCCCGCCCCCCACCTCGGCACGCTAGGGAGGATGGACACGGTGTTGGTGCCCCCCGAGAGCCCGGTGGACCACCTCAGGAACGCCCTGGCGCTGCTGAACGGGGCGGAGGGGCGGTTCGGTGAGCTGGGGCTGATTCCACCCGACGAGGAACTGATCGCGCTCCTCCGGGCCGCCAAGGCGCGGGTGTGGCGGGCGGTGCATGCGTTGGAAGCGCCGGCCAGTCGGCCGCCGTGGTGGTTCCGGGTCCGGCGACTGGCGCGCCAGCTTACCAAGGAGGTACCCATGCGTTCTCTTGGATCACTCGCTTTCACGCTTGTCCTGCTCGCACTCGCCGCCTGCAAGGGCGCATCTCCCACGGCGCCGGTGCAACCGCCTCCGGCAGTGGGCCATGACCCGAGCGTGCAGCTCGTGCTCAAGGGCGCACCGCTGCCCGTGACGGTGATCTGGGCGACGGACTTCGGGATCTATGACACCGTGAAGGTGCGGGCCGATACCTGCATCAAGTGGACGCAGCTGGCCGACAGCGTGTACTTCACCGTCCGCAACACGGCGGACTCAGTGCGCACCGGCGGCTGGACGTCGTTTACCTCTCCGTGGCTCCACGTCAGCGATTATGCTCCGTTTTACGTGGACACCCTGGAGGGTCCTCTTGACTATCAGCAGCATACGTGGCGCACCGCAACTGCCTGCTAGGGCAGGTCGAGTAACGGAGACCAGTATCGGCGCGCCACACGGAGAAAGGCGCGCCGACTCATCCCAGCCACCGCCCCCCACGACCGGACGGCCGCGACGTAGGTCGCCGGGAACGGGAGCCCGTGCTCCTCCGGCTCGAGCGGGATCACCCCCGGCAGGTTCTCCCACGCGTCCGCCGACGCGACATCGGCAAAGTCGTAGGACAGGACGAGGCTCACGGTCGGATCGTCGGGGCAGCTCGCCGCGTTGAAGCCCCCGTTCGGGCGATTGGTGCGGAGCGCCGCCGTCGGCGCGAGATAGAGTTTCATGTGAGCAGCTTGTTGTTCTGTCCGCCCGCGCCGCCGGCCGTTGGCGAGAAGCTGTTCGACCCACCAGCCGCCGGCGTGGTGATCTTGAACCCCCCCGTGGTGAGCGGATAGTGGCCGTCGGCATTCTGAATCGCCGCCGCCAGCCCCGTGATGCTGGCCGACTCGATAGCGAAGAGCACGAGGCCCGTCGCGACATCGTAGTAGGGATAGACGTAGTAGTCGGTGGCCGCGGCGAGTTCGGCGAAGGCGATCTGCGCCCACTCGGTGTTGACCCAATTCGACCCGCTGGCCGCCGTGGTGTTCGCGCCCCCCGTGGGCTCCGTGTAGTTCGTGCCGAACGCGATCGGCGTCCCGGGCGGATTCGAGGTCTGCGAGACTTCGTTGTTGCTAACCGTGGCGATCAGCGGGATCCAGCCGTCATAGCCCGCCAGGGATGCCGGCGAAGTGATCGTCAGTAGGTTGTTGGCCGCTACGGCCTGCGAGACTTCGTGACTCGTTGTCAGGGGGCCGGATTCCACGAGCCCCACGATCGGGAAACCGTTGATCTTCTTGACGTACCCGACACGCACGAAGTACGTGCGCGCTCCGAGTGCGCCGCCCGCCGTCGTCCCCGTCGTTGGCGTGACGCTCGTATTGCCGGGTGGCGCGGCGATCGTGATGCTCGATTGATCGGAGCGATACAGCGGCTTCGTGTGGCCGCTCCCCGTGCCCGCCAGCCAGGACACGGTGATCCACATATGGCCGGTGGCCGCGCCGCCCATGTTGAAATTGAAGCCATCACCCCCGCTCGCCCCGAGCGCGAAGGGAGACGGAATGACGGAGCCCTGGTTGTTGAACGGCGTGGAGAGCGTCAGCACGTCCTCGAGCGAAGGTTCAGCGATTAGCATGGGTAGCCTCCACGAACGGGAGCGCGTCGACGGGGACGACGAGCTGCGCTAGCTCGTCGTCCGACGCGTCGCGGATGATGACGGCCCGCATGGGCCGCAGGTAGTCGTAGCGCAGGTGCCAGCGGTCCCCCACAACCTCCGTCCGCAACAGACCGGCCTCGACCAACTGGCCGACGCTGCCGGCCTCGCGGCCCGTGAGCTCGTAGGCCCGGTGAAACAAGGCCCCCACCGCACGCAGGGCGCCACCCAGCGTCCAGTCGCTCAGGAGGGCCCGCTCAAAAGTGGCGCGGGGCTCCAGGGGCAACCCGACGGTCCCGAATTCAATCGGCGGAGCGTAGGTCGCGAAAAACTCTCGGCCCCACACTTCGCCGTTGCCGTAAACCGTCGCTCGACCGAATCCCAGAGGCGTCGGATGCACGACCACGATGCCCCCGGGCCACCGCTCGGGGTGCTGTTCGCCGGGCGGGACGATCCGTCCGCCCAGCACGGTGTCTGCGAACCGCTCGGTGACCGCCCGCACCACCCAGGCGAGCTCGTCGACGTCGTCTGCGGGATGCGCCTTGAGCGCATCGAACACCTCCGTGCACCATGTCAGCGGGGCGCCGAATGCCGCGGCCCAGCCACCACGGTGCGCGCCTCCCCCGACGCGGCGCACGTTCGAGAACGTGCCGATGCGATCCTCACGGGGCCCCAGCCATTCCCGTGTCCCAGGAGCGGTGTGTGAGGCCCGGGTGCTGCTGGCGACGAGCCCGATCTGGGGTGTGACGGCGCTGATACACAGGGTCATCAGTCCTCCTCAGTGCCCACGGGGAACACCTGGACGCGAAGCGTGGGACTTGCCGGATCGCTCGGACCCAACGCGTGCGATGCCAGCCCTCGAATCGCCATACCGAAGTCGCGATACGGTCCAAAGAGCTCACTCGGCAGATTGGTCAGCAGGGTGTGGTGCCCGTCGCACCCGACGCCTGGACACTGGTCGCGGGGACCGATCCGGATTTCGAACCCGTCCGCCGTGGCCACGAGGCAGCACTCGGGTGGGGCGGTCGGCGCCGGCCAGGCCGCCGTGGTCGTCGTGATGATGCGCTCCGCGTGTGCCGACACGTCGAGCAACGTGGCGGGGCCGGGCATCGCGAGGCACTGGCAGCGCGGCAGCTCCGTGAGCCCTTGCCGGTCGCGGATGCGTAAGACCGCGAACGAGCGGTCCGGGTGAAACGCCACCACGGCGCGGAACTCCCGCCCCAACTCGAGCCGTCCGGGGGGGACAACCACCCGCGGCGGCCGCGCCAGGTCCATTCTGTTCTGCGCGTGGGCTTCCGGAAACAGCAGCAGCGGCTTTCCGAGCGTCACAACGGCCATGCGTCAGTTCTCCTTTGGTCTGCGTTGCGTCGCGGCGATCGCCCGCGCCATGTCGTCGGCGAGTCTCGTGAGCCACTCGATCGCATCCATCATGCGAATCCGGACCTCGGTCACGGCGGATGCGATCGCGGCGTTTCGATCGGGATCCGTGAATCCGCCGGCGAGCAAGTTGTCGAGTGTCGTCGCGGCGGCCGCAAGCTGCGCGAGCGGGGTCACGGAAGTCGCGTCACCGCGTCGCGACGAGCGAGTCGCCCCAACTGATACTGCGTCTGGCGGATGTCGCCACCGCCCACGAAGATCCACGACGTCGTGAGCGGATCCCCGCGTAGTTCCTTCATCTGGTCGAGCGCTTGGTGTTCATATTCCCCGATCGTCACGACCATTTTCTTGTGGCCGAAGATGCCTCCGAAGATTCCACCCAATCCGCCGACAATCGCCCCCGCAACACCGAGGCCGGGGATGGCACTCATAACACCGCCGAGTGACGAGAACACGTTCCCGCCACGTCCGACCGCCCCGAGGAAGGCCGCTGCATGCCCTGCGAGGTGAACCGCGTCAATCTGCTTGTCCTTACCCAGGGGACCCGGCTCCGGCGTTTCGTAGAACTTCCCCGCATTCATCACTGAGGCGACCGTATTGGCGAGCGGGGTGGTGCCGGCGGACGTCAGCCCTGCGCTGGGGATGTTCCCCGCTTGTCCGAGCGCCGCCCGCAGGTAGAGGTCGGCCCCGACGCGATCTTGTGGGCGCGTGGGCAGCTCATCCTCGTGCCGCTTCCGCATGAGCGCGAAGTCCGGCACGACGTCGATCGGCCCGAGCTCGCCGGGGCGAGTCAGGTCCGCAAGCGCGCCTTTGAGCTCGCGAACCACGGTGAGTTGGTCCTGCCACGCCTTGCGGGCGGCGTCGACCCGTTCCTTCCACGCATCGAGTTGCCCGGCCCCCTCGGCGAGCAGCCGCATGTGCGGACTCGCGACCTTATCAAACGCGACGTGCAGCTCGGCCAACTTGGAAGTGGCGGCGGCGAGGTCCGTCCCCGCCTGCCCTCTCTCCCGTCCCAGGTGGAGTTCTTTCGCCTCCGGGCCCGCTTTGGCCAGTGCACTGACTTCTTCGTGGAGATGTTTGGTCGCCGCGGCCGCTTTCTCCGCTTCGGCGGTGAGCATTTTATACAGGCCGCCGATCGCGGCGATGCCAGTCTCGATGGCGAGCCCGGTGCCCGTCCCGGCGCCGAGGAGCAGACCCACCTCCCCTAAGCGGGCGAGCGGCCCCGTCGCTCCCAGGGCGGATCCCGCGAGACTCTCGATGGCGAGCGCCGTGCGCCGCAGAGCCATGGTCGGCTCGCGCGCCTCAAGCCGCGCAAAGGCAGTGGCCAGTCGGTCGCCGAGCTCGCCGCGGGCGCCTGCGGCCGCATGCTCGAGATTGCGCAGATCGGTCGCGGTGCGTTGTGGAATGTCGGCGCCGGATTCCTGCCAGCGCAGGGCAAGCGAGACTTCGTCAGCCATTTCAGGTTCCCCTTTCGTTGGTCGTCATGCCACGTCCTCGAGCGCGAGCGCATTGGCCCGCTCGGCACACAGCCGATGGTAGGGCACCTCGTCACCATCCTGGTCCTCGCCGAGGATCAAACAGCCGAAATCCCTCAGCCACGCCGTCGGCGCGCCGCCACAGAACGCGCAGCGACGCTCCCGCACCTGGCGGCCCTGTGAACCCACGGCGGTCACGGCCGTTTCCCCGCTTTCGATTGCCCGAAAAGCGCTGCGGTACGCGCGGCTTGCTCGTCGTCACTGAACGGGACATCGCCGAATCGGTACTCGAGGGCGCAGTGGTAGCAGCGCATCACCACCAACCCGCGCCGCGCGGGGACCGCCACGAGCTTCCCCACGCCCCCGCGACACTGGCACGCGCCTACCGGACATGTCCCGGTCTCGTGCTGGTCGTGTTCGCATCCCGCGCACACCATCGCCGTGCGGCCAGGCGACTCTCCGCGCACCTGCGCCCTGATCCATCGCGCGTCGCTCTGACAGTTCGGGCACGCACGCGGCACGTCGATCCCCGGCGGATCGCCTGAGAAGATCCGGACCCCGTGCGCCCGCAGCGCTTCCTCGCGCGTAAACGTCACCCAGTCGTTCCCGTTCACGTGAAGCGTTGCCCCCCAGGTAGCGGGACCGCCGCCCCGGCCTTCCCGAAGTCTCCTGTCAGCGGGTTGAGCTCCCGAAACGACGCGCCGCCGTCCGATGACACGCTCGTCAGCGGCTTGTTAGGCAGCTGCTCGGGCTTCAGGCCGAAGAACGCGGCGGCGAGCTCCTTCCCATCCGCGTTGAGCCAGCTCCCCCCGCCGCCCACCAGCACGAGCGCCCCGGCCGCGGCGTTGACCAGGTCATCATGCGCGTGCGGCCCATGATCGACCGTCTCCTGCCCCGAGCCGCGGCTCACACGCCGCTCGAGTCCCGAGGCCTGCGCCAGCAACACCGTCGAATCCAACAGCTGCACCTTCCCAGTGTTCACGAGCGGGACGAGCCGCACGTAGATCTGCGACTTCGTCTCCTCGCTCGCGTGGTAGTCCACCCCATGCCGACGGAACGCGTCCTCGACCCACACGCCGCCGTAGCGATCGCCCGTGACTGTCCGGATTCCGTACGCGCGGAGCACCTGGACGAACTCCTCGACGACCGTCGCCGGATCGAAGCGCGGCTTGCGCTCGCGGACGCAGTCGAGCACCGCCACGCCATGCTCTTGGTGCGCGACGGCCAGCGTCATCGAATCCTGCGAGCCGCCCGACGGATCGCAGAACGCGCGGTACGTCACGCCCGCCACCCGCGGCAGCTCGTGCCGGCCGCTGACCACGACCGCGCGCAACGCGTCGAGTGAGAAGAGCTGCTCGACGTCCGACCGCCACTCGGCGAGCCACTCCGCCCGTGCGCGTTCCGGATCCTCGAGCAGCTCGCGATCGATCAGCGCCGGGTCAAGCGTTGGGTTCATCTCGCGGCTCGTGGCGCGCCAGAAGAGCACGTGCGGGTCGGCCTTGCCCCAGAACGTCTCCCACGCGTTGTAGAGCGCGCCCGCCCGGGCATACACGGTCGACACGCAGAGCAGTTGTGCCGTGGGGATCGTCGCGAGCGACGGGCGCAGCGCGGCGAGGACCTCGACGTCCGGCGACACGCTCTCCTCACTTCGCCAGAACGCCAGCTCGTCGCAGATCACGAGACAACAGGTGCGACCGCGCACCAGCTTGTAGTCCGACGCGGCGACGTGAATGTCCACGCCCGTCGTGAGCTCGAGCTGATCCTTCCGGCGCCGCCCCACCAGCGCCTTGAGCTCGGGGATCGCGTCGATGATGCCGCGGATGTAGCGGAAGGCGACCGTCGCCTGCTCGCGATCGGCCGCGAGCAGCAACACCGTGGGCCGCTCACCGGCCGCGACGCCATCGTAGCGCCGGCACGTCGCCGCATGCACGCCGCGCAGGGCAGCCCGGAACGTCTTGGCAGACCGCCGGCCGCTCGCCTCCCAGACCTCGCGCGGCCTGGTCGTCAGCACGTCGGTGCGGCCGGTGTGATGCTCGTAGATCGGCAGCTCGTCCGGTTCGAGCGGCAGGCCTTCGGAGGCTTTGAGGAGCACGCGGCCGACGCGCCAACTCGCACCGACCAGCCCCGCGCGATCGGCGAGCTCGAGCAGCGACCAGGGAAGCGGGGCGCCCGGGCGCGGCTTCCGCCAGCGGGCCTCAGCACCCTTGCGGCCAGCATCCCGGCCACGGACGGAGTCGAACGGCAGGGGCATGCTACGGCACCCCCCCGTCAACACCGAACGCCACCCGGGCAACTGGTTTCCCGAACCAGTCCGGCCCCCTAACCCCTTGGCCCATCGCACCCCCTGGGACGCGTTTCTCGGATGTTTCCCGGTAACGGCGGCTGTCCAGCGGCAGGGCATCCGGCCACGGGAGCGGGCGGCGGTGACTCCGTGGATGCGGGTGATGCGGGGTATGCGGGTGATGTTCTAGGTCCGTCTAGGACTTGGAAGCTCGGAAATGTCTTCCTAGGGGAAATAGGGTTGGAATCATCACCCGCGTCACCCGCATCACCCGCAGGGTGGCCGTTCCGACTGAGCACCCGCCACAACCGGACTTTGGTGTGTCCGTCGCCACGAACGCTGACGAGCTGCAGGCCAGCTACGACGCGCGACTCAGCGTCGCGGAACCGGTAGCCCACGGCTTTGGCCGTGACGCGACCGCCCTTGTTGACCGCCCCCGCTTCATCGAGTGCGTGGTGGAGCGTCACATCGGACTCGGCGCGGCTGACCACCTCAGCGGCCGTGAACAGGGTATCGCTGTAGACGGTGGAGAGGGCGTGGAGCAGTCCTCCCAGCGCCTCCAGATCCTCGTCGAGGTGGGCGCGGAGCTTGCCGCGGCCGACGAGGGGGTCGTCGGTCTGCGCGGGGTCGGCGAGACCGAGCCAGCAACACGCTCCACGAATCCAGTCGTCCCACGCTTCGAAGGAGCCCATCGGGGCGTGGCCGTGGCGGGGGCGGCCAGCGAACGCGAACGCGCGCAGGATGGTGAGCGCCGCCGCGACGAGGGTGGGACGGTAATGGACGACGTAGCTGATCACGTCCTCGATCGCGAAGCCTGAGCGATCCTCCGGGTGTTCGATCCCCGCGTCTAAGTAGATCGGGATCATCCGCCGGCCGAGGGTCTTCTTGAAGGACAAGTTGTTCCCCGTGAAGAGCCACACCGTGTTGAGCGGCACGTCGACCATCGTCGACACCCCGAGCATGCGATCGCTCCACAGCGTTGTGGTGAGGGCCGCCGCGAGCACGTCCGAGCCCAGGACACCCGACAGGTTGTCGAGCTGCACGAGCGGCGTCCCGGCGAGCGCGATCGCGAGGATCCGCTTGCGGAGCTCGTCGTCCTCGCGCGGTTGACTCATGACCGCGCCAGGGCGTCCGGTGCCGATGATGCCGATGATCTTGGCGAGCAGTGTCTTTCCCGTGCCCGGGGTGGGGGACGAGATCGCGAAGCCCGGCACGCAGCCGTCGACGACGTAGCGCCCGACGAGTGAGAGCACGGCGGCCACGTAGGCGGCCTTGCCGCAGGGATCCGTGAAGGGGAACTCCGCCACCGGCCGCAGGAGGAGCTCGAGTGCGGTCTCCGCTTCGACGGGCGTGGGGTCGGGACGGACCTCCGGGAAGTCGCCGATCGGTGCGTAGAAGAGGCCCGTCGCCTTATCGTAGCCAGCGGTCGCGAGGACGGTCCCATCGGGCCGGAGCACGGGGGTCGCCACGACGCCCTCGAGCGGGGCGAACGGCCACGCCGTGCGGGCAAGGATCTGTTCGGCGACCCATCCCGGCGGGAGCGCCGGCTCGCGCTCTTTCTTCTTCCGGCCGACCGGCTTGACCCAGCGCGCAGCGCCATCGAGCACATGCCGGAGCGATGCCACGGTGACGGGCACAATCACGGGAGCACCGGGCGGGCGCGTGATGTGGGTGGCGGGATCCTCGAGGCCGTCGGACTGACCGAGCTGCACCAGCATGCGACCGCGGACGTAGACGCCGGCGCCGGTGCCGACCAGTGCCGCGAGTGCCTCGTCGGTGACGGCGACGAGTTCCTCACGAACGAGGATCTCGACGCGCTCGTCAGCTGGTGGCATGGGCCTTCTCGCGCTGCAGCCGCTCGTACGTGGTGCGGTATTTCAACATCACGTTCTGCGCGGCGGGGTGCTCGAGCATGAGGACGATATCTGCCTGGGCGTCCTCGACGAAGCCGTGGATTTCTTGCCGGAGCGCGTCCAGGGCGGGCTTTGTTACGATGGTGAAGTAGTCGCGCCGGCGCGACAATTCGCCGATGTGTTTGCAGCTCGGCGGGTTCATCCGCGAATAGGCGAACGCCCGGCAGCTGCAGCGTCCGTCCTTGATCGTGTGGTCCTGCTCGCCGCCGGCGACGGTGATCGAGCCGTCGCTCGGGCTGAGCGTGAACGCGTAGTCGGCCATCGCCGTCATGCCGCCCCCCGCACGTGTGCCGCGATCCAGGCCCGCACGTCGCGGACTCGAAAGCGGCGCACGCGCTTGGTGAACCGGACCCACGGGATCCCCGACCGCCAGACCGTGCGCGCCGAGCACCCGATCCAGCGCGCGACCACGCCGACGTCGACGAGTTCGTCGTCGGGCAGGGTGGCGAGCGATCGTGCAGCGAGCACCTTCACGCGGCCTCGGGTTCCTGCTGCAGGGTGGACGCCAGCTCGTCCATCTCACGAACCGCCGCCCCACTGCGCGCGGCGAAGCGACGGAGAATCGCATCCGCGCCGGGGTTGCCGGTCAGTGGGATCTCGACCGTCCCGGTGACGGTGTAGACGCGGAGTCTCTTCCGCTTGGTCTGGTGCTGTGGTATTCTATCTGTGTCCATGACGCGTCTCCGTCTTGGGTCCGTACCGAACGCCCTCGGTGCCCGCCGAGGGCTTCGTGTTTACGACTGAGGGGCCGGGGCGGGCTTGCGTAGGCCCCTTGCGCGTCGCCCGAGACGAGCAACCCGGCGCGACGACCCCGGCCCCCCTTTCACTCGGCTGCCCGCGGCAAGAGGCCTGCCGATTCGCCGGGCTGCCGACCAGGCTGGACTGGCGACCGTGAGATGACGCTGCGGCTGACATCGATGACGACCTGCTGAGAAAATCTTGCGTCGTAGTTCTGCACGACCGCTCCAGGCGTGATTGGCCTCTCGATCCGTTCGGGGCTCACCGAGGCCTCCGCCGAAGGGGAGAACTCAGCGACCTCACGCGGACCTGAGTCCGAAGCACCGGGCAGGCGCGTCACTCCCTCGCGGTAGCCAGGCATCGAGCGGTCGCCTCGGGCGATCGGCTGCTCAACGGGATTGTCGTTCATCGAGTTGTCACCTCTCTGCAACAAGTTCGTGAAGTCCAAACGCGAGCTCATCCACGCGCTGGGCGACGCTCGGTGGGATGCGCTCCTGTGGCTTCTGGGGCCACGCTGGTGCGGATGGCTCCCGCTGGGCGAGCTCGTCGACGCGCGCGACGAGCTGCGTGATCGCGGCGCGGCACCGCGCGACGTTGGCCGCGAGCTGCGCGCGCTGCTGCGCCGGACTCATCTCCCGCGCTGGCCGCCACCGCGGGTCGGCCGCGGGCGGCGCGTTCGGCCCGCGGTAGGGGCACGGGTGCTGACCCACGAACTGCTGTCCGCAACGCTCGCACGTCGATGACGACGGCAATTCCACGACATCGCGGATCCCGAGTGGCGCGATCACAGGCTTTTCCTGAACGGCGGCGGGGTGTGTGTGTCCGCGCCTGCGGCTTTCGCGAGCTCCCGCCCGCCAAGCACTTTGCGGAGCTTGTCGAGCGATCGCGCGACCCGCCAACGGGCCCTGAACTCACGCCGCTGGGTTTTCGTCAGCACGCCCCAGGTCACTCCGTGCGCTTCTGCGCGCGCGCGCCATTTTTCCAGCTTCACCGCCTTGCGCTCGGTTTTATCCAATGCGGCCGGTCCTAGCTCCACTTTCATGTCGCAACTCCTCCTAGAGTTTCTTCAAGTGCGTCGACGCGGCCGAGACTCCGCCGGCGGACCGCTGCCCGCCTCTCACGCGCGATCGCCCGCTGCCCCGCTGCGAGGCCCACCCGGCGCAGGAACGCGGCAGGGGTCTCGCTGGGCGACTGCATGGCCCCGGCGCGCTGCAGAAGGGTCAACTCCCGATCGTTGACGCGAACGAAGACAGCTTCCGGGCGTTTCCTCACCCATCCCTCCGAACGAAAAGCGGGGCCGCACCCTCAACCGAGAGCGTGGCCCCGCAACTGACGCAGACTTCTCGGGTCGCTCCCTTTAAGCGCGACCCCTGTCGCACGGTATGATCGTCCCCCCCGACGCGCAAGACCCCCGGCTTGCCGATGATGTCCACCACGATCTCGCCCGCGACCTAACGACCTAACGCTTCGCGCGCGGCCAGCACCACGACTTCGCAATCGGGGTGCTGTTGTCCAAAGGAAACGAAAAGGCCCCAGATGTCTGGGGCCGGGAGTAACGGAGTAACGGATGGTCCGCGGGGGCTATCCGCCTTTTGGTGCGGCGGCAGCTGCTAGGCCAACGGTCACACCGGGGCCCTGCGCTGCCAGGATCATCTGTCCAACGTACGTTGGGTCTAAGAGGAGCGGTCCGTAAATGCCATCACCGGTGACGCGATACACATAGTCGCGGACAAACGGCCAAAGGATGTTTGGAGCCGCTCTCTGAGAGAATTCCCCGAGATCCTCGAGACGGCCCTCCTCGGGTGTCGCGAAGAAGCCACTCAAAACCAGATGCACTCTGTACGGCTGCCAGCGAGGGTCCGGTGTGAGCGTCACATCATAGCGAACCTCTGACTGCCGACCATCCTGTGAGATGTAGATGGAAAGGGCCACATCGAGCCGCACAGGAACCTGGGGTGGGCGAGGCTCGTCAGGCCCCTGGCGTTCCAGGGTCGCGAATGAAAACTCGCGCACAGCAAGCCGGGAGAACTGAACCTGCAGCGATGGACGCGCTGGTGCCTGCGACGTCCCAGAAGACGTCACGGGCGTTTCAGGTCAGGCGTTGCAGCGATCGCGTGCGTCTGCACCGGCGTGAGAGCGCCATGTTTGATCCAATTGTCAGGATGATAGGCGCCGAACTCGACGTTGATGTGACCCGCAATGACATTAACGTTCGCGCTGGCGCTTCCCTGGAACACGAGCGTGAAGTTCCGCCCCTCCGCAGGCGCAGCCATTCCGAAATCCAGGCACTCCCACCAGGGTGGTACCTGCGGGAACCTATACTCCGCTGGTTCAAGCCGGATTCTGACTCGCGCATTCAGCGCCTCCCCGAGCTTCTTGAGAGTGCTCACGCGAACGTTGGTCGCGGCGGTTTCAAGGCGCGCGACCGCCGGCTGCCACGTACCCATGCGGCTAGCCAGCTCCTTCTGCGTCAGCTCACGCAGGCGCCGTAGGCGCACGACGCTCTCCGCGACATCGTACTCCGGCAGCAGTTCGTAGGCGCGCCGGAATTCCTCGCTACCAACGCGGTCAGCGAGGGTCAGGGATGTCGAGCGCGACTGGTCGGCAGACTCCACGCTCGACTTCGTCGAGGCGACCAAGGGCTTGCTCATCGTTCTTCCCACCTCGTTTCCAGCGTTTCTTCTCCATCACGTACAGGAAAATCAGTTCTGTCGTGGACCATCGAGCGACATAGGCTCGATAAGCACACTTGTTCGGCTTCAAGTACCCTACTGCGCGCCCCGCACGGCTCTTCCCTACGCTCTCCAGCGTGGCAGTGAATTGCCGCGGATCTGGCGGCATGCCAGCGAGGCACAGCTGACGCATTGCTCGGAAAAGCTTGGCCAGTTCCTTGAGGGGTGTGACGCTCGCAAGTTCGTCCTCGACCGGCCGTCTCCCATTGGCCCGCTCCGGCTCGAGCGGGCGCAGGTCCCCAATGGGCGATGCCAGGCTAACCCCGGTATCCGGCGGCCGAGTAGCCCCGCCTCCCCGGGCCGGGGTAACATATCGCATATGTTATAGCGTAGCAACGCTGGGCATTGTTCCGCGCCGTGAGGCTAGGGGCGCATGGTAGAGCCGTGTGACGGGCGGCACAAGACCAATGTGGCTGGTGGCCGGGCGGAAAGTGTTTCCCAGATGTTTCCCGTACAGGGGGAACAATAGCCGTCGTTAGTGGTCAGGAGGGGACACCGCTGAGCACAAGAACGCCGGTGTAGCGTATGCACCGGCGCCTTTGAAGACCAGTCGGACCACCAGGCCCGATCCGCCCCCAAGTCATGTCCCGCTTGAACTTACGCGCTTGGCTCGGTGTGCGGCAGGTCAAGTATTATGTTACGACGGTCATGCC
>JACXTT010007378.1_pt1 | contig 15478 bp, 12 predicted proteins | sample 9270951 | NCBI WGS metagenome assembly JACXTT01 (sample SAMN15532306, study PRJNA645909) | rock metagenome | isolation source: weathered quartz diorite | place: Puerto Rico | collected 2017-06-21 | reverse complement strand
CAGCGCCTGCGCGACTTTGCGACCGCCTGGAGTGCGTTCGGCCCGCGCGACTGACGAAAAGATGTGTAGAACGATGAGGCCTTCGGCCCGGGCTGACAGAAACGGCCTTTCAGGCCGAAGAACCTGTCCTTGATGCTCATGGGGTTCGGCGTGCTTCACCCCTGGGCTTCTCAAAAAAAAACGATCACGCCGCCGCCATCTGCGTCTGATGTTTCGCCATGCACCGCTCGATGAGCGCCAGGTTCGCCTGCGTCCATTCGACCGTGTGCTTGAGCCCGTCCTGCAAACTCACCTCGGCGGCAAATTGGATGTGCTCTTTGGCCTTCTCCGTCGCGCCGAACCGCTTGCCGGAGCGGTCCCAGCTTCGCATCGGCGCCAGCTCCAGCGGCGCCGGATTATTCGCCAGGCCATTGATCGTCTGCGCCAGCTCCAGGATCGACGTCTCCGCGCCGCTCGCCAGATTGTACGCTTCGCCGGCAGTGCCAAACGCGGCACAGTGCATCAGCCCGCGCGCGATGTCGCGGGCATAGATGAAATCCCGGCTCGCCACGCCGCCATTGTCCACGCGCAACGGCATCTGCTTGAGCGCCCGATAGACAAACGAAGGGATCACGTTGCGCCACACCGTCGCCGTGGTGCCGCGCCAGCGCCCCGCGCCCAGGACCTCGCCCGGACCGTAGACGTTCTGGAAGCGAGCCTTCACCACCGGGAGTTTGTGTTGCTTGAAGTAGTAGTTCGAGTAGAACTCGCCGATGATCTTGGAAATCTGATACGGCGTATCGAGCCACAGCGATACCGGATCGTCCTCCGTCGTCGCCTTGGCCTGGCCGTACGTCTTCTCCGCCACCGTACAGCCCGCCGACGAATAGACGACCTTCTTGAGCGGCTTGTACGTCTTCAGATAATCGAGAAGCTTCAACGTCGTGAAAGTGTTGTTCTCATGGTCGGCCAAAGGGTCGGCCATCGAATTCTGATTGCCGTGGTAGGTCGCCAGATGGAACACGAAATCGAGATTGCGCGGCAGCTGCTGCAGCACCGCGTCCTGCGTGATCGAACCCTCGATAAACTTCACGTTGCTCGACTCGGGAATATTGAATTTCTCCGCCGACAGCAGGTTGTCAACCACCAGCACCTGAGCCGACGAGCAGGCAATCAGCTCGCGCACCAGGTTGCTGCCGACAAACCCGGCGCCACCGACAACGAGGACGTGCGAACGATCGAAAGTTTGCATGGTTTCTCCAGTCATTATCGATTCCTCGCTTAGCGCCCGCGTGACGCCACGCGAGCGCTAAACGAAGAGCGGACCTCACGCCACCTTCTTTTCCTTCACCTCGACCTGCTTCAGATGCGTGAACGTCTGCGAGATGCCGAACGTCTTGTAGTAATCGATGGCCCTGGCGACGCCAACCGACAGCGATGTCGTAGTCTTCCAGCTGAAGTCGCGGTTCGTCTTGCTCGGATCGAGCAGGATCGTGAAGGCATCATCGACGAGGCGTGGCCGCACTTCGACTTCCTTGTCAAGCTTGATCTTGAGCGCCTTGACCGTTTCGTCGAAGAGGTCCTTGATCGCGAAGTCGCCGCCGGAGGAAATGTGATAGGCGCCCTTCTGTCCGGCCCCATCCACGGCCTTGACGACGCAGTTCACGAGATCGTCGATGAAGATGAAATCGCGCCGCGTGTCCATCACAAAGCACGGCTTGCCGGTGGTGAGCCGCTGATAGAACGTCGGCAGGGGCCCGCTCAGGTTGCGCGGCCCATAGGCATTTGCCAGGCGAAAGGAGATGTAATCGATCCCGCCGAGGTCGATGTATTGCTCGCCGCCAGTCTTGCTGATCGCGTAGCTGCTGCCGTAGGAGTGAATGCGGTGGTTGAGCGTGATCGGCTGCTCCAGGGGCTTCAAGCCGTAGCAGAGCGCCGTCTGGAAATAGATGATGCGGCGGACTTTGGCCTTCTGCGCCGCTCGCACGATATTGACGGTGCCGAGGATGTTGGTGGCGACATCCTCCTGCCAGGCATCGGGATCCTTGTACGCCGCCGCCGCATGGACAACGATGTCGGGCGTGCCGGCCTGAAAGGCCTGCTGCACCAATTCGGCATCGGCAATGGTCCCCTCGAAGAGGTTGAGATGGACGTGCGGCGCGAGGTTGTCGCGCCGGCCCGTCGCGAAGTTGTCGATCACGGTCACGCGATCGCCGCGGGCAAGAAGACGATCGCACAGGTGCGACCCGACAAATCCGGCGCCGCCGGTGATGAGCACGTTCATGGGATTCCTCCTTGAAGTTACATAACAGGTGACTAATTCCTTCGCTGCTTGCAGCCTGGCGCTCGCTCCAAGACCGCAGCAACTGACTTCCGTCCGCGCGCGCTAAGCCGCAAGCGGCATCGAGGCTGGCGGTTCGGTGTGCTCGACCATTCTCTTGAAATCGGCCGCCCGGTCGTGAAACTCCTGCTGCCAAATTTCGAGCGACAACAATCCCCAAATCTTCCGGCCGAACTGCGGCTCCGTTTGCAGATTCTCGGCGACCAGCCGATTATCGACGAATTCGCGCTCGAACGACTTGCGCGTTGTCATGATGTCCATGACGAAGTCGCGCACTTCAGCGCGCATCCATTCATTGAGCGGCACCGGGAAGCCCATTTTGTCCTTGCGATTCACGATCGACGGCGGCAAGGTGTGTTCCAGCGCGTTCCGCAGCAAGTGCTTCATTCGGCCATCCTTGAATTTGATGTTCGACGGCGCTGTCGCCGCGAATTCGACGATCGGATGGTCCAGAAACGGCACGCGCGATTCGATGCCATGCGCCATGCTGACGCGGTCTTCCACCTGCAAGAGCGCCGGCAGCAGCGTCTTGAAATCGAAGTGCGTCATGCTGTCGAAGTACGATTCCTTGCCGACGTTGTCGGCCTTGAAGATGGAGCGGAACGTCTCGTAGATGTCGTAATCGCCGAGGGCGTCCCAGCGAATCTCCGCACCGAGGCTCGGTGCCCGATTGATCAGGCGGAAGTAGCGGCGATCGATGTCCTCGAACAGCCCTTCACGCCAGAACTCCTGCATGAGCGGCACGTAGTTGCGCAGCGTGGAGAGATTCGGAATGATCGACTGGTAAGTGACGATAAAGTTGCCGTTGTTGGCGGTGCCGTGGATTGCCGACTTGATGCACTGCTCGAAGTAGGCAATCAGGTAGCGGACATAGCCGCCGAATATCTCGTCGCCTCCCTGGCCGCCGAGCAAGACCTTGCGATATTTGCTCGCCAGCTGGGAAACCATGTATTGCGGAAACGAGCCGGGGCCGGCCACGGGGTAATCGAGGTGATAGATGACCTTGCGAATGTTGTCGCGAAAGTCCTCCGGCGTGATATCCACTTCGTGCAGGTCGAACTTGCGATGGCGCGCCAGATCGCGCGCGTAGGCGCTCTCATCGAATTTCGGGTCGATCGAGAATTTCCCGGTGAAACCCTTGAACGCCGCTGGCGTCTGATCGCACGCCAGCGACGCCACGATGCTCGAATCGAGACCGCCGCTGACATAAGCGCCGATCGGCACATCGCTGCGGCAATGAACCTTGATCGAGTCCTCGAAAAGGCTGGCGATCCTATTGCTGAAGAAATTCTCGGTATGGTCGAAGTCAAGGTTGTAATACACCTGCCAGTAACGTTGCACCGTGATGCTGCCGTTCTTGCAGGTCAGGAAGTGCCCGGGTTGCAACTCCGAGACGCCGTCGAACAACGTCTTGCCCTGAAAGCAAAACTGGAAGCTCAGGTACTCCTTCAAGGCCTCGACGTTGGTCCGCACGGCCTCGACGAATGGCAGCAATGCTTTCACTTCGGAAGCAAAGTACATTCGATCTTGCAGCTCGGTGTAGTAGAACGGCTTGATGCCGAAACGATCGCGAGCGCAGAAGAGAAGCTGTTTTTGTTCGTCCCACAAGGCAAAGGCAAACATGCCGCGCAGGTAGTCGAGGCAGCTCAGGCCCCACTTTTCATAAGCCCGCAGGATCACCTCGGTGTCCGACCGGGTGCGAAAGCGCTCGGCGCCGATGATCTCGCGGAGTTCGATATAGTTATAGATTTCGCCGTTGAAGATGAGCCAGTTGCCGGCCTCGTCGGTCATCGGCTGATCGCCGGTGGAGAGGTCGATGATGCTCAGGCGTCGATGGGCAAAGCCAACGTGACCATGCGGATGAACCCAGAAGCCTTCGCCGTCCGGCCCGCGGTGCTTGATCAGCTCGTTCATGGCGGTCAGGCGATCAGCAATGCCAGGCACCTGCTGTCCGCGCACGTTTACCAATCCCGCGATGCCGCACATATGTGCCCTCGTGAACGCGAATTTCGACCACGGAATCCAGATCGCCCTGGGAGAAGATCTACCGCAAGCATATTTTTTTTGCAATAGAGCCAAGGTGGCACCTTCGGGTGGTGAGTGCGTCTCTCGGGAATGGCAAAAAAGATCAAGGTCCGTTGAGATACCCCCTTCGCCAGCTGGCAAACTGCAAACATGCGATCCATTAATCATTAATTGAACTGGGGTTGCAGCCGTGCTCCAGTTTGCCAATTGACCGCTGCCGAAGACGGCAAAATCGTTTCAAGGAGGGGGGTGGGGCCTGTGTGTGAAACGAATCGGCGTAACGTACTGGTAATCAAGGAGTTGGTAGCCAGGAATTCGTTTCACGCCTCCAGCCGTGACCCAAGATCGAGAACTGGATGGAGATGCGCAAGGCAGGCAAGAATCGGCCGGTCGCCCGCGCACCTTCTCCATCTTGCACATCGTCAACGAGCTTGCAAATTCGATTCGGAAGCGGTATAGGAAAGACCGATAATAAGAGACAAGCCTGCGCGCTCTGTGCTGTTGCCACATGGAATAGCAAAAGTTGACCTCGATCTTGAGGAAAGGAATCCTCCCATGGCAAGACCCTTGTTCGAGATCGCGCGCGACATCGCCTCGGATTGGCAAATTCCAACTCATCAAGCAAAAACCTATCTCAAAAGCATGTACTACTTGCTGGGCATGGATGACCTCGTTGCCGATCTCGACGCCAAGACCGCGGTCCGCCTGTTCTTGCTCTACGCCAAGGAATGGACCGGGCCGACGGCGGACCGTATCAAGGCGGAGCTGACGACGATGCGCTTGACCAACAAACCGACGAACGCCGACCTGCTGGCGTCGAATCGCTTCGCTGCAGCGGCATTGACGCAGGCATCTTGCGGCTTGTGCGACGCCTCGCTGGGCGCCCCGGCGAAGTTTGTCGAAGCCCACACTCACTGGCAAGCGCGGGCACGCATGTGTCAGCATTGCGCCTTGTTCCTGTCTCCCGGCGTTGACCTGGGCGACGGCGCCGTCTTCATTGCCGACAGCAACGGCGTCTGGCGGCATCTACACGGTGAGCCGACCCCTGCTATCGCTTCCGCGCAGGCGGCAACTCTTCAGGCGGACAAAAGCGCGCCGAAGCCCGCCGTTCATCCCAAGATGCGTCACGTGTTGAAATTACTCGGCCGCCGGGCGATCCGGAAATGCGCGACGCTGATGCGCAAGCTGTTTCGCAAGTCGGCCTAGCTACCCGCGCAGAATCGTCCACCGCTCCATTTGCAAAGGGAAGATCATGAGCCGTCATGAAATGTATAACGCCGTCGTGATGCTGGACCGCCGATTCTGGCAACATCGGCAGTCCGACGAATTCCTGTCCGATTGGATTCAGCCGCTCTGTGCCCATGCGCAAATCAAGGAAGTGATCTTCGCGGGCGATATCGGCGCGATTGCTCCATTGAAGATCAGCCCAAAAATTCGCTTCGTGGCGAACGGCAAGGACGAACGCGCTCTCCTGATTGACGCCGGGAGCCACCGGGATGTCGAAGGTGTGCTGCGGCTGAATCACTTCAGCAAACTACGCTTCCCCATCACGGAGAACCTGCTGAACGCCATGATCGATGGCTACCGGACGCAGGCCAGCGCCGGCTACTTTCAATTGGATCTCGCCGACCTGCCGTATCCCTTGATCACCCTGGAAGTCCTCGGCAAGGACGCGGTTCGCTTCTTCATGGACCACCCGGAGAGGGTTCTCGATTTCAACAACACCGCGACGCGGCATCGCGATGACCTTAACATCCAGCGGGGTATTCTCCCCTACGAAGCGAGGCTCGATTATCTCGAAAATCCCGCAGTGGAGTATTTCGGCTTTCCGAAGTTCATGGCCCTGGAGTCCTCGCGTTTGTGCAACCTGCGCTGCACCATGTGCGTGACCCACTCCGACTTCATCGATCACTCCCATCTCGAGAAGTATCCGAAGCATTTCGATCTTGAGAAGTACAAGTCGATTCTCGATCAGATGGTGCCGTACAAGGACTATATGTCGATCGCTCCCCAGTTTCAGGGGGAGCCGTTCATGGCGCCCCATATCAACGAGATGATCTCCTACGCCCGGAGCAAGGGATTCTGCGTCGGCTTCACCAGCAACGCGACCCTGTGGAACGATGAAGTCGTCGATTTTCTCATCGATCAAGAAGTGAACAATCTGTGCGTGAGCCTCGACGGCGCCACCAAGGACACCTATGAAAAGGTCCGCCTTGGCGCGAAGTTCGAAACGGTCATCGGCAACCTCAATCGGCTCGTGGAGCGGAAACTCGAGCGCGGGTCGCTAACGCCCTACCTTTCGATCAACATGACCCTGCTGCCAGAAAATCGTCATCAGCAGAAGCAGCTGCTCGACGAATGGCTCGGCAAAGCCTACATGGTGAGCGTCAACAACACCTGCATCAACCACGTCGTGCCGGAGAAGTTTCATCAGCCCGAACGCTATCCGTGTCCGTACCTGTGGGAAGGCGTCCACATCCTGACCAACGGCGACGTCATCGCATGCTGCCGCGACAGCGACTATGAGGAAGTCATGGGCAACGCCTATGAGACGCCGATGCTCGAAATCTGGAACGCCCCGAAGTATCGCAGTTTCCGCATGTTGCACGCCACCAAGCGCTGGAACGAGATTCCAATCTGCGCCCGCTGCGACACCTGGATGTGTAAGACCAAGAAGACCGTCAACGAGGGCGATCGCATGGTCCTCCAGTATCCGTTCTACCGCCAGTACGTGGCCCAGTCCAACGAATTGAATGCGCACTGGTCCAACAAATCGCTCGATGAAATCTGGAGTGCATTGAAGACCACCACCAAGAAGATGACCGGCACTTTGATCAATCTGAACCCGCTGCGCAGCAAGGCATCTTGAATCAGACTGGCCGCGAGAAATGAATCATGCCTCAGTCGAAAATGAACATCCTGGTGCTGAGCGATTTCTTCGGCTACGATGCGAATGTGGTGCGCGACTATCTCTATTGCTTCAATCAACACTCGCGCCACCAGTACTACTATCTGCACGCCTGGTCCAAGAACCAATGCCGTCGGCTGCACGGCTTCGACTTCAACCGTTTCGATGCCATCATCCTGTTCTGGGACTTCTACTGGGTTGGCTCCGGTGAGCCGATGAGCTACTGTTACGTCCCCGACTGGGCCGCCGAACGCATCGCCGACTCGCGTGCTCTGAAGATTCAGTTCCTGCAGGACGAATACCGCGATGTTCGCCTGGCCAATCGCGCCATGAGCCGTTTCGGCGTTAATCTCATGTTTACCTGCGTGGCCGAGAAGGACCATGAACTCTTCTATCCCAAGGGCTTGATCCCATCGCTCAAGGCAACGTACTCCGTCTTGACCGGATATGTGCCGTCGTATCTTGAGAAAGTCGATTACCCCGCGGAGATCGAGCGGCCCATCGACATCGGCTACCGCTCGCGAAAGCTGGCCTATTACTTGGGGCGGCTCGGCCAGGAGAAGGCTACCATCGCCGACCGCTTCCAGGAGATCGCCGATCGCTATGGCTTCACTGCGAACATCTCCGTGAACGAGAAAGACCGCATCTACGGCGAAAACTGGCTCGCTTTCATGAAGGCGTGCCGTTTTTCCATCGGCACGGAAAGCGGCGCCAGCGTCGTCGATTTCGACAGCCAGATTCGCAAGCGCTGCCAGGACTACGTCCACCACCATCCCGCCGCCAGTTTTGACGAAGTCAGCAAGATCGTTTTCCGCGATGTGGACGAAAAAGTCGTCGTGCAAACCATCTCGCCGCGGCTATTCGAAGCCGCGGCCTTCGAGAACACTCTGATTCTCCACGAAGGCCGTTACGAAGATATGCTGGAACCGGATGTTCATTACATCTCGGTAAAAAAGGATTACTCCAACGTCGCGGAAGTCGTCGAACGGATGAAGGACCTCGCCTTCTGCCAGAAACTTGCCCGGAATGCCAAGGAAGCGCTCATTCGCAGCAAGCGCTACAACTATCGATCGTTCGTGAAGAAGTTCGACGCGATCGTGGAAGGCCACGTTGCCGCACGCTCGCATTCGAGCCAGGTGTCGCGCACGATGTTCTACGTGATGAACTACCTGAATAACGACCGGCTGCTTCCGCACGGCGGGGTGTTCTTGATTCCAAACACGGGCGATGTCGTGTACCACTACAACAAGTATGCACCCAGTGTCATGATCTGGTGGTACAGCCTCGGCCTGATCCTCGGACTGGTGACGCAGGCGCCGACGATGATCGCGACGATGATCCAGAATTTGCTATTCGGTGGCAAAAGTCGGGCATCGATCGCCGGCATGATCAGAGACCTGCGCATTTTAGCAATGTTTTTCCGTCTTCGCGCCGGCATCCGCGTCCCCCGCTGCCCGGCGCTTGCCGTCAGCTTGAGCTATCGCCGCGACACCAATCAACTGATCGCGACCAGCGAAGCCTGCGCCGAAAACCCAGACCAGAGCCAGCACGCTTTTCGTCGCGCGGCGGAACTGGAAATCCTCGACGGCGTCTTGAAGGGCGAGGCTCCGGTATCGCTGTCATGGGAACATCGCCTGACCGGCAACGCGTTCCCGCTCGGCGCGCCTCCCGATTGCAGCATCTCCTTGAATGACGACGGCATCTACCGATTCGACACGCTCAATCGGCTCAAGTGCAATCTCAGCATTGTCGAACGGGACCTTATCAAGCAGCTAGCCTTCGGCGGTTGGAAAGAACCGTCGTGGTTCGCCAAGTGCGGCGCCTTCTTTGTACTGCTATGGACCATACTTCAATATGTGCTGATCAAGAAGCCACTGGGATACCTGCGCCCGCTCTTCAATTTCATTACCTCCCGGTTTGCCGGACGCGCAAGCGACGGAAACTCGCGTGATCCGTGTCTTGCGCCTCCGGCTAACGTGCCATCGAATCAAGTACATTACCTCGACGGATCCAAACCATGAATGTGCTGAGTCCCGTGCTCAACTGGCGTGCGATTGTCGCGTTCTTCTCGATACTCTATAAACAGCGCGAGCTGACGGTCGAGATGACGAAGCGGGAGTTCTCTGAACGCTACGCCGGCCAGATGCTTGGCGTGCTGTGGGGCTTCGTCCATCCGGTCGCGATCATCGGCGTCTACGTTTTCATTTTCTCCTTCGTGTTTCAAGCACGCGTCGATTCGACAGCAGCCGGCTCGGCATCGAACTACGCGGTGTATCTGCTCGCCGGCCTGGTGCCCTGGATGGCGATGGCGGAAACCTTGAACAAAGGGACGCAGGTCGTCACCAGCAATGCGAACCTGGTCAAGCAGGTGATCTTTCCGCTGGAGATTCTTCCCACGAAGACGGTCGTTGCGACGTTCATCAATGAGATCCTGCTCTTGGCCGGCGTGCTCCTTTATGCCGTGCTGCAAATGCAGGCAATCCCGTGGACTTACTGCTTGCTGCCGATCTTGCTCGCGTTGCAGGTTCTGCAGATGCTGGGATTCTCCATGATGCTCTCGACCATCGGCGCCTACGTGCGCGACCTGAAGGACGTGATCCAGATGTTCTGCCTGGTCAACGTCTACCTCATGCCGGTGATTTTCATGGCTGACTGGCTCCCCGCCTCGGTGCGCTGGTTGATTTACCTGAACCCGTTCTCGTATCAGACGCTGTGCTTCCAGGATGCGATCTACAACGGCGCGATGACCCATCCTTGGGCGTGGGGCGTGTACCTGCTGCTGAGCCTGGCGTCGCTGGGAATGGGCTATCGCCTGTTCGCAAAACTGCGCACTTTCATCGGCAACGTTCTGTAAAGGCTGTAGGCGAGAATTCTCGATCCTATGGGGACGTGGACAGCGCAGAGCCGAGCGTCATATTTTGTTTGCATCCCCTTTTCCTCCATGATAGGTTGCTGGCTGACATCCAGAACCTTACTCGGAGGACACACACATGAAACGTTGGCTCATCGGCAATTTGTTCGCATTCGCCGTGCTTGCCGCCATCCTGGCAACCGTACCCCAATCGGCGGTGGGCAAGGATAAAAAGGCGCCGGAGGTTCCGCCACGCGAAGGGAAATCGGAGACGATCAAGCTCTTCAATGGCAAGAACCTCGAGGGCTGGGAAGGCTATGCCGATCTCTGGTCGGTCAAGGAAGGCGTGATCATTGCACGCAATGACAAGCCGCTTCAGTTCTCGACTTATCTGCTCACGAAGCGAACCTTCACCGACTTCCGTCTGGTCTTCAGCGCCAAGCTGGCTGAATCGGAAATGCACTCGGGCGTTGCAATCTGGGGCAAGAAATTCGTACCGAAGGAAGTGAAAGATGCAGTCAAGCAAAAGGCGGAATACACCTACCAGGGCCAGCTCGTAATGTTCCCTTCCGGCTGGGGATTGTACGATCTCTATCGGCGCAACGGCTTGCCCGTTGACACCGCGCCGGCGAAGAAGGCCGGCAAGCAACACGACTGGAACGACATGGAGATTCTCGCCCAGGGCAATCGCATTCGTTTCGTCGTCAATGGCAAGCTGGTGGTCGACTGGCGCGATCCGGAGCCGAAACTGGTCGGCGAGGGGCCGATTGGCTTGCAACTGCACTCGAACAACGTGCCGCAGGAAGTGCAGTTCAAAGGACTGGTCGTGACGACGTTCCCGGAAGATAAGCTGGAGACAGTGAAGTAGATATGGAAAGCTCCCCTCTCCCCTGTAATCAGGGGAGAGGGGGAGGCCTTCTGCTCACCCAGGGGCTTCTTTTTTCGTTGTCACTTCTTGTCAAACACTTCGTTGAAAAGCGCTTGCATCGCGGCCCAGGAACGACGGTCGGCGTTCGCGTCATAGCGGATGCCGTCAAGTTTCTTCGCGTCGGCGCCGGGGACCGTGAAGCTGTGGACGGCGCCGCCGAAATAGATCATCTGGTAATCGACGCCCGCCTTGTCGTAAGCGCCGCGCACCTTCAGGATCGTGTCTTCCTTGATGAAGGCGTCGGCAGCGCCGTGGCAGATCAGAATCCTCGCCTTGACTCCCTTCAGGTCGCCGTCGGCCGGGATCGGCAACGCGCCGTGGAAGCTGACGGCGGCCTTGATATCGACGCCCGCATTGGCGAGCGTGAGCGCCGTCGAGCCGCCGAAGCAATAGCCAATCGCCGCCAGGTTCTTGCTCTCGACGAGCGGATGGTCGCGCAGGATCTGCAAGCCGGCATTGGCGCGGGCGAGCCATTCCTTCTGGTTCATGCGAACCATGCCCGCCATGGCGCTGGCTTCCTTGGGATGCTCGGTCGTCTTGCCGTCGCCATACATATCGACCGCGAAGGCGACGTAGCCGAGGCCGGCGAGCTGCTCGGCCCGCTTTCGGGCGTAATCGTTGAGGCCCCAGAACTCATGAACGACGAGAATGCCGGGGCGCTTGGTCTTAACGGCATCGTCATAAGCGAGATGGCCTTTAAAGGTCTTGTCACCGACCTTGTAGGTGACGGCTTCGGTCTTGACCGCCGCCCAGTTCAACGACGGGCAGAACGCCAGGGCCGCGAATGCGAATGCGATTCGGTTCATCGTGGAATCTCCTCGGTGATGGGGGTGGATGCGTTCCAAGGTGAGGTTAGCGATCTTGCGCGGCTTGGCCAGCTTTCAACGCCGAGGTGAAAACGGCTCGCCTGACTTGAACCGAAGTGTCATAGGAGGTATATGCTCCTCAATGCGAAAATGGCTCATGCCACTGGTGCTGCTGGCCGGCTGCGAGACGCTGGAGAATCGCTTCATCTACCATCCGACGCCAAGCGATCCCAAAGCGGCCGCGCCGTTGCCGCCGCCATTGCAGGATCTGACCTTGCGAACCGCCGACGGCGTGAACATTCATGCTCGGTGGTGTCCACAGCCATTGGCGCGCGGCGTGTTGCTCTACTGTCACGGCAACGCCGGCAACCTGGACCATCTCGGCAAGGTCGCTCGCGATTTCGCCGTTTCGCTCGATCGATCGGTGCTGGTTTTCGATTATCCGGGCTATGGCCGTAGCGAAGGCAAGCCAAACGAAGCAGGGTGCTATGCGTCCGCGGAAGCAGCCTACAACTGGCTGACACGCTCGCAAGGGATCGCGCCGGAGCGGATCGTCATCTGCGGTGAATCGCTCGGCGGCGGCGTCGCGGTCGATCTGGCGAGCAAGCGGCCGCACCAGGCGCTGGTTCTAGTTCGCACCTACACGTCGATTCCAGATGTCGCCAAGCAGAATATCGTGCTTGCGTCAGCGCCGGCCATCATGGTCAATCGATTCGATAGCCTGAAGAAGATTCCGAAGTGCGCATCGCCGATCTTCATCGCGCAAGCGGACAAGGATCGACTGATGGCGTTCGCGCACGGCGAACGGTTGCACGCGGCTTGTACCTCGCCGGCGCGACTGTATCGGCTGCAAGGGCTCGACCACAACGATCCGTTGCCGGCGGTGTTCTTCGCGGAGTTGCGGAGTTATCTTGAGGATGTGGACCGGCATTATAGTGGCCCAAAGCAGCGGTGATATGCGCTAATCCGCCGAGCGAATCATACTCCTCGTGTCTACACTCGTTGTAGGGCAGGTCGAACGAAGCGAGGCCCACCACGCCTTTGCATTGACGCGTTGGGCCTCGCTTCGTTCGACTCACCCTTCAGGCGAATCGCCGAAAGAGCACGAGTTAGTCGAAACGCAAGGGCCGCAGCAGTCCGCTGTTGTACACGACATCGACGGACCCGTCGGGTAGGAAGCGGGCTTCGACGACGTAGTCCCCATAGTTGTAGACGATCCGATCGGAGCGCTGCTCGAGACGCGGTGGACCGTCCGGCATGCGAATCGGCACGGTCACGTTGCGGCCCGTGAACGGATGGCGGTAGGTAACCATCTGATTCGGGCGAACCGCGTAGGGGTACGGCAGCGAAAGGGCGCCGAGGCCGCGTTTCAATTCGCCTAGCGTTCCCTCCGGGCCGGCGGGAACTTGCTTCATCGTGCCGCACGCATCGGCCGGCACGAAATGAAAGCGCACCTGCTCGGCGGCGGCCCACGAAGGCGCCGCGCCGAGGAGCAAGATAACGGCAAAGGTACGAAGGTGTTGCAACATTGGTGAATACTCCACAGGTGTTGCCGCTTGCGGCGCGGCGTCCGCTTGATGAAACGCAATTGCTACGCCGCAAACGGCAAGAGACATTGACCGGGTTCAGCGTGGCTGCACGATTACGCCTGCGGGCGGCGGCGGCACGGGGACCTGGCCTTGCGGGCAGGGGGCCGGCGCCACCGGCGTCACCGCGACCACTGCGGGTGCGCACGCGGGTTGATAATTGGAGCGACTGCGGCAGCCGGTTGCGACCAACATCGACAGCGCCAAAACGACGGACATCATACGAAGAGCCATGGGGCATCTCCTTCCAGCGGCGCGGCATGAAAGCGTTCCCGTCGGCGCCGGCAACGGGAATGAAGCCTCGGTCCTACGTGCAACGGCCGGCTGAGAGGACGCTGCTCGCGACGGGCTCTTGTCTCTCGCACGAAGTTGATCTGCCAAGCAACCTCGGCTCGATCCCATTCTTGCGCATGATTCGCGAATGACACACACTCCGCGACCTACTTAAAGGTAGTGCAATCGCTATAGCTCCGACAATCAAGACTTGAGCTAATTCCTCGAAATCCCTTTGGATTCGATCAGCCTGTGACGAATGCGCCGCCCGTGCCGAAAGTGCCGGTCAGCAGGGCTGGGCAAATCGTGCCGCAGGAATCGATGGAGCCTGATGCTTGCCCAGCATAAGATGAAGAGAAGCGGCCGCAAGGTCAGCCCAATTGCTACCAGCGGGGATCGAACGATGCATGGGGGAGCCAGTCGCGATGTGCGCATGCGCGGATTTCAGACACGCGTGGAGGTTGCACAATTGACCGCCTGGATCGACGCACGAGTGGCCCCCCTCGACACCAAATGGATTCCACTTGACAATGCAAGTGAGCGCGTGCTGGCGCAGGACATCACGTCTGAATGTACGGTCCCTGGGTTCGATCGATCAGCGATGGACGGTTATGCCGTGCGCGGCGCCGAGACATTCGGGGCGGATCAATACACACCGCTGGAATTTGAGATGATCGGCGAAGCGCTGCCGGGCCAGCCATATGCCGGACGCGTCGATGCTGGACAGGCCGTGCGCATCATGACGGGAGCTCCGGTTCCGCCAGGCGCCGATGCCGTGGCACAGGCGGAGATTGCCGAAGAACTGTCGACAGAGAAAGGGCGTGTGGTCCGCCTTAGCGAATCCGTTCCGCCGGGCCGCCACGTCGGCAAACGTGGCGAGGACATTGAAGCCGGCAGCGTTCTGCTGCGCTCGGGGCGTGTCCTTCGGCCGCAGGACCTCGGCGTGCTGGCGTCGATTGGCGGATCGCCCGTGCCCGTGATTCGGCAGCCGTGCGTCGCCATTCTCGTCACCGGCGATGAGCTGCTGCCGTGCGGGTCGAAGCCGGAAGGGTATCGCATCGTGGATAGCAACTCCGTGATGCTGGCGGCGTTGCTGCGCCGCGACGGCGTGCCGACTGTTCGCGTGGAGTTGCTGAAGGACCGTTACGAGTTCGTGAAAGCTGCCGTTGCATCGGCGACCGAGGACATGATTCTCATCTCCGGCGGCTCATCGGTCGGTGTCGAAGATCATGCGCCGCGCGTGCTTGCGGAACTCGGCGAACTCCTGGCCCACGGCGTTGCCCTGCGGCCCGCCAGTCCGACGGGGCTCGGCTTTCTCGGCACGCGGCCGGTGTTTCTGATGCCCGGCAACCCGGTATCGTGCCTGTGTGCCTACGATCTTTTCGCGGGCAGAGCGGCCCGTGGCCTGGGCGGGCGCAGCACAAATCTCCCTTATTCGACGCGTACGCTGCCGCTGGCGCGCAAGATTGCGTCGATGGTCGGGCGTGTCGATTATGTCCGCGTGCAAATTGGCGACGGACGCGTGGAGCCCCTGTCGATCAGCGGCGCTTCGATTTTGAGCTCGACCACGCGCGCCGATGGCTTTGTCATCGTCCCGAGCGATTTCGAGGGCCATGCCGAAGGGGAGTCCGTCGTGGTGCATCTGTACGACCTGCAGGGAGCATAGCTGGTGAAACAGGAGCAATTCCTCAACGTCGTGGATCGCGATGATGCGGAACGGCGTTTCCGTGCGGCCCTCGGTTTGCGCCCACTCGATCCGGAACAGGACAACGAAATTGTCC
>JACXTT010007377.1_pt1 | contig 15481 bp, 11 predicted proteins | sample 9270951 | NCBI WGS metagenome assembly JACXTT01 (sample SAMN15532306, study PRJNA645909) | rock metagenome | isolation source: weathered quartz diorite | place: Puerto Rico | collected 2017-06-21 | reverse complement strand
GACGCGCCCGCGCCACGCCGCGATTCCCAGCCCGACAGCGCGCCCCGTGCCTCCCCCCTCCCATCGCCCGAACATCGCCACCGGGATCGCCCCCTTGGCGATGTCGATCAGCGCCACGGGAATCGCCCAGCGCCACCCCAGCACGCGATAGACGTTCGTGGCCCCGAGATTCTTGCTGCCGTGCTCGCGCAGATCGATCCCCCGCGCCAGGCGCCCGACGAGGTAGGCGGTCGGCGTGGCGCCCAGGAGGTAGGACGCAACGACCCAGAGCGCGATCGTCACCGGCGGTCCCGCCGCTTGCGGCGGAACTTGACGTTGACCGGCGCGCCGGTGAACGCCCACGCCTCGCGGAAGCCGTTCACCAGATAGCGCGCGTACGACTCCGGAATCGCCTCCGGATGGCTGGCGACGATGGCGAAGCGCGGCGGCGCGGTACCGATCTGTGAGGCATAGAGCAGACGCACCGATTCCCCAACCGGCTGTGGCGGCTGCTGCTTGTTCACCAGCTGTTCGAGGACGCGATTGACCTCGGCGGTGGGGACGCGCTTGTCGCGCTCCAGGGCGACCGTCACGATCAGGTCGAGGAGTTTGGAGACGCGCTGGCCGGTCTTCGCCGACACGTAGAGAAACGGAATGAACTTGAGGAAGGGCGCGCGCTCGGCGAGCTCCTTCTCCCCTCGCACCGCCGTATTCGAGTCTTTCTCTTCGATCAGGTCCCACTTGTTCACCGCGACAATCACCCCGGCGCCACCCTCCCAGGCATCGCCGATGATACGCAAGTCCTGCGCGTGCAGCCCATCCGAGGCGTCGACCACCAGCACACAGACGTCGGCGCGCTCGATGGCCCGCGCGGTACGCAGCGTCGCATAGAATTCGAGCTCGTCCTGCACCTTGCTGCGCTTGCGCAACCCGGCGGTGTCGATGAACACGAGCTGCCGGCCCTCGTGCTCGAGGGTCGCGTCCACAGCGTCGCGCGTCGTCCCCGGCTCGTCCGCCACTACCATGCGCTCGCGCCCCAGCAGCCGGTTGACGAGACTCGATTTCCCCACGTTGGGACGGCCGACGATGGCGACGGGAATGGCGTTTTCATCCCCCTGGCCGTCGCCCGCCGGCAGGAGCCCCACGACGCGATCGAGCAGATCGCCGCTGCTCTTCCCCACCGCCGCGGACACCGGGAACGGATCACCCAACCCCAGCTCATAGAACGCGAGGTGGCGTTGGTCCTGGGGGAGCTGATCGGCCTTGTTAGCGACCAGCAGGACGGGGCGGCGCACCGTGCGCAGGTATTGCGCGATCTCGAGATCGGCCGGATGCACCCCCGCCTCGACGTCTACCAGGAAGAGCAGCACATCGCTCTCGGCGACGGCGGCCTCGACCTGCGCGCGGATCGCCCGATTCAGGGCGTCCAGCGCCCCCGGAACGAGGCCGCCGGTATCGACCAGCCAGAAGCGGCGGCCGTTCCATTCGGCGGCTGCGAAGTTGCGGTCCCGCGTGACACCGGGGCGCGGGTCCACGATCGCCTCGCGCCGGCCGATCAGCCGGTTGAAGAGCGTCGACTTGCCGACGTTGGGGCGGCCAATGATCGCGACGGTGGGGGTCCCCGCCCTCAAGCCCCCTCCCCGGCGGACAGGCGGTCGGCCGGTCGGGCAGTCAACACCGAGGCATCATCGTCCGCCCGGCCGCCTGACCGCCCGTCCGCCAGCGCGTCCGCAAAGTCGTACGAGAACCGAATCTCCATCGGCACGCGCTTAGCCAGCTCGTGCGCATCGAAGTCGTCGGTGAAGAGGAGATCGTCGTTCACCGCCTCGGCCGGAAGCAGCGCCAAGTCGAGATCGTGGCGGTCGATGAGCGCGCGCTGAAACGCGAGTCCGGGAAGGAGGCCGGCGGTGGTCACCGACGTCCCGAAGAGATCGTTCTCGAGCGCGAGGATCTCGAAGCGGGCGCCGGTCTCGGCGGCGAGATCGGTGAGCACCTGCGGCATCAACCGTCCCATCGCGGTCCCGGTGGTCACGGCGATCCGTTTGCCCGCCCAATCGCCATAGCGCCCCGCGGCGGCCGCAATGCGCGTCTGCAGATAGCGCACCGCCCCGACGCCGTTCTCGCGTTGCTCGAAGTCGCCATACCAGGAGGCCGCCGGCAACGGCACGCCCGCCTGGAGGTAGAGATCGTCGGCACCGTACACCCACGGCCGGCGGCGCTCCGCCATGGCGCGCGTGGCCCATTGCTCCACCGCCCCGAGCGCCGTGCGGCACTGATCGCGGGTCGGTTCGGCCACGAGGTGATGCTTGCTGAATTCGGTGAGCGCGACCGGTACGACGGACACGGACAGCACGGCGTCGCCCAGGCCAGAGAGGTCGCTCAGGGTGCGCTCCAGCTGTTGCCCGTCATTGACGCCGGGGATCAACACGACCTGCGTGTGGAAGCAGATCCCCTGCTCGGCGAAGTGCGCGAGCTGCGGCACGATCTCGGGTGCCTCGGGGTTGCGCAGCAGCCAGCGGCGCACGACGGGGTCGGTGGCATGCACGGAGACGTACAACGGCGACAGCCGGTACTCCACGATCCGCGCCTCGTCCTTCGGTTTCAGATTGGTGAGCGTCGCGAAGTTGCCATAGCGGAACGACAGGCGGTAATCGTCGTCGCGGATATAGAGATTGCTGCGCAGGCCGGTCGGATTGCCGTCGACGAAGCAGAAGTCGCAGTGGTTGGCACAGCGGCGGATGCGCGGCGGCTCCAGCGTGACGCCCATCGGCATCCCCTCGGGACGCTCGATGTCGTACTCCACCTCCTCCCCCGACGGCAGCCGGGCCTGCAGCATGAAGGCGTCGTCCGCCGTGAGGAACTCCCAATCGAGGAAGTCCTCGAGCGGCCGGGCGTTCACACTCACGAGCTCCGCCCCGCGGACGAGCCCCAGATGGGCCCCGATCGAATCCGGCGCTACCGACGCGACTCGCAACACTACGGTTACTCACAGTTAAAGCGTTTTCTCACGCCAGCGTCGCAAACTCAACGCGGGCAGAAACTTGAGCAACCAGTAATATCGCCTATGCGGCGCGGTAGCGCCAGCCGACGGCCCCCTTTGCGGCAGCGTGAGCCTGGAACTGCTGGCTGCCCCCAGCCCGGACCGCCGGGATATCGACTCCCTGAGTGGCCAGCACGGTGCCTTTGGCGTCGAGAAACTCGACCGTCAGGTGTGTCGCCGTGGCGGCGGCGCTTCCCGAGTTCGTCGCGACGCCGGTGAGGGTGATCCCGCTCGAATCGGGGACCATGCTGGCGATCGTGATGTCCACCGGCAGCGAGTCGGAAGCCGCGGTGTACCTGCGGGCCGAGTCGGCCTGCCCCCGCAGGTCCCAGGCCTGCCCCATGAGGTGCAGCGCCATCTTGTTCATCGGGTCGATCACGACGAGACGCTGCAGTGTGGCAACGGCTTTCGCCCCGTCTTTGGTTTCGACATACGCGCTCCCCAGCTCCGACAGCGCGTTGCGGTGATACGGATTGCGCTCCAGGGCGAGCGCGTACGCCTTGATCCCAGGCACCCAGAGCCGCGAAGACACGAGGCGCTGACCCAGGTCGTACAGATCGCCTGCCGAAAGATCGGCGGAGTGGGCGAACAACCCGTCGAAGACGGTGATGGCTTCCGAGCGACGTCCCGCCTGCACGTAGATCGACGCGAGGGATCCGGCGGCTTCCGCATTGGAAGGATAGGCGGCTACCAGCTCCTTGTAGGAGGCAATGGCCGGCTGGAACACCGCCTGGGCGGCCGTGCTGTCGGCCGCGGCCCGCTGCTGCATGGCGTCCCGCGCGGCCCGATCGCGGCTCACGGCGTCGGCGCGCGCGGTGGAATCATGGCTGAACGACTGCTGGTCGGCCGGTGAGAGACGGGCGCCGCGCGCGCGGCGCGAGGCGGAGGACGCCTGCATGCGAGCGAGCACCGTGGAGTCGGCTGCCAGGTAGGGCGCCAGCGAGTCGCGGCCGTACCGCGTGTGCTGCCATTTCTGGACGGCGGGATCGGACTGGACTGCGCGCACGGAGATCCGGGCGACCGTGAGGAGCGCATCGCGGCGCGCTTCGCCGTAGGCCGTATCTCCCCCCGCGGCCTGCGCCGCTCGCCGCAATATGGCGCTCGCGGAATCGAGCTGGTTGGCGTCGATGTACAACAGACCGAGTTGAAACAGCGCCTTGAGCTGCGTCGAGTCGACAGCGTACGCCCGGCGCAGCAGAACGGCGCCCGAATCCTTGTTCCCCGCCTGCCACAGTGTGAGACCCTGGTTGAGCGTCGCTTGGGCGAGAGGCGACATGTAGGTGGCGATATCGGTCTTGCACTGTGGAGCGAGAGCGGCTGCCTTGGCGAAGGCCGTGTCCGCCCCCACCGCGTCGCCTTCCTCGACGTAATACCGGCCCAGGTAATACCAGGCGGCCGGATTCTTGTCCTGCTTGTCGTCGCGGATCGTGCGCACGAGGACTTCCTGCGCCTGACCGAGCAGATGATCGCGCATTTGCGGTTGCTGCGAGGCGTGCTGCAAATCGACGATGGCGCTGTTGAGCCGGAAGAACCCCGGCTTGATTTCGCAGGGCGGCTTGGGCTCGACCCAGGCCTTGGCCTGAGCCCAGAGGCCGGCGGCGCACAGGGTCAACAGTCCGATGGTGACGGCGGCGGAACGCATCGGGAGTCTCCAAAAAGGCGAGTTGTGTCCAATTTGACGCGCCATCACCCGCTGTCAATGCGGCGTGCCCTCGCCTCGTAGCCAGCGCTCAGCCTCGCCCAGCGCGCTGAAGAGCTGATCGAACGCATCCACCACGAAGAGCACGTCTTGCAGGTGGTCGATTTCGAACGGTTGCGCCAGCACCGCCCCGAGCGTGAACGGACGGCGGTCGCAGTTCGGGCCCAGTGCGTTGGCGGCATCACCGTGCGACGAGATCAGTCCGCTGCCGTACACCTTCACGCGACCCTGTTCGCGGATCAACCCGAATTCCACGGTGAACCAGAACAACCGCGCCAGTCCGGTCACGTGCTCATCCGTCTCGGCGGCCGACGCCAGGGCTCCGAATCGCTGCAGGAAGTCGGCGAAAACGGGGTCGGCGTGCAGGGGAACGTGTCCGAAGACGTCGTGGAAAATGTCTGGCTCGGGGAGGTAGTCGAGCTGCTCGCGGGTGCGCACGATCAGGGTGGTGGGGAAACGCCGCTGAGACAGGCAGGCGAAGAACTCCCGCGCCGGCAGGAACCCCGTGCACCCCACCGCGGCCCACCCGGTACGGGGCGTGAGCCGCCGGTTGACGTCAGCCAGCTCCGGGACCCGGTCGGGGCGGAGTCCGATGCGTTCCGCCCCTTCGAGGAATACACGGCTCCCCGTCCCGGCCAGGGTGCGCATGCGGCGCTCATACAAAATCGCCCACACGGCGTGCTGCTCCAGCGAATAGGTCGACCAGTCCTGGTCGATGAAATACGAGGCCTGTACGCCAACTGGAGTCTGAGCCATACGAACTCCCATCGTGGAGAAAAGAAAAAACGGCCCGTGTCGCCACGGACCGTCGGATCGCTTGGGGCACTGCCACTCCCTCACCTGTCGATACGTCCCCAGCGCCGGCCCGTGGTGCGGGTCGGACGGTAGGAATAGGCGTACCAAGCTCTCAGCGGCATACAGAGCGGGCGATGGGATTCGAACCCACGACGTCCAGCTTGGGAAGCTGGCATTCTACCCCTGAATTACGCCCGCGAGACTCCTCGTGACAAAATGGGTCGGCTGCCCCCCAGCGTCAACGCCGGGGGGCGGCCCCGCTGTTCACCCCTTCTTGTAGCGCCATGCGATGATTCCCACACCGCCCGTTTTCACCTGGAAGGCGTGCGTGCCGTTGCCGTCGATCGCGGGAACGTCGTAGGTCTCCGTGGTCACGACCGATCCGGCCTTGTTGAGGAATTCGAAAACGAGTTTGAGCGGGGCGCTCGCCTTCGCATGGTAGTTCGTCACGATCCCACTGAGCGAGGCGCCCCGGTCGCTGGGCCCGAAGCTGCCCACACTCACGTCGACAGGGAGCAGTGAATCCGAAATCGTCACGTAGTAGAGCGCGCTGTCGCCCTGCTTCTTGAGCTGCCATGCCTGAGCCAGCATCCGTACCGAATTGCGATTCATCGGGTCGACCGCGACGAGGCGCTGCGCCACTGGCAGCATCTTGTCCGACTGATGCAATGCGAAATACGAGCTCGTGAGGTTGTAGAGACCGTCCCGGCTGAGCGGCTCGCGCGCCAGACCGGCCTCGAATGCCTGCGCCGCCATCCGATAGTTGCCCACAGCAGCCGAATCCCTCTGCGCCAGCGAATCCGCCGCTTCGCGATCGCAGCCCGTTTTGCGCCGTAGCACGGTTTGTCCTGTCGCCAGCGGCTTGCGGCGGCAGGCGGCACTGATTTTAGCCGTGTCGGGCAACGGCGGTGCGGCATTGTAGATCATGACCCCAGCATTGAACAGGTTCGTCGGTTCCGCCGAGTCGGCGTGTTGAATGATCGAGGCGTACACCGCCATCGCCGAGTCCTTGTGCCCCCCCATCGACAGCACATCGGCGAGCCGCGCCCGGGCCTGCGCGTCGTTCGGCGCCACCCTCAGGTACCCGTCGTACGCTGCCGCCGCGGAATCATACCGTTGGGCGCTGTAGAAGGAGTTCCCGAGGTTGAACATCGCGTCCTTCTTCTGCGAGTCGAACTTCGGATCTTTGGCCGCCTGAACGGCAAGCCCGAAGTACTTCGCCGCGGAATCGAAGTGAGTGAGGACCGCAGCTCCATAGCGCGTGGCGAAAGCCGAGTCCGCGAGACCCGGGTTCTGCTTGCGGAAGGTCGACTCCGGGAGATAGCTCGCCGGTGGGACATTGAAGAACGCCGTCGCGAGCGCCGCCAAACCCTGCGGTTCGCCATCGTAGACCTTCGCGGCGGCGCGAAACGCGATGAACGCGGAATCGTAGTTCTGCGCCGTCAAGGCTGCTTGCCCTGCCTGGATAGCCGGCACCCAGAGGGAATTTCGCCGATAGTACTGGATGTCCTCGTGACATCCCGGAAGCTGCGCCTCGGCCTTGCTGAATGCGGAGTCTGCGCCCCAGAGATCCCCACGCATCGCATAGTAGCGGCCGAAGAAATACCACGCCGAAGGGTTCTTATCCTGCCCACCCGTCGTCACCGCTTGCGTCAGGTTCTTCTGGGCATTCTGTAACTGGCCTTCGCGCATGGCGGGCTTCGTGGCGGCCACCTCCAAATACTGAGCAGCGCCGTTCACCAAAAAGTGACTGCGCTTGACGTCGCAATTCTTGCTGGGCGGGAGCCACTGCTGCCCTTGCAGGAACCCTGCTACCGATATTGCTGTGAAGACGGTGAGAACGAGCTGCTTCCGCATGACGATCACTCCTTGGAGTTCGCGATCAATTCTTCGGCGCCACGTTGCGCCGCACGCGCCACCTCGAGCGGCGGCCGTCCCAGCTGCCGCGCCGCCGCCACCACATCGTCGTATTCCGGTTTCACCCGGGGCAGGCCGCCATCGGGCCCTTCGAGCACCTTCACCCGAACCTGCACGTCGTTCGCGAGCGGTACCGTGACCTGGCGGCGCTGCAGCGTCACGCGCTCCACACGACTGCGCCGCACACCCGCCGTCGTGCTGTGCTGAAACAGCGCCGCGGTCACTGCCGGCGCCGCCGTCTCGCCAACGACGACCTCGCAGCGAAACCCGGTCCGCCCCTTCTTCATCTGCACCGCCCAGGTCTGCACGTCGAGCGCGCCGGCGGCGAACAGCGCTTGCCGCAACGGCTCGACGTACTCCGGGCTCAGGTCGTCGACGTCGGTTGCGAGCACGACCACTTCCCCTGCTTCCGCCGCCGCTTCTCCTACCAGAATGCGCAGCGCATTCGGGTAGTGGCGTGGATCGCGATTCCCCGCCCCCCACCCGCTCGCCACCTGCCGCCACCCTGCGGGAGGCGCCCCCGAGGACAACACGCGCAGCAGCACCGCACCCGTCGGCGTTGTGGCCTCGCCCTCGACCGGACCGTTCACCGCTACTTCGAGTCCTTCGAGCAGCAGCGCCGTCGCGGGAGCCGGCACCGGCAGCCGCCCGTGCGCTGCTTCCACCCACCCCGACCCGAGCGCGACCGGCCGATGATAGATCGCGTCCACTCCGAGCCGCTCGAATCCTTCGATCGCTCCCACGATGTCGAGCACCGCGTCGACGGCACCGACCTCGTGGAGGTGCACCCGCTCGGGCGTCGTATCGTGCACGCGCCCCTCAGCCTCGCCAACGAGCCGGAACGCCTGCACTGCGCGCTCGCGCGTCCACGCCGAGAGTGGCGTTGCCTCGATCAACCGGATCAACTCTCCGACGTGGCGTCCGTGCGGTTGATCGGGAATCGCGAACTCGACCTGCTTGCACGTGACCCCTGCGCGCCGGACGTCGCGAATCGAAACCTCTACCCCGGTGAAGCCAAGTCGTCCCGGCAGCTCCACCAGCCAAGATTCCGGCACCCCGAGCGACAGCAGGGCGCCGAGCGTCATGTCGCCGCTGATACCGGCGAAGGGGTCGATTACGGCGATTGGCATGGCTCGAAGTGCGCAAATATAAATGGCTTAGGTGCGATACAGCCACCCGGCGCCGGTATTGAAGAGAACCACCGTTTCGTGCGGGCGAATGGCCCCGGCGGCAAGCAAGCCGCGCGCGGCCGCGAGGGTCGCCCCACCTTCAGGAGCGGCGTCGATCCCGGCTTCCACCTGCAGGTCGCGGGACCCATCCATGAGCGCGTCATCAGACACCGCGATTGCTCCCCCCTGACTCTCCCGCAGTGCGCTGAGCATCAGCCGATCACCCAGCGGTGCCGGAACGCGGAGACCCGCGGCGACGGTCGTGGGGTCCGGCCACGGCGTGCAGCGGTCGGCACCCGATTCGAAAGCGTGAATCACCGGTGCGCATCCCGCCGCCTGCACCGAGTAGAGCCGCGGTAGCGCCCCGTTGATCCATCCTGCCTTGCTGAGCTCGCGGAACGCCTTCCACATACCGATCAACCCCGTCCCTCCTCCCGTGGGGTACACAATCGCCTCCGGGAGGTGCCAATCCAGCTGTTCTGCGAGCTCGAGACCCAGCGTCTTCTTCCCTTCGATGCGGTACGGCTCCCGCAGCGTCGACACGTCGACCACACCGTGCTCGACGGCATACGCGCGTGCCGCCTTGCCACAATCCCCGATGTGCCCGGGGACGAGCTCCAGCTCTGCCCCGTAGGAGCGGATCTGCGAGAGAATCGTAGGAGGCGTCGTCTTGGGTGCGTAGATGCGCGCCGCCAGTCCGGCGCGTGCCGCATACGCCGCGAGCGCCACGCCGGCATTGCCGGCGGTGGGCACGACGAAGGCCCTGGCCCCGGCGGCGCTGGCCCGGGTCACCGCCGCGGCCAGCCCCCGAGCCTTGAACGAGCCGGTCGGATTCACCGATTCGTCCTTCACGAGCAGACGCCCGAAGCCATGCCGTTGCGCGATCCGCGGGGCATCCAGCAGCGGCGTTCCCCCTTCTCCGAGGGAGATCGCCTGCTGCTCCGGCTCGAGCGGCAGCCATTCGCGGTACCGCCACATCGTCCATGGACGGCCTGCCAGCGCTGCTTTGGCTGCTGGAGAGGGCATCGAGGGATAGCGGACGAGATACGGCGCACCGCACGCCTCGCAAACACCAGGCAACCCGTCGGCGGGACGTTTCGCGCCGCACGCTGAGCACTCGAGCGACCAGGCGAGCGTCATGTCGATCCCAGCCGGTCGAGGATCCGCTCGGCGAGCGTGCGCGAGAACCCCGGGAGCGAGGCGATCTCTTCGCGCGTCGCTGTGCGCACCCCCGCCACGGATCCGAAGCGCTCCAGCAGTTTGCGGCGGCGATTCGGGCCCACGCCGGGAATCGTCAGCAGCTGTGACGTGATGGTGCGACGCGAGCGCCGCTGCCGGCTGTAGGTCACCGCGAACCGATGCGCCTCGTCGCGGGCTCGCTGCAACAGCTTGAGGGACGGGCTGCGTCGCGACAATCGTAGCGGCTCGTCGCGATCGGGGAGGTAGACCTCCTCCTCACGTTTGGCGAGACTCGCGAACGGTACTGCGGTAGCCCCGGCCGCCGTAGCGGCCGTCACTGCCGCACCGAGCTGTCCCTTCCCTCCGTCGATCACGATGAGGTCGGGAAGCGGATGCTGTTCGTCGATACGCCGTCGCAGGAAGCGCGTCACCACTTCGCTCACCGCGGCAACATCGTCCTGCTGAGCGCCGCGGATGCGATAGCGACGATACTCGGCCTTCTTGGGACGGCCCGCCTCGAACCACACCAACGAGCCGACGGTGTCCCGACCCTGATTCGTCGAGATGTCGATGCAGATGAATGACCGCGGCACTTTGGCAAGGCCCAGATCGCGCCCCAACGCATACACCGGATCGGCTGCACGCTCCTCCACGTCGAATGATTCGAGCAGCAAACTCTCCAGCAGGTGGCGGGCGTTCTGCTCGGCCAGCTCGACGAGCTTCGCGTTGGTGCCGCGCTGCGGCACCGCCCACTCGACGTCCGGAGCGAGCGTTTGCAGGCTGTTCAGGTCTTCCGGAACGAACGGCAACAGGACGCGCCGTGCGCGCGCCTCGAGTGGCAAGTAGAAACGCACCAGGAACGCCGCCAGCACCTCTGCCTCGGCTTCCCCTCCCGCCCGCTCCAGGAAGCGATGCTCCCGCGCGATCACCCGCCCGTCCCGGATACGCAGGATGACGCCGCACGCGTCGTCGCCGTCCCGCGCCAGGCCGATCGCATCGGCATCGCCGCCGCCAACCAGCTCCACCGTCTGCGGTTTTTCGACCTGCTCCAGCCACTGCAGCGCGTCGCGCAGCTGGGCCGCCCGCTCGAAGTCCAGCTCTCCCGACGCCTGCTGCATCCGCTCGCGCAGCTGCGTACGCACCTCGAGCGTCTTCCCCTCCAGGAACAGCAGGACGTCGTCGATCATTCGCGCGTAGTCGGCCTGGGTCTGGTAGCCGACGCACGGGGCCTTGCAGCGATCGATGTGATAGTCGAGACACGGCCGGTCCGGGGCGTCGCCGGGAAGATCGTAGTGGCAGCTGCGCACGGTGAACAACCGGCGGATGATGCTCAGCGTCTGGCGCAGCGTCCCCACGTCGGTGTAGGGACCGAAGTAGCGCGCCCCCTCGAGCTGGATGCGGCGCACCACGAGGACGCGCGGAAACGGCTCGCCCAGGGTCACGGCGATGCGAGGATAACTCTTGTCGTCCCGCAGCCGGATATTGAAGCGCGGTTGGTGCTCCTTGATGAGGTTGTTCTCGAGCAGCAGGGCCTGCGCTTCGTTGGGGACAAGAATCGTTTCGAGATCGGCGATCTGCGCCGCCAGCGCCGAGCGCTCCGGGGTGTCCTGATGATCGGAAGCGAAGTACTGCGGCACGCGGGAGCGCAGACTCTTCGCCTTTCCCACGTACATCACTTCGCCGGCGGCGTTCTTCCACAGATACACGCCGGGCCGGTCGGGGAGCGACGCGAGTTTTCGAGCAATCAGCGCAGGGACGTCCATAGGCGGGTGGCGTCGGGGTGTCGCAGGGCGAACGCCAGAGCGGCGTACGTCACCCCGAAGATACCCAGGGCGAGAAGGGCCAGGGGGATCGGCCCCAGTCCGGCACCGAGCCGTGTCGCGGCCACCGCTGCCACGCCGGCGAGCAGCGCGGCCACGACGCTCGTGCCGAACGCCCGCCAGTCACGAGGCCCGAGCACCCGGCCAATGCGGATATCGAGATCCTTGAGGTGCAGTACCACGTTCAGCGTCTGGCCGAGCGACGAGCCGAGGGCGATCCCCGCGGGCCCGTACACCCGCATGAACAGGTAGGCGAGGACAGTCGAGACGAGCAACGAGAACGAAGCGATCTTTACCGGCGTGGCGGTATCGCGCAGCGCATAGAATCCCGACGCGAAGAGCTTCACCGTGGACTGGCCCAGCAACCCGACACCGTATGCCGACAGCACTCCCCCGACGATTGCGGTATCGGCGCCACTGAACCGGCCGGTCTGAAACAACGCGCCCACAATGACCGGCCCCAGGGCGGCGAACGCCACCGCCGACGGCAGAACGAAAAAGGTGATGCGCCGGAACCCGGTCGCGATCCGTGCCCGCAGCTGCTCGTTGGGGGTCGTCGCGGCCGCCTCGCGCGACAGATCGGGCAGCGATGCCGCGGCGACCGAGGTCCCGAAGAGACTCACCGGCAGGATCTGGATCAGCTGCGCGTACACGAGACTCGACACGCCGCCCTGTCCCGCGAGCGATCCCAGGAACGTGTCCACCAGCGACGCGATTTGCGCCACCCCTGCCCCGAGCACCAGCGGCCCCCACGCCACCAGCACCGAGCGCACGCCCTCGGGCGCGACACTGAAACGCAGCGCGATGCCGTGCAGCAGCCGCCAGCACGCCGGCACCTGGACGGCCACCTGCAACAGGCTTCCGGCGACGGTGCCCCAGGCCAGCGCCAGCGCCAGGCGGTACAGTTGTTGATCGACGGGCAGCAACGGGCTGACGAGCCACGTGGCGGCCCCGACGAGCGCCGCGATCCCAGCGACGTTCCACAGCGCCGGCGCCGCGTAGGACAGGAAGAAGCGGCGATGGGTATTGAGAATGCCGAGGCACCACGCCGAGCACACCATCACGCCGGACATCGGGAACAGCAGCCGCATCAGGGTCACGGCGATGACCCGCGTTTCCGGTGCGAGTCCCGGCGCGAGCAGCGTGGTCAGCGGTGCCGCGAATACGACGCCGATCACCGCCAGCGTGCCCGTCGCCAGGAGCAACAACCCCGCCACCGCTCCGGCGAGGGCGCGCCCCGCTTCGACGTCGCGCTCGTTCAGCGACGCGTAGACCGGGATGAACGAGGCCGAAAGGGTCCCTTCCCCCAGCAGATTGCGGATGGCGTTGGGAATGCGCAGCGCGACGCGGAAGGCATCGGCCACGGTGCCGTTGCCGAGATAGTGTGCGGTGACTCGCTCGCGCAGATACCCGAGGACGCGCGTGACGAAGATGCCGGCTGCCACTTCCACTGCGTGGCGGGCGCCGCCACCTTCCTGCTTGGCTGTCAGCTGCCGCTCGACCCGGAGGACTTGGGTTTCTCGAGCAGGCGCTGGACGAACTGCAGCTCGTCCTTCATCCCAGCGAGCGAGCGGTGCAGCTCCTCCATCTCCCCTTCGAGCAGATCGACCTTGCGGTGCAGGTCCTGCACCTCGACATTGCCTCCGCTGCCGCCTTCGAACCTGCGCGCCATCGAGCGTCCCAGCGGAGAATCGACGAGAATCGCGACGATGGGAATCATCAGAGCGACGAACACCAGTGCGACGATGGCAATCTCAAGCATGCCAGCAACCTACGAAGCCGCCGCCCAGCGCGCCACTTCATCGGCGAGCGCCGTGAGCAGCGCCGGACCGTAGCGGATCGCCATCGACCCGTAGGTAAGCACGCGCTCCTGCGGCTGACCGCTTGGGAACAACGCCGCCCGCGCCCGCGCCAATTGTCCTACGAGCGTTTCATTGGCCCGTTTGAGGGCCGCGACGATCTTCTTCTCGATCTCCTGCATGCCGCCCAGCGCCGCGTTGCGCGCCGACTCGACCGACCGTTCGAGCGTCGGATCGACGCGACGCGCGCCGTCCGACACGCGACCGTACGCGTTGCGTATCTCCTCTTTGAGCGTTTCGAGCGTCTCGGCGACCTCGGGAGGGAGCTGATCCCGCACCAGCCGTCCCTCCACGGCTCCAGGAGGACCCGCGAGGTCGTCCATCTTGAGGCCGTGCTTCTCGACCACCTTGGCGACCCGGCTCTCCACCAGCGTGCCCGACCAGCGCGGCAGCGCCGTCTGGGGGGATACGCCGAGGGTGCGATACAGCGGCGCAGCAGTCGGGAAGTATTCCAGCTCGCCGGGGCCGGCCATGTACGCGACGGTCGGTAGTACCGCCGCCTCGATCACCGGCCTGAGCAGCACGTTCGGCGACAGCCGTTCCGGTTCCTCGCCCGCGATCCGCTCCAGCTCGGCGCGGGTGAACCGCTCTCCCGAGCGGCGTGTGACGAAAGCGTCGCCGTCGGGTCGCAGCCGGTCTCGTCCCTGTTGCGCTTCGATGAGCACCGGGGACAGTCCATCGCTCAACGTGGAGCCCAGCGCACGCACCAGCAGCGGCGACATGGCGCTCTTCATCGACGGGGCATAGGGTCGCACCACGGCGAGGCCGAGGGGCCCGAGCAGCGCCTGGATCGCCTCGGCCGCCGCGTCGGCGAGCGTCGCGTCGGGACGGTAGGCGGCGACCAGCCAGCGGAGCACTGCCTCCTTGAATTCGCTGTCGGGAGTGCCCTGGCGAACCTGGTCGAGCGCTGCCACGATCTCGGAACCACATCGCTCGCGGTACAGCGGCAGCGCCCGGGCATCGGCAGGGCGCTCCCGCAACACGACCGTCAGCGGCTCGCCCCCGCTGTTCAGGAGCGTCGCGTGATTCGCTTCGTGAAAGTCGTGATCATCCCCCGCCACCCAGAACGCCGGGACGACGGGCACGTTGCGCTCGCGCTCCAGGCGGGCGGCGACCGCGATAGCGGATAGGGCTTTGTAGATCGTGTAGAGCGGGCCGGTGAACAGGCCGGGCTGCTGGCCGGTGGTAACCACGAGCGCGGGTCCGGACGCCAGGCGATCCCTCCCGGGTCCAGGGAGGGTGGCCTCGAGGACTGCCTGCGCCACGGCGCGCGGCGCCCCCAGCGCGGGCGCCGCTCGCGTGCGCGCCGCGATCGGCGTCGCAACGATGCTCGGGATCACGAACGCCGTGCCACGAGAATCGTGCGCGGTGTGTCGACTCCGAGCGGGCCACCGTCGTAGTCGCCGTAGCGGCCGATAACTTCGAGCCCGGACGCCGTCAGCAACCCCTCCAGCTCGGCGGAGGTAAACAGCCGGACCCGCTCCTGAAACGACCGGTTCTCGGCGCGGAGCTCGATCTCCTTGACGACGTAGAGCCCCTCTTCGCTGAAGCGGCGCTTCACCCGCGCCGATGCGTCGCCCTGCTCGATCTGCTCGCTGTCGCGCCGCAACGAGCGGCGCACCTGGTCGGCGTTGAGGTAATCGATCACGAACCGTCCACCCGGAGCGAGCACCTCGGCCACCTGCCGCATCACCGTGCCATGCTCCTTGTCGCTGCGGAAATACCCGAACGACGTAAACAGGTTGACGACGAGCCCGAACGTCGCGGGCCGAAAGGGCAGTGTGCGCATGTCACCGCGCACCAGCGGTGCCCGGACGCGGCGCTGCGCCCGTAGCAGCATGGCGGGCGAGAGATCGAGGCCGACGACCCGCGCACCGGCGCGCTCGAGCTCCGCCGCATGCCGTCCCGCACCGCACGCCAGATCCAGCACGAGCGCTCCCGGAGACCAGGGCGCCACGCGGCGAATGAGCGCGACAGCGCGCTGCGCCTCCGCATCGTCACGGTGCGGGTACAGCACATGATAC
>JACXTT010007376.1_pt1 | contig 15481 bp, 13 predicted proteins | sample 9270951 | NCBI WGS metagenome assembly JACXTT01 (sample SAMN15532306, study PRJNA645909) | rock metagenome | isolation source: weathered quartz diorite | place: Puerto Rico | collected 2017-06-21 | reverse complement strand
TAAACACCCATTCCCCGGATGAGCCAAAATTCTTCACGCCGCGCGAAGAAATTGAAGGAACAGTAGTACGAAAGCAAAGTCCTCTCCGAGTCCTCTTTTCCCTTTCGCTCTTTCGTGATTCGCTTTTTCAACCCGAAGCCAATCCTGTCACCACCCGGCGACGCTGCAACATGAACAGCACGAGGTACGCGCTCAGCCCGGCGATCAGGTGCTTGAGCGTGTGCCCGCTGACCAGGCCCCCGTGCGCGTAGATGTTGCGGTCGAGAATCTCCAGCAGCTTGGCGATGCCGTAGCACGCCAGCGACGCGATCATATCGCCCGTCCCCGTGTAGCGCGGCTTGAAGAACAAGAAAAGCAGCGGCAGCGCGATCAGTGGGAAGAATTGCACCACGAAATAGAAACGCAGATCGCCGGCATTTTGCGTTTCGGTCCAGTGCCAGTAGAGGACGCTGCCGACGCCGAGCGCGACCAGCGGGCCGACCAGCGGAGCCGACAGCTGCCAGCACAGCCGTTCGGCGAGGATCGCGGTGAACAGCGCCATGAAGGTCATGGCGAGGGCCATGCGGTCCCAGACGAGCGTCTGGTTGTTCGGGTTGGCGTGATAGTACGATGAGCCGATACCGGTGAGCGCCAGGCCGAGGAAGTACAGCCAGTAGGCCCAGCGTTCGCTCGCCTGCAGAAAGATGCCGGGCCGGCGCGACTTGTCGCTCGCCATCCAAATCATGCCCCACACGCCGACGACGAAGAACGGCAAATTGCTCGCCACGTTCAGCAGGTGCGGCAAGCCCAGCAGCAGCCGTTGATCGGCGAAGTCGTGATACGTCGTCGGTTGCGGCAACGGCGGCGTCACCAGCAAGTAGCCACTGATGAACAACATGCAGATCAGCACGAGAAACCCGACGCGGACAGGGAACGGCACGGTCATCACCTGCTTGATTCAAAGGCTGGGGGGGATGTTAGAAACACTCGGTGGAAAGCTCCAAATTCACTTCCCCGCCTTCGCCTGCCACTCTTCCAACAGTGTGCCGATGTTTTTGTAGCTGAAGTCGACGTTGGCCAGGTCGCAGCCGAGGGCGATGGCGCGCTCCAGCTCGCCAGTCTCGGCATAGCCGACGGCGAGGGTGTACATCGCTTCCTTGCGCAGGAAGGCGTCGCTGGGGGCGAGGTGCTGGAGGGCTTCTTCGAAGTTGCGCTGGGCGAGGCGCCAGTTGTTGCGGGACTTGAAGCAGAGGCCGAGATAGAAGACGGCCTTGCCGTGATGGCGCGGATCGGCGCGGACGGTTTGCAGCTCCTTGATCGCCTCGTCGAGCTGGCCGGCGCGCACGAGGCGCAGGCCCATCTCGAAGCGGGCGAGGTTGTCGGTCGGGTAGCGGTCCGAGCGCTGGCGGTGCAGGTCCAGCTCGCGGGTGTTGATCTCCTTGGCAAGCTTGGCGCAGATCTGTTGCAAGCCGGCGTCGGCCGGCGTGGCGCGCAAACGCTCCTCGGCGACGGCGAGATCGCGGCGAAACGGCTCGATGTCAAGGTCGAGCATCTCCTGGGCGACCTCGAAGCTGTTGCTGGTCGGCTCGAGGGCTTTTTGCAGAACTTCCTTCGCTTTGTCGAACTTCTCGGCTTTCTTGTAGACGCTGGCGAGTTGCAGATAGCCGTTGGCGTTCTTGGGGTTGTTCTTGATTTTCTCGATGAGGTTGGCGATCTCGCGCGGTTGGCGGTCGGCGGTCTCGGCTGGCGCGTCGCCATTGGCGAGGACCGGCTGATCGATGGTGGTGTCCGCGGACGGCGACGGGGCGTCGCCCTTGATCGCCTCCTCATAGCGTCCCTTGGCAATCGTCGCGCTGGCGGCGAGGTCTTTGCCCTTGCGTTGCGCCTCGAGATCGTCGGGCTCGGCACGGCGCACCAGCTCCCACAGGGCGATCGCCTGATTGAAGTTGCCGCGCTTCTCATAGAGCCGGGCCAGCGGGCGATTGACCTTGGCCGTGTTCGCATGAAGCGGGCGAATCTGTTCGAGGGTCCAGAGGGCGTGATCGGGCCATTCGAGTTCCTCGAACGCCTGAGCCATCACCAGATGGGTCGGCAGGTCCCACGGATTGCGCATCAGGATCAGCTCGGACTGGATCAGCGCTTCGAGATAGGCGCCCCGCAGCATGGCCTTCTGCAAGCGCATGCGGCTAAAGAAGGAGCGAACGTAGGCAAGCGTCTGGCCCGACTGGTTGTTCTGGTACTTGGCACGCTGTGACTGGCGCAATGTCTGGCGATAGATGAGGTTGGCGGGATCGATCTTGCAGCATTCGAGCAGGAGGCGAAGGCCGTAGTCGTAATCGCCCGCCTTGAGGACTTGATTGGCGCGCTCGAATTGGCCGATCGCGGCACGGCGCTGGTCCGGCGTCAGTTTCGGCAAGATGGTGGTGTCGGCCATGGCGAAGATACTCCCCGTGAGTCAGGGTATCATACGCCCGCGCGGCAAGCAATAGGCTGGTTCTTTGGCCGAGCCAATTGCGATGGCCTCCGTTATCGCTTTTTCAAGAGGTTGGCTCAAGATCTTCAGGGGCATCGACCGCGGCCGGGCTCCTTGTCGCCCTATCGCCCCCCTTGCGTTTCTCCTCCTCGCCCTGGCGCAGGATGTCGTCCTTCTCGTCCACCTCTTCGCTTTCGAGCACCTCGTTGTCGATATGTACGTCCTTGCTAAGCGAATGATAAGCCGGGCCGAGCACTTCCACCACCGTCGGCTTGGTCGGCGGCTTCTCGTACGGCATGAAGTAGCCTTCGACGACCACCGCCTGCTGGCGATACTCCGCACACTGCGACAGGACCTCATGCAGTTCCTTGAGCCGATAGTGCGGCACGCTGGCGAACAGGTGGTGCGGCAAGTGGTAGTCCTGACCGAGCGGGAAGACGGCGAAGTTGAGCAGCGGGTTGAGCAGGAACACGCGCGTATTGCTCAGCCAGCCGCGGCCCCCATTGCCGTGCTGGACCAGCTGCCGCAGGATCATGAAGAACGAAAACGAGGTGAAGATCGGCACGACCCACAGCAAGAGATAGAAAAGTGGCGCATACACGGTGACGTACCGACTCAGCCAGGCCAGGCCGTTGAACAACAGCGACACGTAAGTCATGCGCAAGAGCGTCATCACGCGCATCGAGATGACCGGATGCACTCGGCTCTGGTGATACATCGGCGCGGGAATCTTGGCATAGAAGAGCATGATGGCCGCGTACATGCCGGCCGGAACGACGGCGAGCAGCAGCGGGTTTTCGCTATAAACCAGCGCCGCCAGGACGCCGATCAGCGTCAGCATGTACAGAATGCCGACGCGCACCGTCGTCTTGTTCGGCTTCCAGCCCTTCTTGAGATACGGGTTTTTCTCGGTCGGGATCGCATTGTAGGCGGCCCGGATGCGCATGAAGCGAAACAGGTTCGGCAGCCAGGCCTGCTTGAACAGGGTCACCAAGAATGTTTTCTTATCGACCGGAAAGTGCAGCCAGTGCCCGCTAGTTTGCAGTTGCGAGACATCGGGATCGCGGTCGGGATCGTTGACAAACTGATGATGCGCGATGTGTTGCAAGCGGTAGTGCTGCGTCGAGCTGAACAGCGGGAACATGCAGAACCAGTCGGAGACGAAATCATTCCAGAAGCGATTCTTGAGCAGGATGTGATGCGACGCCTCGTGAGCCAAGCCGGTGAGCTGGTGCTGCCCCGCACCGATGAGGACGATCGCGATCAGCGTGACCGGCACGTTGAGCCAGGGCGACCAGTCGTTGACAGCATAAAAATAGAGTGCCGCGACGATGACGAGCGCGAGATAGAGGTAGGTGCGCAGCAGATAAAAGAGGTTCGTGATGTTGTCGGTCCGGCGCAGGTCCTGGAGCTTTTCCTTGATGCGCGGATCGCTGAGCGCGGTGATGGTCGGCGGAGAACTAGCGGCGGTAGCCATGAGGTTGAACCGGCAATTGGGTTGCATTGCGCGCGCGATTTACACACACCCCCACGCATCGGCGCGCCAAAACCAGGGGGCATATTGAGGCACGATCCGGCTGTTCATCTTACCCAAACATCCCAGTATTACAACTTTTCGCATGTCGTTTCCTTCAATGCCATTCGTGAGGTAATATGCAATTCAGTGTGACCGGCATATTCGGAGGAATCGCTGCTTTCGTTAAGCCTCCCCCGCACCGTGCAATGCGGGCGCTAAACGAATCGGGCTACTGTTCCTCGCCCGCTTCGGCGATGACATCCTCGGCCACGTAGATCGGCACCTTCGCCGTTACTGCGACGGCGATCGCATCCGAAGGCCGGCAATCGACCTCGATGATCTCGCCGTCCTTGCGCACGCGCAACTTGGCGTAATAGGTATGCTCGCGCAGCTCGTTGACGAAAACGTCCTGCAAATCGCCGCCGAGCTGGTCCACGATGTTGCAGATCAGGTCATGCGTCATCGGGCGCGGCCATTGTACTCCCTTGATGCGCCGGTCGATGCTGAGCGCCTCGAACAGGCCGATCACGATTGGAAACGCGCGCTCGCCATTGACCTCGTTCAGCATGATGATCTGCTGGTCGTGGATCTCGTTGATGATGATGCGCTTAAGTTCCATGAGCACGGTCACGGCTGCCTCGCTTTCACCTGGTCACACCGAACTTGCCGAATCTGCGGCCGGTAGCGGGGAAGTGGCCGGCGATTGCACGGGTTCGACTGAAGCGGCCCGCCCTGTAATCCGACCATGATGGAAAGGCGCTTCCCCTTATGCATTGTAGCGACGCTGCGCGCCAAGAAGAACAACCTTCTTAACTCGAAGATGTGCCCGCCGGTTGCGTGTCGCCCTGGTTCGACGTATATTTGAATAACTCGCACCCCATTGCGGAGGATGGAATCTCTGCTAGGATGATAAAAGCCGTTCCATGGCAAATGATCCGCGAAGTTGTACGCATTTTCCAGCATAACCGACTTTTCACCGGATCGCGCTCGAAATGAGGTGGCCAAATGCCCCTGGCTCTGAACATCGGCAAGTGCACGCTGCTGGGAAACTACCGCGAGAACAACGAAGATTCCATCGAAGTCAAGGCGTTCCCCGACATGACCCTGTGCATCGTCGCCGACGGCATGGGCGGCCAGGCCGCCGGCGAGATCGCCAGCAAGCGCGCCATTGAAGTGGTGCCGCGCGAGCTGCGCAAGAACCTCCCCGCCGCCGGTGACGAGGGGCAGGTCCGTCAGGTCGTCCGCAAGGCAGTCGTGCAAGCCAACGACGAGATCATTACCATGGGTTCGCTCGACCGCGACCTCAAGAACATGGGAACCACCATCGTGATGGCCCTCTGGCGCAAGGGACGCGAGCTTTTCATTTCCAACCTCGGCGATTCGCGCGCCTATCTGGTGCGGGCCGGCAAGATCGAGCAGCTGACGATCGACCACTCTCTCGCCTGGGCTCTCGTCGAGAACAAGACCATCACCGCCGACGAAGCCAAGGAGCACCGTTTCAAGAACGTGCTGTGGAAATATCTCGGCAGCAAGGAAATCGGTGACGGACCCGAGGTCAAGCCGATTCCGCTCGAAAAAGGCGACCGCTTCCTCTTGTGCAGCGACGGCCTCACCGGCCCGGTCCCCGACGAGAAGCTCCTGAAATTCATTCAGGACCATCCCAACGTCCAGGAATGCGCTGACGGTCTCGGCCAGCTCGCCCTCGACGACGGCTCGCGCGACAATGTGTCGTGCATTGTCATTGAAGTTGTAGAAAATTGAATCGAGCGCGCGGGTGAGGTACTCCGAACCCGCGCGGGTTCGGAGTACCTCACCCGCGGGCTTGATCTCTACACATACACCTGCGACGTCGGCTTGATCACCAACTCCGGCACCGACACGTGCGGCGGCAGCGACGCCACGAACCGCACTGCTTCCGCCACATTCTCTGGCTGCAAGATCGTAGCGCGATGCTCCGCCGAGATTGGCTGCGGGCGAAAGACCAGGATCGGCGTATCGACCTCGCCCGGATAGATGTTGCACACGCGCACGCCGCTGTCCTTTTCTTCCGCGGCGAGGCAGATGCCGAGCGCCGCCTGGCCGAACTTGGAGGCGGCGTAGGCGATGCCGCCGAGCGGGCTGGCGCGTTTACCGGCGATCGAGACAATGTTGATGATGAGGCCGTCCTTGCGCGCCGCCATGCCGGGGAAGACAGCGTGGATGCAGTAGAAGGCCCCATCGAGGTTGGTGCGGATGAGCCGATCCCAGGCGTCGGGCGTCAATTCGCGGAAGGTGCGTTCCTTGAGATTGGTGCCGGCGTTGTTGACGAGGATGTCGATCGGTCCCAACTTTTCGGTCACACGTTTGACAAGAGCGGCGACCTGCTTCTGGTCGGACACGTCAGTGGCGACTGCCAGAACGTTGCCGAGCTGTTTGGCGACGGCGTCGAGCTTTTTCTGATCGCGGCCGGCGATGGCGACCCGGGCGCCGTCGTCGAGGAGCGCCTTCGCGGCCGCCGCCCCAATGCCCGAGCCGCCGCCGGTGACGAGGGCAATTTTGCCTGTGAGTTTTGCCATAGTTTTTCCTTATGATACAATGAACTCGGTCTTGCTTCGTGGTGTCAGTTTAGGGACGATGGACCCGTAGTTGAAGTTGGAGAACGCGATGACGGTGGAAAACTTTCAAACGCTTCTTGAGTCGTTTCTGTCCCGAAAACCTTTCCAGGTGTTCACGGTGGAACTTCACAACGGAAACCGATTTGAAATCGACCACTCGCGCGCCGTAGTCTGGCGGGACGGATTTGCCATATTCATTGCGCCGAGGCACGTGCCGATCTACTTTGACAACGAGGGCGTCTTGCAATTTATCGATGCACCGGCAAGTGATGCGCCGGCTAGGAGACGTGAATCATAAGCCTATAGGTATTCGTGCTATGGCGCGGAAAAGCGAAGAGCAAATTCCAGAGGACGATAACCTTGACTACGAGGCATTCTACCGCATGCTTTATGCGCCGCTCAAACGCAAAGGTGGACCACTCGATCCGATGACGATTTTCGCAATTATAGGATTCGACGTCGGCGGTCCTCTCAATTTTTGCACAATTGGAAGGGGAAGTGGCAAACCGTTTGTCACATACATTTCCTGTGAACTGGCGCCCCGGCATGAGCAAAAGCCAAGCAAGTTTGGGCGATACGAACTTCTGTGTACATGCGATGACGAGAAATGGGTTCGCAAAATCGTTACCGACATCGGCCGCGAATCCTTGGAGTCCACCTTCGGACACAATCACACGATGGACATTGGTGTCTGGGTAAAAAAGCGGAATCCCATCCAAAGGTATTCTTCTGGAGAAAGTTTGCGCAACCAAAATCGACGGTGAACCGTTCGGAATACTGCGTGTGATTGGCATAACCAGACCTGAGATGGAGTATCGTCTCGAACACGGTTCGGAAGCACTGCGAGATATACTCAAAGCCAAAGGGGTATACCCAAAGACGCAAGTTAAGCGGGCCTCTGTCGTCTAATTTGACGTGCCCCGCCTCAACCAATGAAAGGATTGCCATGAACATCGATCTCCGCCGCCGTACCGACGAAGTAATCGCCCGTTTGACCCAGCTCCGGGACTCTCTTTGACCTCTCCAAAAAAAGCAAGGAGCGCGATCGTCTCACCGAGCTGATGGGCGCGCCGAACTTCTGGGACAACCAGGAGAAGGCGCAGCAAATCATCGCGCAGCTCAAACCGCTGAACAGCCTGGTCAACGAATTCGCCGCGCTCGCTGCGAGCGCCGAGGACCTGAACGCCCTGTGCGAATTGTGCGCCGAGGACGACAGCCTCGAAGCGGAGCTGCACAGGGAACTCCACGCCATCGAGAAGAAGCTGGCCGAGTTCGACCTGCGCGCCATGTTCACCGGCCCGCAGGACTCCGCCAACGCCTTCATCAAGATCAGCGCCGGTACCGGCGGCACCGAGGCTTGCGACTGGGCCCAGATGCTCCTGCGCATGTACATCCGCTGGATCGAACGCCACGGCTACGATGTCGAAATGATCGACGAACTCAAGAACGACGAGGCCGGCATCCGCAGCGCGACACTGCTCGTCAAGGGGGACTACGCCTACGGCTACCTGCAAAGCGAGATCGGCGTCCATCGCCTGGTGCGCATCAGTCCCTTCGACGCCAACAAGCGCCGGCATACCTCGTTCGCCGCCGTCGATGTCGCCGCGGATATCGAAGGCACCATCAACATCGAGATCAAGCCCGACGATCTCAAGCGCGACACTTTCCGCTCAGGCGGCCCCGGCGGACAGCACCAGAACAAGACCGAATCGGGTGTCCGCTACACGCACATCCCGACCGGCATCGCCGCCGAGAGCCGCACCGAGCGCAGCCAGCACAAGAACGACGCCAACGCGATGGCTCTCCTGAAGTCGAAGCTCTACCGCGTCGAGGAATTGAAACGCAAGGCCGAGACCGAGAAGCAATACGACGAGAAGGGCGAAGTCTCCTGGGGCAGCCAGATTCGCAACTACGTCATGCAGCCGTACACCTTGGTGAAGGACGTGCGCACCGACACGCAAACCGCCCAGGTGCAGAACGTGCTCGATGGCGAGATCGACGATTTCATCCAGGCATTCCTGCGCGCGAAGGCGGAGAAGGAGCATAAAAAATAGTTGCAGATTGCAGATTGAGAATAGGTGCAAGCCCTGGGATGAGCGCAGCGATTCCCAGGGGTTCTTTCACTTGAGGTCACTACCATGAATCCTCTCGCGTTCGGCTCCTTGTTTATCCTTACCCTTGTTGTTTCGGCACAAACCGAAACGCCCAAGAAACAGCAATCGCCCAAACAGGAACGCTATGAATTCAAGAAAGAACACGATCCCTACGGCACCGGCAAGTTCTACCTGAGCCGCGAGATCGCCCAAGTCATGAGCTACGAAGGGGCTGGCTGGCTTGAACGGCCCGAGCGCGAGCGCGAGGAGCAGGTCTCCAAGTTGATGCCGGCGCTCGAAGTCAAGGCCGGGCATGTCGTCGCCGACTTCGGCGCCGGCAGCGGGTTTCACACCATGAAACTATCGAAACTCGTCGGCGACAAGGGTAAGGTTTACGCCGTCGATATTCAGCCGCAGATGCTCGACATCCTCGGCAAACGGCTGCGCAAGGACAACATCAAGAACGTCGTCCTCGTGCAGAACAACGAAAAAGAAGCGAAGCTGCCTGACGGCAAGCTCGACATGATCCTGATGGTCGATGTCTATCACGAGCTGTCGTATCCTTACGAAGTGACGGAGCAGCTCGTGAAGGCGCTCAAGCCGGGCGGCCGGCTGGTGTTCGTCGAATTCCGCCTCGAGGACAAAAAGGTGCCAATTCTCGACGTCCACCGCATGTCGATCAAACAGGTAATGAAGGAGATGGAGCCGTTCAAGGACATGAGGCACGCGAAGACGCTGAATCATCTGCCGTGGCAGCACGTGATTATTTTTGAGAAGGTGGAGGCGAAGAAGGAATAAGCCCGTATTCGTTTAGCGCCCGCGTCGCGCTCTGGGCCGCGCGGGCGCTAAACGAGAATCTCGATGATCTTCGCCCCCACGATCGGCTTCCGGCACACAAAATTCTCGCACACATAAGTCGTCACACTTCCCAGCGCTGCGCGATCCTTCAAGAGCGGCAACGTCTCATCTGTGCCGTTCGCTTTCCATGCGAGCACCTGATGCGGCCGAAAGGGCCGGCGCAAGTGGCGCAACACCTCGATCACCTCCGGATTCGCCGCTTCCCCCACGACCGCGATTTCCTGCACCGGGCCGAGATGGAAGTCCAGTGCGTTCAGCATCTGCCCCGCGGCGGTCGGTGAGCGCGCCATCAGGCCGCGGAAGAGATGTAGCGTGCGCGTCGCCTTGTCGAACAGGTTCCCGTCGCCAGTCAGCTTCGCCAGCCGCAAGATCCCGGAGACTGCCATCGAGTTGCCCGACGGCGTCGCGTTATCGTGCGGGTCCTTGTTGCGGGCGATGAGCGTCTCGTGGTCCTTGCCGGTGTAGAAGAAGCCCCCTTCCGCGTCGTCCCAGAATTGCTCGATCATGACCCTGGCGAGCGCCTGGGCCGACGCGATCCAGCGTGGCTCGAAGGTGGTTTCATAGAGCGTTACCAGCGCGTCGATGAGATACGCATAATCTTCGAGATACGCATTCAGCTTCGGCGCCATGCCCGCGAAGGTGGTGCGGTAAAGCAGCCCGTCGCCGCGGCGCATCGTGGTCAGCAAGAAATCCGCCGCGCGGGTCGCGGCATTGGCGTATTCCGGCTTCTCCAGCACCTGGGCCGCCTTCGCGAAGCTGGCGAGCATCAGCGCGTTCCATGAAGTCAGAATCTTCTCGTCGCGTCCAGGCCAGATGCGTTTGCTGCGTGCGTCGAAGAGGGTTGCCCTGCTACAACGCAGGCGGGACTTCAGCGCCTCGAGCGACATACTCAGCATCTTCGCTTCGATGTCGAGGCCGCGCGACAGGTGCAGGATGTTGTGCCCTTCCCAGTTCCCTGCCGGCGAGACGTCATAGACCGAGGCGAAGAACTTCGCGTCGTCGGTACCGAGCAGCGCTTCGATATCTTGACTCGTCCAGACGAAGAATTTTCCTTCGACGCCTTCGCTGTCGGCGTCCTGGGTGCTGTAGAACGCGCCGGCGGGGCTGGTCATCTCGCGCAGGACGTAGGCAAGCGTGTCCTCGACGGTCTCGCGATAGAAGTCGTTGCCGGTGACCTGATAGGCTTCGAGATAAGTCATCGTGAGCAAAGCGTTGTCATAGAGCATCTTCTCGAAGTGGGGGACCAGCCAGCGTTCGTCGGTGGCGTAGCGGTGAAAGCCGCCGCCGAGCTGATCGTAGATGCCGCCCTGGGCCATCTCGTGCAGTGTTTTCTGGGCCATGTCGAGAGCGGACTGGTCGCCGAAGCGTTTGGCGATGCGCAGGAGCAAGCGCAGCTCCATGGGATGCGGGAATTTCGGCGCCCGGCCAAAGCCGCCGAAGTGTGGGTCGAAGATACGGTGGAGCGTCTTGGCGGCGCCGCGCAGCAAATCGTCGCTCAGTGTACCGGCTTCCGCTTCGAGCTTCATGGATTCCTGGATGCCGGCGGCGATCTGCCCGGCACTGGTCGCGATCTCGGCGCGGCGGTTCTTCCACGCGTCGGCCAGGGCGGTGACCAGCTTCTTGAAGCCCGGCATGCCGTAACGATCGGTCGGTGGAAAGTAGGTGCCGCCATAGAAGGGCTGCAGATCAGGCGTGAGGAACACCGACATCGGCCAGCCGCCGTGCTGCGTCAGCATCTGCACCGCGGTCATGTAGATCTGATCGAGATCGGGGCGTTCCTCACGATCGACCTTGATGCTGACGAAATGCTCGCCCAGGAGTTTGCCGACGTCGGGATCCTCGAAGCTCTCGTGCTCCATGACGTGGCACCAGTGGCACGCGGAATAGCCGATGGAGAGGAAGATCGGCCGGTCGAGCTTCTTGGCGGTTGCCAGGGCTTCTTCGCCCCAGGGAAACCAATCGACGGGGTTGTAGGCGTGTTGTTTCAGATACGGGCTGGTCTCGTGGATCAGCCGGTTGGGTGTGCGCGAAGTGTCGGTCATGCGCATCATGATATGCGGATTGGCGGTCTTCGTTTAGCGCTTGCGCGGCGCCGCGCGGACGCTAAACGAAGACCCGGATCACGGCTCGATCGTCGCTTCGATCACCAGCGGGGTTTGCTCGCTGTCGAGATCGGTGCGGATCATCAGCTTCTTGTGCAGCTCGCCGGTCTTGGTCGGCGCGATGTGGACGGTGAGCACCAGCGTCGTGTCCTGGCGATTAGGAATGTCAACTGTGATTCCGTCGCCTTGCCCGTCCACGCCGACGACGCGGAAGGGGCGTGAGCCGCGCACGAAGACCTTCTTCGTCTGCGTTTCGCCGGCCTTCAAATCGCGGACGACGATCGGGCTGGGGGAAACGGACAGCCCTGCCTGGACGTTGCCGATGACGTTGAAGGTCAGCACGGGGGCGGCGGGGTCGTTGGTCTTGAGGACGACTTCCTGCCGAAACGAGCCCGTCGCGGGATCGGCTTTCATGGTCGCATAGATGCGATAGCCCTTGCGCGGCGCGTTGCCGACCAGGCGCGGCAATTCTTCGACCTTCAGCTCGAACGGGGCGGCGCTGCTCTTGACGATCTCGACGACGCGCCAGTCGCCGACGTTGCCGGTGTATTCGACGTCGATAGGCTTAGTCGGAGTTTGGCCGCGCTGCAGGTTGCCAAAGTCGATGTCGGTCGGCGTAAAGGCGACGTCGCCGCGGGCATTGGCGGAGACGGTCAAGGTCGCGGTGGAGATGTATTTGGGGCCGACGGTGACGAAGACGCGCACCGTCTTGGAGCCGATGAATTTCTGGGCGTCCATGAGAACATTGAGCGTCGCCGTTTCGCCTGGCTGCAAGGTCCTGGTACTGACCTCGGCATTCACGCAGCCGCACGACACCTTCGGATCATTGAGGTCGAGCGGGACCTTGTAGATATTGGTGACCTTGAAGCTGTGTTTCAGCTGGGCGCCGCGCGGTACGGCGCCGAAGTCGTGGGTGAGTTCGCCGGCGAATAGCTTGTCGGCCCAGGCCCCGGATTGCTGAGCGAAGGCAGCCGAGGAAAACAGCAGCCAGGCGAATAGAGCCAGCACGACCTTGCCCATCGCATCTCCCTTCCCGAATTGAGACGAGCCACTTCGTTGCAGAAGAGTAGGAGTTTACCGTCCATACGCGAATTGGAAAAGGCGGACTGGGCGAACGCACGGTTCGCTGTGATTTCAGGTAAACCAGGCAAGCAAGCCGGCAAGCCTGGGGGGCGTCACCTTGCGTGGCTATCAAAACGGTACTGGGCAGTTCGATCCTGGTTGCATATGGAGATTCAATCGCATCTCCAATATTTACAAGTTGTCATCAAACACGATTGGCCGAGATGGCACGAAACCGGGGGTATCCTTTCAAACTGACGGCGACCTGCCATGCACGCTCCAACTGCAAGGTCGGTTGGTGGGCCAGGCGAAGTCTGGCTGTTCTCGTGAACTGAAAGGAGTTCACCTTGAAGTTGCTCGTTCATCAGGTAGCCGATTGAGCGGGCGGTGGAGCGATCTGCCGTTCGAAGCCTCGAAAGGCGCCCGGAGAGTACGCCTGGTGCACATGCTCGTTGCTTCCCAGACGTTGACAGGCTTCGCCTTCGTTACCTTGTTGCCTGAGAGTGGCCAACCTGCCAACCAAGGTGTGTGGAGCAGTTAATAATATGACGGAGCCTTCGAGGTAATTTCTCAAGAGGTCGGTCCGCCAAAGCACCCATTCGCCGGAGGAGCCTAAAGTCGCAAGTGGCTGCACTTCCAGACGCTCCTTTACTTCGAGCATCGTCCCCGCGATAATGACGCTGACATAACTCTCGCGGCTTTGGGTGCAGGCATCATGAACGACTCCTGGCAACTGCGCGTGTACGACAGCGAACGGCTCATTTATGAAGCCGACCTGACCGGCGCCGCCGACATCGGCCGACAGCAGAACGACGATGAAAAACGGCCCGGCGACGCGGTGTTTCGACCGTGGCACTACCCGTCCGGAAAGGGGGCGCGGGTGGTGATTGCGCCCCTGAAAGAAAGCACGGTGTCGCGTAAACACGTCGAGGTGAAGCCGTTGCCGGACGGACGCTTCCTGCTCACCAACAAGAGCGCGACCCAGGTGGTGGGGTTGCCGGCGCGCGAGCTGAAGCCGGGCGAAGCGGGCGAGGTAACGCTGCCGGCAGTGGTCCGGCTTGGCAACCGGACGATTCGCCTGCAACCTCCCGAGGAGGATGAGGCGGCTCTCGAAAGTCTGCCGATGCAGACCATGGCGCCGGGGTCGAGCTCACTGGTTTCGAGCCTGATGCACGGGATCGGCAAGGGGGCCGGGCCGGCAATGGACGGCGACCAGTTGACCGCGTGGATCCAGGCGTTTCTCGGCTTGCTGCACAGCGCAGCCGGCACGGAGGACTTCTATGTGCAGGCGTCACGCGCCCTGGTCGATCTGGTGAAGCTCGATTCGGGGCGGGTGTTGTTTCGTGTGGGTGATTCCTGGCAGGAGAAAACGGTGCAGGCGGGCCCGCGGCTGACGGGCGATTCGTCGTGGCGGCCAAGCACGCGCGTCATGAATAACGTCTTGCGCGAGAAAAAGACCTTCTGGCAGGCGCCCGACAGCAAGGCCGGCGCCTCGATGCGCGGCATCGACGCCGTGGTGGCCGCCCCGATCCTCGATCGCAAAGGAGAGGTCATCGGCGCCCTTTACGGCGAACGGCGTGCGAGCGGCGCCCATGCTCATCGCCCGATCTCGCAACTGGAGGCAATGCTCGTCGAGGTGCTCGCCAGCGGCGTCGCGGCCGGGCTGTCGCGCGTCGAGCACGAGCAGGCCGCCCTGCGGGCGCGCCTGCAATTGGAGCAATATTTCGGTAAACGCCTCGCCGCCAAACTCGACGCCCATCCCGAATTGCTGGTGGGTCGCGATACCGCCGTGAGCGTGCTGTTTTGCGACATTCGCGGCTTCAGCCGCTTGAGCGAGAAGCTCGGCCCCGCCAAGACCATCCAATGGATCGCCGACGTGATGGAGGAGATGGCGCAGTGCGTGCAGGATCACGAAGGAGTTGTGGTCGATTACATCGGCGATGAGATGATGGCGATCTGGGGCGCTCCCGAGGATCAGCCCGATCATGCCACCCGTGCCTGCCGAACGGCGCTCGCCATGTTCGCCGCCCTCGGCCCGCTCAATCAGCGCTGGCAGGCGACCCTGGGGGAACCGATGCGCATTGGCGTCGGCATCAACAGCGGCAACGCCCAGGTCGGCAACGTCGGCTCGAAGCATCGCCTCAAATACGGCGCCATGGGCAACACCGTCAACCTCGCCAGCCGAGTCCAGGGAGCGACCAAGTATCTCAAGGCCGCCATGCTCATCACCGACGCCACTCGCGCCGCCCTCGACGACACCTTCCTGACCCGCCGCCTGTGTCAGGTCCGCGTCATCAACATCGCCAAGCCCGTGTCCCTCTACGAGCTGGTCGGCCCGAACAGCCCGGCCTTCGACGGCCTGCGGCTCGGCTACGAGCAGGCCCTCGAGGAATTCAGCAAGGGCGAGTTCCGCCAGGCCTGCCGTATTCTCGGCCGGCTGATCCTCGACAATCCCGACGACGGCCCGTCGCTGATCCTGCTGTCGCGCGCGGTCGGCTGCCTGGTGGTGGAGCCGGACGCGTTCGATCCGGTGATGGTGCTGCCGGGAAAATAGTTAAGAAGACTTCTTTGTTTCGCGCTCGCTTTGAAGCTGCCGATGGCGGGTTGCGAACGCTAAACGACGAAGGACAAGCACTCAGGCCAAATTCCTCGCAAGTCGGCGCAATCATCACAGGTTATTATTACTGGCTCATCCGGGGAATGGGTGTTTTCTTGCCGTCCGGCGTTTTTCGTGGTATCCGGCTGGTGACGACCCTCTCAGGAGAGCTAAAGGTCAAGATCTGCTGACCCTCAGGATGTGGCAT
>JACXTT010007375.1_pt1 | contig 15482 bp, 14 predicted proteins | sample 9270951 | NCBI WGS metagenome assembly JACXTT01 (sample SAMN15532306, study PRJNA645909) | rock metagenome | isolation source: weathered quartz diorite | place: Puerto Rico | collected 2017-06-21 | reverse complement strand
ACAACTTTTCAATCGTGGCCCGCTTCCGTGGGACCAGGATGCCATTGGTGTTCATGCTGGTCGTAATGCCGCGCTCGACTAGCCAATCGACGATCGCGTCGATGTGGCGGTGGGTGAGCGGATCGCCTCCGTCGAGGTGCGCATCGCGCATGCCGAGCTCGTAAAACTCACCGAGCGCGGTGAAAATCTGGTCGCGTGTCAGTTCACGAGCCATAGGCGTGTGCCGGTCACAGTACGCGCAGGCGAGGTTGCAGAGCCAGGTGACCTCGTAACTGAGGGAGAGGGGATAGGGCCGAATACCGGCCCGCGCGACGGCACCACGCAGAATCATCGAGGGATGCATCGGCGTCCTCCGACACCGGGCACCGGGGTGCGTTGCAGAGCTTATAACTCAAACGACACGCAGGCTCAAGTGGACCCCTCGAGGGAGAATTTGCAGAGGTGTGCGTGATGCACCCGGGCCCCCCCGCCCTTGTTTGGGCGCCGGCCGGCACGCTACACTCCGAACCCGACGGGCACAGCGTAATGCCCGACGTCCGGCCCTCTGGCTGACGACGCCGCGGGCTCGATCTCCCTCGGCCGGTTATCCACGCCGGCAGGGCGGGGGGCAGGTCGTCGTGGTTCACGAGCTGCGCCCGACCCTGAGTAGCGGGCGCTAACGGCGCGAGCGAGGGTTATGGGAGGGTTGTTGCGGACCACCTGCCTGGCTCTAGGAGTGATCCTCTTGGCCGGGGGACTCCTGGCCGGCACTCCGGGTCCCGAGGCTGAACTCGGAAGTCTCGCCGGCCAGTTGCTCGTAGCCACCCCGGACCTCCACGATCCTCACTTCGACCACGCCGTCGTCTACTTGCTGCGTCACGACGCGAGCGGCGCCATGGGTCTCGTGGTGAACGATCCCCTCGGTGACGTGCCGCTGACGACACTCTTGCAGCAGGCAGGCCTGGACCCGGCGGGGGCCGTCGGCACTGTGCACCTCCGCGCGGGCGGCCCCGTGGAGCGGACCCGGGTCTTCGTGCTGCATACCGGCGACTACGCGGCCCCGGACACCCTTCGCGTCGCCGGCGGTCTCTCGATGACCTGGCAGGTCGACATCCTCCGGGCCTTGGCCGCTGGGACCGGGCCCCGGCGGGCGCTCTTCGTCCTGGGCTATGCGGGCTGGGGCCCCGGGCAGCTTGAGGCTGAACTGAGGGCCGGTGCCTGGGTGCTCGCGGCCGGTGAGGACGACCTGGTCTTCGACCGCGCGGATGAGACGAAGTGGGATCGGGCCTTCGCCCGGCGGCGCATCAGTCTGTAGAGCGCCGAGTTTCTGGAGGAGCGCGATCTCAATGGCGGAGATGGTATCGGTCGCGTGCTGCGTCGTGGGCGGGGGGCCCGCGGGCTTGATGCTGGGCGTCCTCCTCGCGCGGGCGGGGGTGGACGTGATCGTCCTGGAGAAGCACGGGGACTTCCTGCGAGACTTTCGCGGCGACACCATCCACCCCTCCACGCTCGAGATCGTGCATGAGCTGGGCTGGCTCGACGACTTTCTCCGACTGCCTCACCAGGACGTCGAGCAGCTCACGGGTCTCGTAGGAGACACGCGGGTCACGCTCGCTGACTTCCGCCATCTCCCCACGCGCTGCCGGTTCATCGCCTTCATGCCGCAGTGGGACTTCCTGACCTTCCTCGTCGGGCGCGGGCGGGCGTATGCCGGCTTCCGCGTGCGCATGCTCGCGGAGGTGACCGGGCTCATCGAGGACCGGGGCCAGATCGTGGGCGCACGCGCGACCACACCGGAGGGGCCGCTCGAGGTCCGTGCGGACGTCGTCGTTGGGGCGGACGGCCGCCACTCCACCGTGCGGGCGGAGGCTGGGCTGGCCGTGCGCGATCTCGGCGCGCCGATGGACGTGCTCTGGTTCCACCTCTCGCGCCGTCAGGGTGAGGAGGCGCCTCCGCTCGGGCGAATCACCACGGGCCGGATCTTCGTCACCCTGAACCGGGGGGAGCACTGGCAGTGCGGCTACGTGATCGCCAAGGGCGAGGCCGCCGCCGTCCGCGCCCGGGGCCTCGAGGCCTTCCGCGCCGAGGTGGCGCTCCTCGCTCCCTTCGCGCGCGACCACGTGGAGGAGATCACGAGCTGGGACGACGTGAAGCTTCTCACCGTGCGCGTCGACCGGCTCACCCGCTGGCACCGTCCCGGGCTGCTTTGCATCGGCGACGCCGCCCACGCCATGTCCCCGGTCGGGGGCATTGGGATCAACCTCGCGATCCAGGACGCCGTCGCCGCGGCCAACCTCCTCGCGGCCCCGTTGCGGGCCCGGCGCGTGAGCGAGGACGACCTTGCGCGCGTGCAGCGCCGGCGCGAGTGGCCGACCCGCCTGATCCAGTGGCTCCAGGTCCAGATCCAACGCCGCGTGATCGGACGCGTCCTCCGCTCGAACCGTCCTCCCGCCCCGCCTCTGGTCATCCGTGCCTTCAACTGGTGGCCCGTGCTTCGGCGGATCCCAGCGCGCCTGATCGGCCTCGGCATCCGCCCAGAGCACATCCACCCCGTCCCCTGAGGCGGGAAGTGCCCAGACGCCCCGGCCCTACGGTGACGTCCTGACCTCCCCGCGAGCACGCGCGACGATGCGTGTGCGCGAGTTTCTCAGGCGGTCCCCTGTTCAGATCGCGTTCGACGTCGGGATCTTCTTCAAGGGCCTTGACGGGGTACTGGAGATAGTCGGCGGTGTCCTCGTGTTCCTGGTCAACCCTGAGACCATCAGCCGGTTCATCAGCGCGCTCACCCAGCACGAGCTGAGCGAGGATCCGCACGACATCCTCGGCCGCGCCCTCGTGTGGCTCGCCCGCGAGGTCTCGGCGGACTCCCAACGATTCGCCGGCGTCTACCTCCTGTCGCACGGGGTCATCAAGGTCTTCCTTGTCGAGGCGCTCTTTCGCGGCCGGCTGTGGGCGTATCCGACAGCGATCGTGTTCTTCGCCGGCTTCATTGCGTATCAGATGTACCGGTACTATCTCGAGCCGTCGGTGGCGATGATCGTGCTGAGCGTCCTGGATTTGATCGTGATCGAGCTGACGTGGCTCGAGTTCCGGCGGCTGAAGGGTGCCCAGCGCCACGCCTGAGGGCAGGGGCGAGCTTGCGGCGCCCAGACCCGGACCATGACCCTGGGAGACTGGAAGCGCGAGCGGGTGTCACCGGGCCATGATCCCCCCGTACTTGGCGATAAAGCGGTCCCAGGCTGCCGTGGCGGCGTCCTGCGCGCGGTCCACGAGCGCGGCGGCGTCGACGGACACCAGTCGGCGATCGTCGACCACCACACGTCCGTCAACCAGAACCGTCTCGACGTCGCGAGCATGCGCATGGTAGATCAGATTCTGGACTGGGTCGAGCGTGGGCGTCAGCCCGAACGCCCGACAGTCCACCACAACCAGGTCTGCCCGCTTGCCGACCTCGATCGACCCGATCTCGCGCTCCATCCCAAGCGCCGTCGCGCCCCCCGAGGTTGCGAGCGCCAGGGCACGCGGCGTGAGCATCGTGGTCGCGTCGTGGGCCCGAATCCGAGCGACGAGGACGCACGCCCGAAGCACGTCGAAATAGTCCGCGAACATGTTATCGATCCCGAGACTGACCGTGACGCCGTGTTGGAGGAGGTCTTCCACTGGCGCAATGTGGCCCCGCACGGCATTCATGAGCGGGCAATGGGCTACGCGCGCGTGGGCCTCGGCCAGAAGGCCGATGTCGGCGACGTCGAGGACGTAGCAGTGGGCGGCCACGACGTCCGGACCCAGCAACCCATGCATTCGCGCGTAGGCGAACGGGCTGACACCGTGGAGCCGACGCGTCGCCGCGACCTCGCTCTCGCCCCAGCCGAGGTGGATGCTGAGCCGGAGCCCCAGGCGATCGGCCGCGGCCCGGGACTCCCGGAGCAACTCCGGCGAGGAGCTGATCGTCATGTTCGGGGTCATGAGCACCGTGATGCGGCCATCGGCCCGGCCGTGCCAGGCCTCGGCGAACTCCACCGCCTGGCGAAGCTGCGCCGTCCGCAACGCCGGGTCATATCGGTAGCGGTCGTGGCGGAGGCCATCGACGTCCGCATCCAGAGTCATGACACCCATGGCACTCCGCACGCCAAGCCGCTCGACGAACGGCGCATAGACGTCGGCGTCCTCTTCCATCTCCAGCACGGTGGTGACGCCACTTCGTAGCAGTTCCGCGTAGGTCAACGATCCGACGGCAAGCCGCTCTTCCCGCGTGACCACGGTGGTCATGGGGAAGTACTGGCCCGTGACGCAGCCGAGGCCGGCGTCCTCCGCCCGGCCGCGAAAGAGCGTGTAGCCCACATGCGTGTGCGTGCTGATGAGGCCGGGGATGACGATCTTGCGGCGGCCGTCGATGACCCGCGCCGCCCTGGGATGGCGCGGGACGACCTCGGGACTCGGCCCCACATCGGCAATGCGGTTGCCCTCGACGTACACGGCACCGGGCTCGAGCACGTGCCCTGGCGGGTTCCCCGTGATGACGGTGGCATCGTGGATGAGTAGGCTCATCGGTACTCCTGACGGTGGGCCGATGGTAGCATGCCTACCAACGACCCGAGGCGCGATCGATTGCCTGGCGAGAGTGAGGAAAGCCCAGGCCGGATCCGAAGCGCTCGATTAGATGCGCACGTTCGATGAGAAGGAGCGCCTTCGACTGACCTGCCGCTTGGAACGCAGGCCGAGTGGTTCGGCGAAGCCTTTGCTCAGCATCCGGCCGCGGCGCTCGGCACCATCGCCGGCGAGGCGCCTGATGAGTGGCCACCCATGCGGGCTGGAGCCTGTTCGCGACGGACCAGGAGTCTACCCCTCCCGCGAATGGCGAGGCCGCCAGGGAGTGTGTCATTCACCTGGAATGTCCGGGCCGCCGGCCCGCCTTCAAGCTGAGACACGAGCGACTCTAGACGCTCGACCCCTGCGCAATCGAGGCTGAAAACTCGGATAATGGGCCCCTGGCAGGACACCGGGGCGAGGAGGCGATAGCGATGGACGTCGGAAAGCCTCGGAGTGCGGTCACTCCGACCGACCTGCCGTTTGAGCTGAAAAAGCTCGGACACGTCGTGATTCGGGTCGCCAACCTGCAGGGCTCGGTGGATTTCTACACGCAGGTGCTCGGGTTGCGGATCTCGGACGTCTACCCCGACGACATGGTCCCGGGCGGCATGGTGTTCATGCGCTGCAACGCCGACCACCACGGCGTCGCGCTGGTCGGCGGCATGCCGGCTCGTTCGGAGAAGCGCGAGCTGGATCATTTCGCCTTCGAGGTGGCCACGCTGGACGAGGTGTTCCGGGTGAGGAAACATCTACGGAAGCGGGGCGTGCCGATCGTGTTCCAGGGGCGGCGGCGCGCCGGGGCGCAGATCGCGGTGGAGTTCCTCGACCCGGACGGCCACCATCTGGAGATCTACTGGGGCGTGGACCAGGTCGCACCCGACGGGCTGGTGCGGCCCAAGGAGGAGTGGCGTCCGGCGCACACGCTGGAGGACGCGGTCGCCAACCCGGCCGCAGGCCAGAAGATCGTGCTCCGTGACCGATCACTGCTGGAGAAGACATGAGCGGTATCGTCGTCCGTAACATCCGGCGCGCTGACACGGGAGTGATCGCCGCGCTCGAGCGTCTCGGCGTCGCTACGGCTCACGAAGCGCAGGGGCGCACCGGGCTCTTGCAGCCGTACATACGGCCGCTCTGGCGCGGTGCGCGGATCGCCGGGAGCGCGGTAACGGCGCTCTGCCATCCCGGGGACAACTGGATGATCCATGTGGCTGTCGAGGTGGTGAAGCCCGGCGACGTGCTGGTGGTTGCCTGCTCGAGTGAGTGCACGGACGGCGCGTTCGGCGCCTTGCTCGCGACATCGATCAGAGCGCGCGGCGCGAAGGGGGTCGTGCTTGACTTCGGCTGCCGCGACGCCAACGAGCTCACCCAGATGGCTTTCCCCGTCTGGTCGCGAGCGATCTCGGCGAAGGGCACGGTGAAGGCCAGCGTCGGCTCCGTCAACGCGCCCGTGGTGTGCGCCGGTGCGTACGTGGTGCCCGGCGATGTCGTCGTGGCTGACGACGACGGGGTCGTGATCGTGCCGCGCTTGGAGGCCCCGACCGTGGCGAAGGCGGCGCGGGCGCGTGAGGAGAAGGAAACGGGAACGCGGGCGCGGCTCGAGAACGGCGAGCTGGGGCTCGACATCTACGACATGCGCAAGGCGCTCGCCGAGAAGGGTCTCCGGTACCTCGACGGCCCGGTGGACTGACGGCGCAAGTCTCACCGAGGAGCGAAAGGCGGCCTGACGTGCAGACGGGGCTCCGTGCGCTTCTCGGGGACTACCCTGTCACGCGGGCGCTGAAGAACAGCGAGATCGTCTCCCCGCACCTAAGCCTCGACTTCGCCGACGTGAAAGTGCCGAACACCGCCTTCAAGCGGGTGGTGCGGGATATGGAGTTCGACGTCGCGGAGCTGGCGATCGTGACCTTCCTGGTCGCGAGAGCGCACGGCAAGTCACTGGCGCTGCTGCCGGCGGTGATCACTGCACGGTTCCAGCATCCGCTGCTCGTATCCCGTGACCACGGCGACCTGGATCCGGGGCGTCCTCGCCGACGACTACGGCGTCGACCTCGAGCGCGTGAGGTGGGTGACCTTCGAGGACCCGCACGTGGCGGAGTTCCGCGACCCGCCCAACGTGGAACGGGCACCGGAGGGCCGAGACATGGTCGCCATGCTCCTCGCCGGCGAGCTCGACGCGGCGATCGTCGGTGACGCGCCGAACGATCCGCGCCTGAAGCCGCTGATCCCCGACCCGGCAGCCGCCGCGCGGACCTGGCGGGAGAGGACAGGCGCGATTCAGATCAACCACACGGTCGTGGTCAAGGAGTCGCTTCCAAAGCCGGTGGTGGAGGAAGTCTATTCGCTGCTGGTCGAAAGCAGAAAGGCGGCGGGCAATCCCCAGATGAACCCGTTCGGTATCGAAGAGAACCGGCGCAATCTGGAGGTCGCCATCGACTGCGTCTTTCGGCAGGGGCTGATCGCCAGGCGGTTCAAAGTGGAGGAGCTGCTCCGATGATCGTCGACTGCCATGGCCACTACACCACCGCCCCGGGCGAGCTTGCGGTATGGCGGAAGCGGCAACTCGCCAGCGCGGGTCAAGCTTTGACCGCGCCGAAGATCACCGATGACCAGATCCGTGAAAGCCTGGAGGGCGCGCAGCTCAAGCTGCAGCGCGAACGGGGTACCGACGTCACGTTCTTCTCGCCGCGCGCGAGCGCAATGGAGCATCATGCCGGCGATGCGGCGACGAGCCTCGCCTGGTCGCAGGTCTGCAACGATCTGATCCATCGCGCCTGCACCCTCTATCCCGACAACTTTGTGGGCGTGTGCCAGTTGCCCCAATCGCCCCGCGTGCCGCCCGCCACGAACATCGCGGAACTCGAGCGCTGCGTCAAGGACCTCGGCTTCATCGGCTGCAACCTCAACCCGGACCCTTCAGGCGGGCACTGGACGGACCCGCCGCTGACCGATCGTTGGTGGTATCCGCTCTACGAGAAGCTGGTGGAGCTGGACGTCCCCGCGATGGTGCACGTCAGCTCGTCCTGCAACCCAAACTTCCACGCCACCGGCGCCCATTACATCAACGCCGACACGACGGCGTTCATGCAGTTCCTGACCGCCGATCTGTTCCGAGACTTCCCCACGCTCCGGTTCGTCATCCCGCATGGCGGTGGCGCCGTGCCCTATCACTGGGGCCGCTATCGGGGCCTCGCGCAGGACATGAAGCGGCCGCCGCTGAGGGAGCTTCTGCTCGACAACGTGTTTTTCGACACCTGCGTCTACCATCTGCCGGGCATCGAGCTGCTGCTCAGGGTGATTCCGGTGGACAACGTCCTGTTCGCGTCTGAGATGGTAGGGGCGGTGAGGGGCACGGACCCCGAGACCGGCCACTATTTCGACGACACGAAACGCTACGTTGACGCCGTCACGTGGCTGAGTTTCGAAGACAAGCGGAAGATCTTCGAAGCCAACGCCCGGAAGATCTATCCGAGGTGGAAGCCGGGCGGATGATGCGAGGGAGAGAGTGCGGGGGTCTCCTCAGACCGTGCCCCAGACCTCCCGTGCCGTCTCGACGCAGAGCCGGAGCTTCGCGCTCTGCTGTTCGGGGGTGATTGCGTTGCCGTGCACCGTGCTGGAGAAGCCGCACTGCGGGCTGAGCGCGAGCTGGTCCAGCGGCACGTGCCTAGCCGCCTCGTCGATGCGGCGCTTGAGCGCGTCCTGGGGCTCTAGCTGGCCGACCTTGCTGCTGACCAGCCCGAGCACCACTACCTTCTTGCCCTTCGGCAAAAAACGCAGGGGTCGGAAGTCGCCGGAGCGGTGGTCGTCGTACTCGAGGAAATAGCCATCGACGTCGAGCTCGTTGAACAACGCCTCGGCGACCGGGTCGTAGCCACCTTCGGCGACCCAGGCGCTCTTAAAGTTGCCGCGGCACAGATGTACGGCGACCGTCATGTCTGATGGGCGGTTCGTCGTGGCGCCGTTGATGAGCCGGGCGTAAAGGTGGGGCAGCTGATCGGGGTCATCACCGCGCTCCCTGGCGCCCTGGCGCAGCTTCGGATCGCAGAGATACGCAAGGTTGGTGTCGTCGAGCTGCAGGTACCGGCAGCCGGCGGCGGCAAGATCGGCGATCTCCTCGCGGTAGCAGCGCGCCAGGTCTTCGAAGAACTCGTCCAGGTCCGGATAGGCCTGCTTGCTGATGCCGCCGCGCCCGCCGCGGAAATGGAGCATCGTCGGGGACGGAATGGTCACTTTCGGCGTGACCTTCGCGACCGATTTCAGGTGCAGGAAGTCGTCCTTCTGGATGGGCGTCGTCCGCCGCAGCCTCCCGGTCACTTGGAGCTTCGGTGGCGCGAAGTCCATCTCGCCGTTCGCCGTGCGGAACTTGACGGACAGGCCGCCGCTCACGGTGACGCCCTCGAGCTTCTCCAGGAAGTCGATGTGAAAGTAAGTGCGGCGGTACTCGCCGTCCGTGGCTGCCTCGAGGCCGAGATCTTCCTGAAGCCGGACGGCGTCGCGGATGTGCTTGTCCTCCACCTGGCGCAGCTCCGCGGCGGAAATCTCCCCCTTCTGCCGGTGCTCGCGGGCGGCGAGCAGCTCGGGCGGCCGCAGTAGACTGCCCACGTGGTCGGCGCGAAACGGGGGTGTCGTTCGCGGTGGCATCGCGTGTTCCTCTCTCCGGTGGGATGGGGTGGCCGGTGCCCGTAGCTCTGCAGCCGCTTGACACCGCGCGTCTGCCTGACACTCTATTCCAGGAACTGGATCCGATCCAGCCCTTTGGCGGAAGCCAAGGGGACGCCGGAGCCGCGTCATGGGCGTTCTTGACATCCGCTTCGCCGCTTCCCTAGGCTGCTGTCGAGTCTTTTGACCCCCAGGAGGAACGGGATGCGGACTCGGACCGCAACGGCGCGAGGCAGGTAACAGGCAACCGGCATCCCCAAACACCCGTGAGGAGAGCCATGCACAGCATGCATAGAATCTTGATCGGAGTCGGCGGTCTTGCTCTAGTGCTGCTCGCGACGGTGTCGGCGAGCGCGCAGCAGACCATCAAGATCGGGCTGATCATGCCCTATTCTGGCCAGTTCGCGGACACCGCCACGCAGATGGACAACGCCATCAAGCTCTACATGAAACAGAATGGCGACAGCGTGGCCGGCAAGAAGATCGAGCTCATTCGCAAGGACACGGGGGGCGTCGCGCCGGACGTCGCCAAGCGTCTGGCGCAGGAACTCATCGTGCGCGACAAGGTGGACCTGCTCGCAGGCTTCATCCTCACGCCCAACGCGCTGGCCGTGGGCGACGTCTCGGCCGATGCGAAGAAATTCATGGTTGTGATGAACGCGGCGACCGCGATCATCACGATGAAGTCACCCTACATGGCGCGCACTTCGGTGACCATACCACAGTTGAATGAAACGTTCGGCGCTTGGGTCCACAAGAGCGGCATCAAGCGGGTCTATACGATGGTTTCGGATTACGGCCCCGGCCACGATGCCGAGCAGAGCTTCCAGCAGGGCTTCAAAGAGGCGGGTGGCGAGGTGGTCGGGTCGGTTCGCTTCCCGGTGGCCAACCCCGATTTCTCGCCGTTCGTGCAGCGCGCCAAGGACCTGAATCCGGAGGCGATCTTCATCTTCGTGCCCGGCGGGGTGCAGCCGGCGGCGATCGGCAAGGCTCTGGCGGACCGCGGCATCGACACCAGGAAGACGAAGATTTTGGGGCAGGGCGAGTTGACCGAGGACGAGGCGCGCCAGAGCATGGGCGACGCCTCGGCTGGCATCATCACCGTCTATCACTACGACCACAACCACGACTCCGCTCTGAACCGGGCCTTCGTGAAGGCCTTCAACGAGGCGTACGCCGGGCGCAACCCGAACATCTTTTCCATCGGCGGCTATGACGGCATGCACCTCATCTACGAGGCGCTCAAGAAGACCGGCGGCAATACCGATGCCGAAGCCCTGATCGCAGCCGTCAAGGGCATGACGTGGGAGAGTCCGCGCGGACCGGTTACCATAGATCCGGAGACGCGCGACATCATCCAGACGGTGTATATCCGCCGGGTCGAAAAGGTCGGCGGCCAGCTGCTCAACGTGGAATTCGACAAGGTCGAGAACGTCAAAGACCCGGTCAAGGCGCGCATGAAGAAGTAGCACCCAGCTTCGGTCCACCGTGGTCGGCCCGTTCCTCGGCGTCCTGTTCGACGGCTTCGCCTACGGGATGCTGCTCTTTCTCTTGTCGGTGGGGTTGTCGGTGACGCTCGGGATGATGAACTTCATCAACCTGGCGCACTGCAGCTTCGCAATGCTCGGCGGCTATGTCACCGTCACCTTGATGGACCGGCTTGGATGGCCGTTTCTGGCCACGCTGCCGATTGCGTTTCTTTCCGCAGCGGCAGCGAGCATCTTGCTCGAGCGCTACCTCTTCCGCCGCGTCTACCGGGCAACAGACCTGGACCAGTGTCTGTTGACGATCGGCATCGCTTTCATGTCCGTGGCGGCCGCGGCTTACGTGTACGGAACCGTCCAGCAGCCGGTGCAGCTGCCGACTTATCTGCGGGGATCCGTTACGTACCTAGGCGTCAGTTTCGCCGTGTATCGGCTCTTTCTGGTCGGCATGGCGCTGGTGATCACGCTCCTGCTCATGGCCGGGCTCGAGTGGACGCGCTTCGGCGCGCAGGTCCGCGCGGCGGTGGACAACCAGCGGATGGCACGCGGACTCGGCATCAACGTGGATGGCGCGTTCGCGATTATCTTCGCGCTGGGGAGCGGGCTCGCAGGCCTTGGCGGCTCGCTCGCGATCGCTACCTTCGGTCTCGATCCCGCGTTTGCGCTGACATATCTCATCTATGTCCTCATCGTGGTGTCCGTGGGAGGGCTCGCCTCGATCGGGGGATCGCTCGTGGCCGCCACCCTACTCGGCATCAGCGATGTCGCCGGCAAGTACTACGTCCCCGAGCTGGGCGCCTTTCTGATCTATCTGGTCATGGTCGGCCTGTTGATGTGGCGGCCGGCCGGGCTGTTCGGGAGGCGCTGAGTGACGACGGTTGCGCCGAATGCGCTTGCCTCCCCGCACCGGTATCTGGCGACCCAGGGCCGGTGGCGCTGGATCGAGATCGCATTCTGGATCTGCACGCCACTCCCGTTTCTCCTGTTCTCGTCGTATCTCCAGCTGGGGAGTCAGATCGCCATCACCGCGCTGTTCGCCCTGTCGCTCGATCTCATCCTCGGATACGCGGGAATCGTGTCGCTCGGGCACGCCGCGTTTTTCGGGCTGGGCGCGTATGCCGCGGGCATCTTGTCCAAGTACGGCTGGGGTGAGCCCCTTTCGGGGCTCGTGGTCGCGTCGGGACTTGCCGGACTGGTCGGGTACGCAGCCAGCTTCATCATCGCCGGTTTCCGTCATCTGGCGCTCATCATGATCACGCTCGGCATGGGCCTGCTGCTGCACGAGGCGGCGAATAGCGCATCGTGGCTCACCGGAGGCGCCGACGGGCTTCAGGGTGTGCGCATCGCGCCGCTGTTCCAAACCTTCAAATTCGACCTGTACGGCCGCACCGCCTACGCCTATTCGCTCGTCGTTCTGTTCCTCACGTTCCTCGTGGCGCGCCGGCTGATCCATTCGCCGTTCGGCCTGGCGCTGCGCGGCATCCGCGAGAACCCGCTTCGCATGCCCGCCATCGGAGCGTCGAGTCGGGCGCATATCCGCAGGATCTACACAATCTCCTCGGCGATGGCCGGGATTGCCGGCGCCCTGCTCGCGCAGACGACCTCGACCGTCTCGCTCGAGGTGCTGAGCTTTCAGCGCTCCGCGGACGTGCTCGTGATCGTGATCCTCGGTGGCGCCGGGAGGCTCTATGGTGGTCTCCTCGGCGCGATCATCTACCTGGCCGCGCGCGACCAGTTCTCCGGGATCAACCCACAGTACTGGTATTTCTGGATCGGTCTGCTGCTGGTTGTTGTGGTGATGTTGCTGCCCAACGGAGTTCTCGGAGGGATTTCTCGCCTGACATCGCCAGGGTGGCGCAAGTGCTGAACGGGCCGGTGTTGTCGGCGCGCGGACTCAACAAGAGCTTCGGCTCCCTCGTGGTAGCCAAGGACCTCGACCTGGCGCTGCCGCACGGCGTACGCTACGCGCTGATCGGGCCGAACGGCGCCGGCAAGACCACGTTGATCAACCTGATGACCGGGATGCTGCGGCCGGACGCAGGCCAGATATTCCTCGGCGAGGAGGAGATCACCTCGCTCAAACCCGAAGCCCGGGTCAGGCGCGGCCTCGTCCGCACCTTCCAGATCAATAGTCTGTTCCCGGATCTCACCGCACTCGAGGCGGTGACGCTTGCGGTGTGCGAGCGGCGCGGGTCAGCAAGGACCTGGTGGCGGCGCCTCTCCGCCTACCAGGATGCAGTCGACGAAGCCTACGGCATTCTCGCGTCGCTCACGCTCGGCAGGGAGTGCAACCGCGTGACCCGTGAGCTCGCCTACGGCCAGCAGCGCCTGCTCGAGATCGCGCTGGCGCTCGCCACCAGGCCACGGGTGCTGCTGCTCGATGAGCCGGCGGCTGGAGTGTCGAAGGACGAAAGTTCGGAGCTGTTCGCGGCCATCGCCGGCCTGGCGCAGGACCTGGCCGTGCTCTTCATCGAGCATGACATGGATGTCGTATTCCGGTTCGCCAGCAGAGTCATCGTCATGGTCGGAGGGCGCATCCTGGTCCGGGGGAGCCCGGAAGAGGTTGCCGGCAACCCGGAAGTCCGGCAAGTGTATCTGGGCGGGGCGCGTCATGGGTGAGGCGTTGCTGGCGCTGAGCGGTGTCCGTGCGGGCTACGGCGGTGCCGTCGTTCTCGACGATGTCTCGCTCGAGATTCCCGAGCGAGGAAGTCTGGCCGTGCTCGGCCGCAACGGTGTCGGCAAGACCACGCTACTGCTCACCATCATGGGCTTCACCGACCTCGTCCGTGGCACGATTCGGTGGCGTGGTGAGGACATCAGCGGGCTGGCCCCCCATCTGCGACCACGCCGGGGCCTCGGCTGGGTGGCGCAAGGCCGAGAGGTCTTTCCCTCGCTGACTCTGGAAGAGAACCTCACGGTCGCCGCCCGGCCGGGGCGCTGGGATCTGAAGGCGGTGTTCGAGCTCTTCCCGCGGCTCGCCGAGCGCCGGCATGCCCGGGGGAATCAGTTGTCGGGGGGCGAGCAGCAGATGCTGGCCATCGCGCGGGCGCTGATGACCAATCCGTCGCTTCTGATGCTCGACGAACCGCTCGAGGGCCTCGCGCCCATCATCGTCGAGGAGCTGACCCGCGCGATGCGTCAAATGACGGCCGACGAAGGGGCCCCCCTGCTGCTCGTGGAGCAGCATGCCGACGTGGCGCTCGCGCTGACCGAGCACGCCGTGGTGCTGGAGCGCGGTCGCATCGTGCACCGCGGGCACTCGCGGAACCTGCTGCGCGACGGCACGCTGCTCGATCGCTTCATCGGGCTCAAGCTGGACGAAGCCGGGACCGCGCTGCCACGCGGTGCCGAACGACGAGTGGCTCGCAACGGTCATGACCCGGCATAACCGGAGATGACGCCGATGGCGCAGCCTCTGGCTCACGGCGCCCATCTGGTTGGCAGCGTGCCGCTCGCCAGCGCGGAGGTCGTCTTCCGTACCGTCGCCGCGGAGATCGGGGACCGCCTGCGGCGCATCCCCGATGGGGAGACCGGTCCCCGCTCCGACTGGATCGTGTGGCAGCTTCCGGTCTTCACCTCCCAGCCCCAGCTCGAGGTGGTGCCCCCCGGAGCGGACAGCTGGCGCCCGCTGCCCCGCGTCCGTCTCGGAGAGGGCGCCCGCCCGGAGAGCATCACGTTCGGGGCCCTGGGATACGCGGAGGCGGCGATCGCCTCCTATCGCGTGTTCGCGCGCCTCAAGCGCGATGGGCTGGTGCCGGTCGCCTGTCGCTTCCAGGTCTGCCTGCCCACCCCGCTGGCTCCCATCAGCGCCTTCGTGGCCCCTGAGCACCAGGAGCTCCTCGAACCGGTCTACGAGGACCGACTGCTGGGCGAGCTACGACTCATCCTCCAGGACGTGCCGCACGACCAGCTCGCCATCCAGTGGGACACGAACTTCGAGTTCGGGATGCTGGAGGGTGTGTTTCCCGTCTGGTTCGACGATGTCAAGGGCGGCATCCTGGAGCGCCTGCTGCGGCTCTCCCGGCAGGTACCGTCGGACGTCGAGCTCGGCTACCACTTCTGCTACGGTGACGTCCAGCATCGTCACTTCAAGGAGCCGGCCGACGCCGGCAAGCTCGTCGCCGTCGCCAAAGCGCTGGCGGCAAGCCTGGGCCGACCCCTCAACTGGATCCATCTGCCGGTCCCGCGCGACCGGGGCGACGAGGCCTATTTCTCGCCGCTCGGCGACCTCCGCCCGCGCCCGGAGACCGAGCTCTACCTCGGCCTGATCCACCACACGGATGGCGTTGAAGGGACGGCTCGTCGCATGGAGGTCGCCCTTCGCTTCGTGTCCGGCTTCGGCATCGCCACCGAGTGCGGCTGGGGCCGGCGGGCGCCCAGCACTGTTCCCGAGCTTCTGCGCATCCACCATGAGCTGACCGCCTCTGTCCACCAGTCAGGCGGACCCCGGCGCCGCTTCCAGTGGCCGCCGGGCTTCCGGCGCGTCCCGGACGAGGACTGGACGCGTCAGCCCGTGGACACCTTCGGCCTCCGGTACGACACGGTCGAGAACCACGGCTGGTACCGAAATCTCGACCCGACGGTGGAGGACCTGGCTCGACACCTGGAGGAGGGTCAGCTCCTGATCGACTACTCGGGTGGGACCGGAATCCTACTCGACCGGCTCAAGTTGCGGATCTTCGACCGCCAGGTCGGAATGCTGGTCGTGGACAGCTCACCCAAGTTCCTCCGCGTGGCCCTAGACAAGTTCCGCGACGACGAGCGCATCGGGTG
>JACXTT010007374.1_pt1 | contig 15483 bp, 10 predicted proteins | sample 9270951 | NCBI WGS metagenome assembly JACXTT01 (sample SAMN15532306, study PRJNA645909) | rock metagenome | isolation source: weathered quartz diorite | place: Puerto Rico | collected 2017-06-21 | reverse complement strand
AACGCCGGCCCTCTCGTTAAGATCGGAATAGAATAGTTTCCCTTTAGAAATCGCTGACGGCTTTTCGCAACGCCTCAAACCGAACACCGTATCCCAGGCCTCGAAACAATTGATTCAGCAGAACTCCAACCGAGTCGGAAAGCAGGTGTTCCGAAATGCCAACATATCCGGTCGTCAGGAATCCTTGCGACATACTTTTTCGCTTTGACTTGTCTATAGGTAATAGGATCTCTGTGTTCAAGTTAACGGGGACGCCCGTCTGGTCTTTCGCATAGAAGATTGGCCGAAACCCTTGATCGTTCGACAAGTCGAGATTTGCAACATTCAATCCAGCAGCCAGAGTTGCGGTTCCGTAAAAGTTCACCTTAGACCAGAAAGTGCGAAGTGCCCTTAGAAAATAGACCGAATGTGCGGTCAAATCGTAAAGGCTCCATTCTTGCCGATGGGTACCGTCCCGGATTTGCGTTACGAAGCTAACATCGCCGTCAGACATGGCGCGCCAACGCATTTGATAATCCATCTCGAAATCCATCCCGATAATTTCACAAGATGTGCTGTCCCTTGTGATCTCGGTATGGAAAGTTAAGCGTCTCGACAATCCAGGGAAGCTCGTGAAAATTGCATCGAGGAAATCCCTGTCAAAGTCGAGATCGACTCTTGCTTTCGGCCTGCTGGATGGCCGAGCGATCACAACAAAGTAGGTATCGCTCCGGGTCAGTATCGTCGCCATACTTTGTTGATCTAGCGTCTGACAGCATACGTAGAACCACGTAGTCAGTTTGGTGAGATCAACTGGTTGAGCGTTACGGTCAGCCTGTCGTCTTTGTTCTTTTCTTTCTAACAGAACGCTAACCTGACCGGCATCCGCTGGGTCGGACTTGTCTTCCACACGAACGTAGATCGGGTTGGCACCCAATGCCTTCTTCGTCACCAAGCAAACTTCAGGTGCCTCGTGAACACGTATCACGGCGAGTTTGAGTGATTCATTGGAAGGCAACAAACACTCGGCTATTTCAAAAAACGGACAAGGATGAAGATTGCTTGCTATTGCACTGGCAAGCCGAGTTTTCAGCTCGGCTCTTTCCTTAACTCCGACGATCTCTTCAGGGTAGCCACCATCTTCAGATACCCCAACTATGACAACTCCTCCAAAGGTATTTGCGAACGCCGCCACGGTCTTAAGGGCCTTGTCGCCCCACTCGCTCTTGTAGTCGAGCCGATACCCTTCGCGGGGCCTGTTTTCCCTGGGTCCGTCGGTCCGAAGGAAGTCCACAATAGCCTCATAAAGGGTGCTCGGAATAACTGAAGGTAGGTCACCGCTAAACAAGTCGAAGGGCATGGCGCGGATTCTAGCACCCGTTTGCGCAATTCGGGCAGGTGGTGAGAGGAGAGCGGAATCCCGCGTACGGACGCGCTCTAACGCGCGGCCTTCAGCAGCACCATGTCTCGGTGAAATTCCAAAAAGTGTTTTTGGCCAAACGCGAAGCTGCCGACATTCACAGTCGCGTTGGTGTTCACGCCCATCTATTCCAAGGATGGCCGGTGCGCAACCGGAGAAATGATCAGATTGCCGTTACCTTAAAAGCCAATGAAGCCCCGATCGAAGAGATGATCAATGCTCTGAGTTAAGAGCAACCCATTCTCTCCTTCGAGCCGCTCTGCGTTCGTGCAGTCGCGCCATGGTTTGCAGTGGCTGGCGATTAGGTGGACCGGATTCGTCACGCCGGTGATCCGACAGCGCTCCTCGATCCGCATCACGCGGTCTTTGAATAAGCCCTGTCCGCGGCGTGCTCGAATGATTGCAGTCTTCTCAGTTTCGGGAATACCCACGTCGAGTTCAATTCCCATTTCGTTCCTCGCGCCGGAGGATAGTCAAAACAAGCGCGGCGTGGTAAGGTAACCGCCCGCATGAACGGGTTGGAATGTCACATATGGGACTTTATGTCAACCTGCGGATGGCTACGCACTCTTTTGAGCCGCTTCGGCTTGCGAATCCGGCTCAGCCTTGTGCGTGCGCGACTTCCTCGCGCTGGTGCGCGTCCCACCAACCTGCGCGTACTCTTTCGAGTCCTGCCCGAAGTGGGCGCACGCAACGCTGCGAAACCGCGTGACGAGATCTTGATTGTGCCTGCAACATCGGCGGAGCTTGCTGCTGCAATCGATTCCTCCAGTACTGCTACGAACATCTGCTCCGCAGAATCGTTACCACGACAGCATTTCTGGAGACCGTGGCCGCCTGACCCGCGGCCACGCCCCTGCTTATTCTTACTAATCCGACTTGTTCTTACTATCCGATCGGGCAAATCTCGCCGCGCTGCGCGAAGACTAAAAAATTGTGTCGTGCTCAACAGCGTGATAATTTCGTTCCACTTTTTCCTAAGAAAGTGCCGGAGTAGCCGTGAACACGATTGCGAAGCTTACTTTTGTTCTGTTCTATGCAGCATCGAGCTTCGCCGTTACTCAAAAGCAAGCGGTACTCACCGTCGAAGAATTCCTTCAGTGTTCTTCGGTAGATCATCAGAGCAGCATCGACACCTTCTCCAGCCCGCGCTTCAGCCATTTTCCCCAATATCGTCAAGCGAAGCCCAAGGCTCGCGCCGGGCTCGATCTCCACTACTGTCTCAGTACCGTTGTAAGTCGCGTACCGGATGCGCCAAGACCGCTGTCGACTGGTGTTCTTTCACGTCAACGTATCCTCAGCTTCGACAATATCCTTTCCAGGCCTCCTCCCTTAGCCGCCTAGATCGTCCGGAAAACTAGCTTTAAAGCACGACTGCTTACTTCAACCAAACTCCGCCCTGCTCCTGAAGTGGCGGACTGGGTTATTTGCTTGGGAGGAAGACCGATGCACAAGCGCAAGATGTCCATTCAGGCCGTCGCCCTGGTGTTGGCCAACATGACGGTGTTATTCATGACCAGCGGTTCTGCGATGGCTCGCCAGACAACTCCACCCTCAATCGCAGGAGACAATGCCGCAGCAAGCATAAGCCGTCAGACAGGCGAACGTTCGGATAGCCGGATCGGCAACAATCTCGATACGGGAACAGGCGCTTTCATCCAGGAGAACCAGATCGTCACGATCCAGGGCGGACGAAGTCTCGACTTCAACCTCTATTACAACTCGATTCTCAGCAAGGCTCGAGGACCGATGGGTTTCGGTTGGAGCCACAACTACGAGGCTTCTCTTGAGGGAAATCCGCAAGGAACCATGACTGTGCACTGGGACAGGAGTCGGAAGAACAGCTTCCGCTTTGCAAGCGCAGACTCTTCCTTCCATGGAGATGACGAAGCGGTGCGCTACGACGATCTCATCCGCAATGCGAATGGAACCTGGCAATTGACGCGTCAGGATGGCACGGTCTACGAGTTCGAGGCCAACGGAGATCTTAGGGCAATCAGAAACAAGGTGGGGCAACGGCTTGAAATGCAGAGAACGTTCACCGTCTTGACCTCCATCCGCGAGCCGATTGCGAGCAGGACCATCTACCTCAATTACACCAGCGACGGAAGAGGACTCCTCCGTGAGATCCGCGACGAACTTGAGCGTCATTACTATTTCGCTTACGACGACGCCGGCCGCCCGACAGCTGTGTTCGACCCGACAAAAGTCGATGGCGCACACGGACAAACCGCATTTCAAGAAACAATACCCGACAACAATCCCCAAGGATTGACCTACAACATCAATGTTTCGCCGACGTTCAATCCTATCGGTCTCGTTCACGTGAATCTTGGCAGGATTACGCATGCGCGGCCTTCCGATCTCACCGTCACTCTGATTTCTCCTTCGGGAAGACAGGCAACACTTTTCAACCGGACTGCAGTTAGCGGCCCCACGCTGGAACTCGACAACACGTTGCTCGAAAACTTCACTGGTGAGAATCCGGCAGGCATATGGAGGCTGGTTATCGTCGATTCCCAAGCCGGAGAAACGGGGCGTCTCACCGATTTTCAAATGGTTTTCACACAGCCGACCAATGCCATCCGCTACACGTACGCATCTCCGATCTCCCCCATGACTGCAAGCGCTAATGCATCGAGCGATCCGGGCAACCTCATCTCTTACAGAGGCAGACTCGGCGAAAGAATCAACTTCACTGTTCGGGGAAATGCGCTCGGGGGCGGCGTTTATGGAACTGGCGTCTACACCGACGACAGTGTTCTGGCTTCGGCTGCCGTCCACGCTCGCGTTCTAAGAACCGGAGAGGTTGGCATTGTTACAGTCACCATATTGCCGGGTCAGAACGGCGGTTATGCCGGAAGTACTCAAAACGGCGTGACAAGCGCGCCACGGAGTTCGCCCTGGCCGGGAAGCTACACGATTTCACGATTCGTGCCCGAGGTTACTTCCGTTGTCGGCAGCAAGCTCACACGTGCCGTCGCGCAAGATGGCGCACCGCTATTCGCCAATATTTACGATGCCGAAGGCCGCGTTGCTTCGCAGGCCGGAGGGCTAGTCAACGGTAAGATCGCGACGGTCTCTTATCAAGACAGACCGGACGGCGGAGTCCAGACTGTCTACCGCAACCGCTCAGGGAATGACACCGTATTCGTGCATGACGCGAGTTATCGGGTAACCCGCATCACCGATCCTCTTGGCAACGCAACCACGTTTCAGTACAACGCCGCGGGAGACCGGACGTTGTTCATCGATCCCCTACAGCGAGAAACCTCATTCACTTATGACGTTAACGGGAATCTCGACTCGGTCAAGGATCCAGCGGGAACCACGACCCGTTTCAACTACGACAGCTATAACAACCTGACGTTGATCGAGGATGCCGCCGGTAGGAGATCGGAGTTCAAATACGATGGGCAGAATAACCTGATCGAAGTCCGGGATGCTGCCGGTAACGTCGACAAGAAGACCTACAACGGAAACTCCCAGTTGATTGGAAGCCTGCTACAAGACGGCGCCGGACTGGACTATGCCTATTCAAGCGGAATGCCTACTTCTGCCGGTTTCATTGGCGGCACGTTTTCCGATTGTTCCTCGCCTTGCCGGGGCGTCACGAGTTACGACAACGCCGGAAGACTAATCCGGATGGCAGATCCGCAAGGGTACGTCACCCAGATGGAATACGATCTCCGAGATAACCTCGTCGCGCAGAAGGACTCGCTTGGGAAAGTGACCACCTCCGATTACGACGGGAGGAATCGTGTCATTCGAAAAATAGACCGCAACGGAAACGTCACCAACTACTCCTACGACGAAAATAACAACCTGGTGCGCCAGACCGATTCTCTGAATCAAACCACCCTCTATGAATACGACGCGGAGGATCGCATGGTTCGCGTCATCGATCCTTCGGGAAACATCCGCACGATCGACTACGATGCCGCGGGCAGAATTGCCGCCAAAACCGATGGTCTGCAGAACTCGATCCGCTACGAGTACGATGCCGCCGGCAATGAGGTAACAGCCTACGACGCGCGCGGCTTGAAGGTGAAGACCACCACATATGACTCTCGCGATCATCCAACTTCTGTCCGAGACGGATTTGGCAACACGTACACTTCGGCCTACGACACGCTCGGCCGTCAGACATCCTTCAAAGACCCATTAAACCGAACAACGAGTTTTAGCTATGACGTCCTCGACCGAATCGTCCAAGTGCGAGATCCGATGAATCGGCTCTTCACGCAGGAGTATCTGCAGGACGACGTTATCAGCAAGATATCGGCGCCGCGTAATGTCTTCACCGTTTTCCGGTACGATCCCGCAAACAGAATCCGGGAAGTCGAAACATCCGGCGGACAGTTGAATACGTATCGCTACAATGGAAGCGACTCCGTTACGAGAGAAACATCGTTATCCGGCAAGATTGCGAACTATTCGTATGATTCCAACGGCCGCCTCAGCTCCGTTTCGCGAACCGGTGCTGGATTCATTCTTCCGAATGTTCTCTACACCTACGATGACAACGGCAATTTGGACAGGGTCCGCTCTGCGGCCGCTTCAACAACGTCCGGCATCAAGCGCGATTACGACAAGCTGAACCGGCTTAGTACCTTCACGGACCAGGCAGGAAACCGCATCGGCTATTCTTACGACAAAGCAGGGAATCTTTCGGTACTCGCCTATCCCGATGGGAAGTCTGTGACCTATGAGTACGACGCCGCCAACCGGCTCGTGTCCATTAAAGACTGGGCGAATCGCATCACGCGCTACGCGTATGACGGTAACGGCAAACTGACGAACATTCTGTTTCCCAATGGAACAAGCCGAAAGATGATCTACGACATCGCCGGCCAGATTACTTTCCGGCAGGACCGCGATGCTCAAGGTCAGATCATCGTGACGTACCGCTATTCCTACGATGCGTCAGGACAGGTGACAGTCGAGGCAGCGGAAACAGCAAGTCCGCCCTATGTGCCGGACCCCGTATCCATGTCCTATGACCTCGACAACCGTCTTCTCACATTCAATAACCAGTCTGTAGTTTTTGACAAAGACGGCAATATGACCGCCGGCCCGCTGGGCGCGTCGTCGTCAAACTTCTCTTACGACTTCAACAACAACCTGATTCAAGCCGGGAATGTCAGCTATGCCTACGATCTTGAAGACCGCCTGATCGCTTTCGCGGTCAGTGGCGCCGCGACGAGTCTCGTGAATAATCCAGGTGGCGGTGTTTCACAGATTCTGCAAAAGCGAGCGCCGAATGGAGTCGTCACCAACTACGTCTGGGGAGTTGGGCTGGCCTACGAAGAAACCGGCGGTCAAATCCGCGTGTACCACTACGACCAGCGTGGAAGTACGGTCGCCTTCACGGGAAACACCGGCACCGTGACTGGACGCGTGAATTATGGGCCGTTCGGAGAGATCGCAGACCGTTCCGGAAATACCGATTCCCTCTTTCTTTATGGTGGATTGTTTGGTGTCGTCACCGACCCTCAAAACCTCTACTACATGCGCTTCCGGTGGTATTCGCCCCAGATCAAGCGTTTCCTCAACCAGGATGCCCACTTTGGGAATATCAACGTATCCGGAACGCTGAACCGTTTCGCTTATGTCGCGAATAACCCGATCTTACGGACCGACCCCAAGGGTGAGTGCTGGCCCTGTCTCGGTGCCGTCGTCGGCGCAGCAGTCTCTGTTGCCATAAAGGCGGTCGGCGACTATGCCGACGATGGAAAGATCAATGACCCTTGGGAGGAGTACGCCGGAGCTGCGATTGGCGGGGCCGTCCAGGGATTCATCATTACCGCCTGCCCTACATGCTCGGCTCTTGCTGGAGGTGCGGGAGCCGCCGCGCAGTATTTGGCCACGCAAGGATTCAAGGGCGAAAGGGTAGATCCGGTGGATCTCGCGGTCGATACGGCGCTTGGGGCGGCCTTAGGAAAAGCTCTGGGGTCTGGCGGTAAGGGACTCACCCGTCCGAAAAACTTTCGGTTTGCGACCAATAGCGTCGGCACTCTGGTCAAGAGACAACTCGCGCATCAACTCAAGGAAGCTGCTCGGGGTCTCGTGGAGCACGAGGTTTTGTCGGCGATCGACGAAGAACTCGGTGTTAGAGAAGCCGTCAAACATGGGGCCCATGTCGCAACGCATGAAATCGGCGCGAATATCGCCCGTCTTGTGGCCGGTACAGGAAGTGACGAAGCCGATGTAACCGGAAGGCCCATCATCTCTCAGACCGGGCGGCAAGAAGTTAATCGCGGACGAAAAGGAATCTACGGCGAGTACATTCACTACCAAGCGTGGCTCGATGCATTGCGACTTGCGGCCCGCCCGATTCCCAACAATCCGAACCACCTTCTCACGAGTTTCTAAACATGACGGAACAACGCATAACCATTCGACTAACCTTGGTCGCCCTGCTGGCGCTCGCGGTGGCTCCTTCCACAGCAGCTGCGCAGACTTACCTCTACGATGAAGCGGGCCGGCTTGTCCGCGTCCTCTACGCTCAAGGAAACGGCGTCGGCTATCAGTACGATGCGAGCGACAACTTGACCGGGGTTTTTAGCATTGCGCTGCCCATCGCTCCATCGCAGCTGAAGGTCACTCGAATCTCGCCAACTTCGGCCAGGCTGACCTGGCAGGACATGTCCAACAACGAGACCGGATTTGTCATTATGCGCAAACTTGCCGGCACAAACGCGTGGGAAACCATCGCGACGGCGCCGGCCGGCTCTACCGAGTTCACGGACAGTTCGCTGAACCCTTCCTTTCATTACGTCTACCGAGTCGCTGCACAAGGAACCCTCGGCCTTTCTGCCTACTCGAATGAGGATAGCTCAGCATCCAATGCTTCGGTCGATTTGAGCTTGAGAGCGGGAGGTGCAGTCACAGCGTCGACGGTCGGAACAGGAGAAGTCCAGTCGGGTTACGCTTCGGTAGACGTCGATTTCGGCAAAGCCCCTTACGGGACCGCCGTCTTCAGCCTCCAGCAGAATGGGGAAATTGTGAGCGAAGTAGGCGTTCCTGCATCGCCGCCAACTCAATCCGCACGGATTTTCATCGATTATCGGCAAGGTGTCGCAGCCGGTTCGGGAACAATCGACATCTACACTGGCCTCGCGGCCGTCAATTTCGGCAACCGCAAGGCGAGTGTCGCATACACACTTCGCGACTTGGGCGGAAACACACTTGCCGCCGGAAACGGCACGCTCGATATCGGTATACATTTTGCCAAGTTCATTCACGAACTCAGAGAGGTAGCACCAGATTTCGATTTGCCTTCCGATTTTCCAGTGGCAAAGAAATTCGGCACACTCGATATATCCAGCGATCAGCCGATGTCTATTGTTGCCCTGCGACTGACTTCGAACCAGCGGGGCGAGACGCTCTTGACCACCACTCCGATCGCGGACCTCAATAAACCCAGTGTGGCCGGGCCCGCCTTTTTCCCGCAGTTTGTTGACGGCGGCGGATACATCAGCTCGATCGTCATGATGAACACGTCAACCACACGGATGACTGGCTCTTTGGAAATCTTCGGCGACAACGGCTCGCCGCTCTCTATTCGTCCAGTTGGCGGCTCTTCGGGATCGGCATTCCCTTATGTGATAGAGGGTGGCGGTTCGGCCTTATTAGAAAGTGATGGCTCTTCATCCCAATTGGTAAGAGGATGGGTGAGGTTGACGCCGGACCCAGGTTCACAAACGCCAAGCGGCGCAGGTCTCTTCCGGTTCACTCAAAATGGGGTAGTCGTCACGGAATCTGGCGTCCCGTCTGCCAACCCGACAACGTTGGCCCGAATTTATATCGACAAATCATTCGGGCACGACACGGGTCTAGCTATCGCTAACCCCGGAAGCGCCCTAATGAAAGTGGCGCTGAGTGCATTTCAGGCGGACGGCAGCACGCAAGTGGGAACGAACAGTGTCGATTTGGGTGCGCGAGGACATACCGCCCAGTTCGCGGGTGAGCTGATCACGGGATTGCCTGATGGTTTCACCGGGGTACTGGAGATATCTTCGCAAATACCCTTCGTCGCCCTAACCCTCCGTTCTTTGATCAATGGGCGCCGGGAGTTTCTCCTCTCCACCTTTCCAATTGCGGACCTGAACCAGCCCGCGCCATCACCCGTTGTTTTTCCACAGATAGCCGACGGTGGAGGATATACGACTCAGCTCATCTTGCTGAGTTCCGGGGGACGAACCGAAACAACTATTCGCTTTTTCGGAAACGACAGAATGCCACTCTCGGTCATTAGAAAATAGCAACCTCCCTCTCGAGAAATACACGTCGTATCGGCAAGCGCCGACGGCCGCCGCGTCGTCGAAAGATTCGGACATCAAGATTCACTTCGCCGGCCTCCTGGCGTATGCGCGCTTGAAAGCCGCCGCGGGCCGCGCCACTCTCAAGGACGTTGCGACGCTGGCAAAGAGCAAAGGCTTCGAACTCATCGCCCGTCAGGCTGCGTCCCTGCGGTAAGGCACGACCTTTTCCCAAAAAATTTTGAATGCCGGTGAGCTAATTCGCCGCGATTTTTCGCGTTATGCGGACGAAAGGAAAAATCTATGAACGCGAGAAAACTGATTATTGCGGGGTTCAGTCTGGTATTAGGCTCGGCGGTTTCAGTGCTGGGTCAATCCGGACCTATTGGAATGACAGTCGGCAGGGGCAAAGCCCATCTGTTCGATGCGGGGTCGAATACGTATCTTGCGACTGTCGCCTCGCCGGGCGGAGGTTACGAAGGCGACTGCACGATTTCATCCGACGCAAAGAAAGCGGTTTTTTCCACCGTCATTCCACGCGCTCTGCACGTTGTCGATATGACGAATCCTTTAGCGCCCGTGATTACTGGTTCGATCCCGATTTCCATCTATAGCGCGGACACCTCACTTACTGTGGACGACAAATTTGCGCTCGTGACGGATGGCTACGGCTCGACGGCGACGGCAATCGTGAGCCTTGCTTCCCAAACGCAGATCGGTGCCTTTTCACCGGGCACAGACAGCGTTGCCGTCGATGTGTTGAGCGATTCGTCTGTCTTGGTTGCATCCGATAACGGCAGCGTTGTGCGGCGATTGCTCATTGATGGATCGGGGAATATTACGAACACAGGTACGACTCTCGGCGTAAGGACCCCAGTAAACGTTTACGGTGCTCCCGGCAACAAGACGGGCGTCGTTCTCACGTTTTCTCAATCTTGCTCGTCGTCTAACTGTTATCCGGCGGTCCCTCCGGGACAAATGATTTCGTTTACGCTGCCCTCCTTGACCAAAGTCGTAACGCGCGATCTTCCCGGAAACTCGGTCTCCGCTGCATTCAGCCCTTCGGGAGACAAGATCTACATACGGACACTGCTTATCAACAGCCCAACGCCTACCGATCCCACTCCGGCGGTATACGACTCTCGTCTTGTGGCTTACACCTTCGATCCCGTCACGGGTGCTATAGGTGCCTCTCCGCTATACAACGTCCAAGTTGCAACGACGTACGCTATATATGGAGGTGAGTACATCGCGATAACGCCGGATGGTTCACGCCTGTATGTTTCGGAGGGAACTGCGCTGAAGTTCTACAGCGCTGCAACGGGCGTGTTCCTCGGCTCGATTACAAATCCCGCGTTCAGTACGCTCGACGGTGTTTGCTTTGCGCCCCATCGCCCGATGCTGACGATTACGGCGCCGGCGGCGGGTTCGCTCTACGGCGTCAACTCGACCGTTGTTACCACCGGGATGTTCACTGAAGTTGGTGCGGATGGTTCGCACATCGCCACACATACCTGCCAAATCAAATGGGACGACGGGACTCAAACAGCCGGCAACGTGAGCGAAACCGGCGGCAGCGGCAATTGCAGTGCGTCGCACACATTTACTGAGGCTGGTGTTTATTCGATCGAAATGACGGTCGTCGATGATTACGGCAGCCCCGATAACAAAACGGTAATGATTGTCGTTTACGATCCCACCGCCGGCTACGTTAGCGGTGGCGGCTGGATCAATTCGCCGCCGGGTGCATTTCCCGCGGATCCTTCGTTGACAGGGCATGCGGAGTTTGGTTTCGTTTCGCGCTACGCGCGAGGTGCGACTACCCCAACCGGCCGCACCGAATTTCATTTCAATGCGGGTGACTTCCATTTCCAAAGCGACAGCTACGACTGGCTTGTCGTGGCAGGTGCTAAAGCGCAATTCAAAGGAATCGGCTCGGTAAAGGGACTAGGCGGTTACAAATTCCTGCTAACCGCAACGGACGGCGACAGACCTGGCGGTGGCGGCGTCGACAAGTTCCGGATCAAAATCATCGGTCCCGATGGCGGACTTGTTTATGACAATGTTGCCGGCGCGAGCGACGACTTGGACGGTGCAAATCCCCAACAGATCGGCGGAGGAAACATCATGATTCACGACTAAGCCTTGTGTTGGCTAACCGAAAGAACGTTTCTTTCCGGGTCTTTGAACCATGCGATCTTGTCGCCGCCGAGAGCAGTCCAGATGTGGCGTTCGTGGTCTTGAATGAAAGGGTAGTCCACGAACGTCACACCCTGCCGCTGTAACGCCGACACGATTTCCTCAATGTTCTCGACCTCCCAGCCGAGAACTGTGTAACGGGCCGGGCTGAACTCTTTCACCTTGACGATCCGGATCATGTTCGACGCGGTTCGCCGGATGCAATCGCAAGAATCCTCGACTGTTTCGGTCTCCCTTGCCGGGCTCCCCCAGTCCCAGTGGCGGCTTCCGAATTCAACGCTCCTCTCCAACCTTCTGAACCTCGGCGTGAGAATGGTCCGGGGAAACGTCTGCTTGCAACCGAGCCGATATCGCCTAAAATGCCCGCATGTCCGACTCGGCGCCCTGAATTCCCGCGCGACCAGGGCTTGGTTTACATAACAGGTAACACGGTGACATCGGTTTTTCCGGCTCCACCTTCGGCAACCCCACTTATTTTTCTTACATTCCACTTTCCCGCACGCGCAATCTGGAGTCAAACTTACATCACACGATTCTGGGGGAAAACATGAGACGCTTCGCCTTCGCGCTGATATTTGCAGTGGCCGTGATTGCTATTGCCGTGATGCCTGTCGCGTCGCAAACGCCAGCAGGACAGAAACCCGTGTTTGAAGTGGCATCGGTCAAACCGAACAACTCGGGTTCCGGCAGCGCCAGGGCGGGAACGCGTGTCGGTGGCTATTATTTTGCGACGAACTATTCCGTAAAGATGCTCATCATGCAGGCATACCGCGTACAAGATTTCCAGGTGTCTGGTGGACCGAACTGGATCGAGGGCGATCGATTTGATATCGAAGCCCGAGCAGAGCCTGGCACTGTACCCACGGCAGCAGGGCCGCCCGACCCGAGTCGGCCAGATACCATGGCATTGATGATTCAGTCGCTATTAGAAGAACGCTTTCAATTGAAACTTCATCGCGACACGAAAGAATTGCCGATCTACACACTTTCGGTCGGGAAGGATGGTTCAAAATTACAGGCAACTGTTGAAGGTCGGCCGGGTCCAGGCGGGTTAAGCTCGGGGTCAGCACAAACGAGGCCCACCGACAGCGGTATCCAGATGAACGGAAGCGGCATAAGCGTGGCAATGTTTGCGTCAATGCTTTCCCTGCAATTGCGCCGGACTGTAATTGATAAAACGAATCTCCCCGGCATCTTCGATTTCTCGCTGACTTGGTCTCGTCAGGCTAATCCAGCACCCATTTTGTCTCCTGGCGGCCCGGAGCTTCCGCCCGCCCCTGATCCGAGTGGCCCGTCCATTTTCACTGCGCTTCAAGAACAACTCGGCCTGAAGCTAGAATCCACCAAGGGACCCGTAGAAGTGCTCGTGATTGATAGCGTGCAGAAGCCATCGGAGAACTAAAGACGATGAAGCCTACCGCGTTCGCATTGATGTTGCGAATCATCGTCGTTGTTGTTTCTGCGGGCCCGCTTCTCGTAGCACAAACGGCGGTGCAGAAGCCTACGTTTGAAGTTGCATCCATAAAAGCGAGCACAGCCGCTAACAGTTTCGGTCAGATTGGGCGAGCACCGGGTGGCCGTTTCACAGCGAATAATGTCACATTGAAATTGCTCATTCAGAATGCGTATCGCGTTAGAGATTTTCAAGTGTTCGGTGGGCCGAACTGGTTGACTGCCGACCGATGGAACATTGATGCAGGCCGATGAGGGGACAGTGCCCATACAAACTGGCCCATCAGACCCCGACGTTCCAGACGCAATATCTATCAGGTTGCAGTCGCTACTTGAAGATCGCTTTCAACTAAAGTTGCATCGGGAGACGCGCGACCTGCCAATCTATACGCTCTCGATCGCAAAGGGTGGGTCGAAAATTAAATCGGTCGAGCCGCCTCCATCTCGCCTCCCAGGCCAGAGGCCAACCAATGGACGACCGCTGCCGGGTGGCATCGGAGTCGCTCCAGGCAACCTAGTGGGTTCGGCAATCACGATGACTCAATTTGTGGCTGCGCTAAGCGGGTTATTACGTCGGAACATCATCGATGCGACGGATTTCAAGGGATACTTCGATGTGACATTATCTTTTGCACCTGAGAGCGCACCCGGTAATCCGCTGGGTCCAGGTGGCCCCACCACCCCAAGGGAGGCTACGACTGATGTGCAAGCGCCCTCGATTGTTACTGCAATCCAAGAACAACTTGGTTTGCGCTTGGAGTCTGCGAGAGGGCCTGTCGAAGTGCTCGTGATTGATTCAGTATCGAAGCCATCGGAAAACTGAGGTACGCGGGGACGTATGAGACGTAGTGGGTTCGCATGGCGAGAGGCAATAGCGCTGATTGCAATAGCGCCGCTCGTGCTATGGGCACAAACATCGCCAGCGCAGAAACGTGCGTTTGAAGTGGCGTCTATCAAGCCAAACAATTCGGGACAGCCAAGACCGCAAGGAAATCCGTTTCGCCTTTCGCCTGGCGGAATGTTTATAGCGACGAATGTTACGTTGGTGGATCTGATTGTGGGTGTCTATTCGACTCGCCGTATCCAGATGGAAGGCGGGCCGGGCTGGATTGATTCAGATCGGTTTGACATTGTCGCCAAAGCAGACGAGTCTGACGGCGACATCCAGCCAGGGCAATTTCGGGAGATGGTCCGTGTCCTCCTTGAAGATCGCTTCAAGCTGAAATTGCACATGGAAACAAAGGATGTTTCGGTGTTGGCTCTAATACAGGGGAAGGAATCACCGAAGATCAAGGAATCAACCCGCGATCCCAGGGAAGCAGGGGCAGTTGGCAGCGAAAAGGGGATAAGTTTTCAAAGAACCACGATGGACGGACTGGTCAACACGCTTTCAAACATTTTGCGCATTCCAGTAATTGATCGTACCGGCATCAAGGGAGTGTTTGACTTCACTCTCAATCCGCAAGAATTTGCTCCCGATGGGGCAGTTACAGCGAGCAATTACGGAGACCTGATGGTCACAGCCGTAGAACAACAACTTGGTTTCAAAATAGAAAGACAGAAAGCGCCACTTGACATGACAATCATTGATCACGCGGAGAAGCCTAGCGAGAATTAGCCCACAAGTCGCGTGCGCCTTGGTGAGTTGTAACGAGGTGCTAAGTTCAAGAACTAATGCAGTTCTTCCTTTAGAGCGCGTTCCTTTGCAGCCTGTTGAGCCTCTTCCAAGTTCCGTTTTAAGAGTTTGGCTTGTGCTCCACTGAAATTTGCATTTTTCTTCAATTCCATTTCGAGAAACTCAATCGCGCCGTATGGATCGTGTTGACGACGTTGCAGGACCTCATAAGTCTTCAACTTGGCGAGGACTTCGGCAGATGGCATTTCTTCGTGAATAACCCACGGACTTCGCGCCGTCCAAAAGCCCAACGAGAACGTTAATGCGAGAACAACAGCCCAGATCAAGATGCGTCTCTTATTGAAATCGTCCTGATGTGGTTCCGTGTATCTACCACTGCAAATACTCATGATTACTTGATGCCAAAACCAAATCATTACTTGATGCCAAAACCAAATCCGTGAGCGTCCGCCTGCGTATCGCTCCACAATATCTCCGAGAATGACTTCATTACTTCGGCGAGATCCGAAGTGTCGTAGTATCCAGTTCGCAAG
>JACXTT010007373.1_pt1 | contig 15483 bp, 12 predicted proteins | sample 9270951 | NCBI WGS metagenome assembly JACXTT01 (sample SAMN15532306, study PRJNA645909) | rock metagenome | isolation source: weathered quartz diorite | place: Puerto Rico | collected 2017-06-21 | reverse complement strand
GCCTCCATGGAGATGCGCTGGCGCAGTTGCGGATCGGCGACGACCTGGCGCATCAAGGACGCGGCATGGGCCACATCGGGATCGGCCCAGGTCTGGCCCGCCTTGTAGACCCCCACATCCTTGGCGATCTTGACCAGCTTGTAGTTCACCAGCAGGGAATTGTGCGGGTGCATGAACTCGGTATTGCCTGACCAGTTGGTTGCAATCACCGGCTTGCCGAGGAACATGGCTTCTGCCGGGCCCAGGCCATAACCTTCCGAGCGGTGCAAGGACAGCAGGCAGTCGCACACGGACTGCAAGTCGTACACGTCCTGGCGCGGCAAGGTCTCGTTGATCCAGTAGATGTCCTTGCGGCCGGCCAGCTTGGCCTGCAAGGCCTCCACGTCTTTCGAGTGGAACTGCGCGTTCTGTGTTTTGATGACGAGGCCAACTTTGTCGTCCGCCGTGGCAAAGGCCTGTTCAAAGGCGTCCAGCGCGGCTTGCGGATTCTTGCGCTCCTGGTAGGACGAAAAATCGTACATCATCAGGAACAGGAATGTGTCTTCCGGGAGCTTGAAGCGCTTGCGGCTCGCATCCGGTGACACCGCAAAGTCGATCGTGTGGGGCATGCGCACGACAGGAATGGGCGAACTCTTGGCCACCGCTTCCTGTACAAAGCCGGTCGGCACCCACACTTCGTTAAGGCTGTTGAAGCCTGCCAGGTGCTGCTCCAGCATCTCCGGCAGTTCCCAATGCCAGAAGCCGATGTTATAGCGCGTGAACAGCTGCGACGGCAGGTTGATTTCCGCTTCTGGCATCTGGTCTGCATTGATGTGGAAGACATTGATCGGGAACACCGGATCGTTGACGATGCGCGCATCCATGCTGCGGTCTTCCACGCGGCTGCTGTTGTTGACATTGAAATCGATGACCACATGGGGCATGCCGTCGGCATCGAGGGCGTGGACAAACTGGCGCAGGGACTGGCCAAGGCCATGCTCGGAACGGGCGTAGCCAATGACGTTAACGCCAATGCTGTCCAGGCTGGGCGCTGCCGGCGGCGCTTTGCTGGCGGCGACGTCGAACACAAGCCCAGCGCCGCAGTGGATATCGCGCAACTGGATGGACAATGGACGTTCATCTGCATTGATGCCCATCTCGCTGGGCACGAAGACCGCTTCAGGAATCAGGCGCAGCACGGCTGGCCATTGTTCTGGCAGGCCCTTGAGGTCGATGGTGACATCGAATTCGCCCGAACCGACCAGGAAGGAGGTGAATTCCTGGCCTTCAAAGCCGATGACCACATTCAGTTCCGACTTGCCGTGGGCACGCCGGTGCATGTCGCCATCATGGCGCCCGCGCAGGCGCACCTTGGTCGAGTCGCTGTGCGCGACGGCGATACGGGCCTGGCGGCCAAGCCACCACATGTCCCGTCCCGGCTCCACATACAAGCCAGAGTACTCGCCAAAATAGCGGTGCTTGCGTTCGGTTTGTTCGATCGTGATGGTGCCAGGAGTGACAACGCCGTCGACCTGCATGGGGTCCAACTCCGCTTTATACGGCCGGCCAAGTCCCACCTTGTGGGCCCAGCGCGACGCACGGAATTGCGCAAAGCCCAGTTTGAAGAAGGTCGACGGTCCCTTGACCTGCTGGTACTGCCACAGGCGCTCGTGGCCCAGGCGCCCGCCGGTAGCGCGTTTGTGCGCAAAGATCAGGGCGCGTGCCCAGATCGACAAGCCGGTGCGTATGCCAGTCGGTGGTGGTGGCGGTGCGGCCGCAGCAGCTGCGGCGGCGCTTTGAAGGGCAGCGCGAATGGGCGCAACGAAGGCGTCCGCAATGCCAATTTCAGTACAGCCGGCATCGGCGAACCACTGGTAGTAAGCACGCCGGCCGGCGCCGAGCGCATCGGGGAAGGCGCGCCGGATATGTTCATAGTGGACCCAGGCGCCGCGCAGGATGATGGGCAGGCCTCCGACGCTGCCTTCGGTGAAGTAGTCGACCGCATCGAAAGGAAACGCACCGGCCTTGTCGCGCACTTCGGCCGTTTGGCGGTACAGCACGCGTACGGCCATTGGGATCGGTGTACCGTCACGGAAGCGGCCGAAGGCATAGGGCTGGCCCTTGGCGCTTGCAAAGCCGTTGGCGATGAGGCGGCGCGCATAGTCGAGGGCCAGTTCTTTGGCAGGCCCGATGGTGTCGAGGTCCAGCCGGTCCTGGTGCTTGGAGAAGGGCTGCGGGTTCAGTGGGTCGAAGCCGCTGAAGTGGAAGAAGCGCAGCGGCTGGCCGCCAGCAAACCAGGCGCCATGTGCAGTGGTGACGGGGCGGTGCGGCAGGTTCCAGTAGGCCAGGTTGTAGCCGGGGTCGCGCAGGATGGCGAAGCCGCCGAACATTCCTGGCGCCAGGTCGATCCATTTTTGGTCGGTGAACAGGCCCTGGGGAATGTCGACGACGGCGCCATACTCCAGCTTGTCAGCCCACCATGCGATGAAGTCGTCTGACGCTGGCAGGCTGCCCACGGCCAGGAAGCCCAGGTTGTAGGCCCCGGCCCGCATAATGACCTGCTCATTGGGCATCAAGCCATCGTCCAGGCGCGCCGTCAGGTGGGGTGTGACGACGGCGGCAGCGCCTTCGTCGAGCAGGCGTTCGACGTCGACCAGCTTGTCCATGACGAGGATGTCAGGATCGAGGTAGACGACGCGTTCATAGCCCTGGCGGCGCAGGTGGGCAAACATATAAGGCTTGGCGGCCGTATTGAGTTCCATGATGTCGTAGCGGAACAGGAACTCCTGCATCTTGGGCAGGGGCAGGGCTTCGATGCCGGTGGCGGTAAACAGGCCGCCGCCCACTTGGTTCAAGTCCTCGCAGCGGTCGACCACCAGCACATGGCGGTCCCATTCGGGGTGGTGCTGCTGCAGTGACTGCATCAGGGTCTGTGCAAAGGCGCCATAGTTCAGCGACACAATGGTGAATACGGCGGTTTTCATCGTCTGTCTTGGAATAGTTATGAATACTGATCCACCAATAGCGACACCACTGCCCAGGCAGTGGCAAGCTCTACTTCTACAGCATGGACTTTACAAGGCGCTGGTGGCTTTGAGCTGGCGCTCCAGGTGGTAGACGTAGCGCTGGATCTTGTTCTGGATACCCGGCAGGAAATTGGTGAACTCCATCCCCGCACGATTGGCCTTGGTATTGTTCTTCAGCGTCACTTCCCAGATGCTTTTCACAAACAGCGACACTTCCAGCGAGCCCCCCAGGTCGGGATGCTCAAGGCGGCAATTCCTGAAATTGGCCAGTTTGACGATGGAAGGGTGCAATACTTCGGGCAGGATCACCCCGATCCCTTCGATGCAAATATCAAACAGGGGGAAGCTCACTTCCTCTTTGGGATTAATGATAATGCGGCACATCACGGGGTTGGTGATCGGCGTGTTGACCCGGTAGGAGCCGCGCCGCTGGATGCGTTGCAGGCGTTCGGGAATGGCCACGCGGAAGGCGCGGCCACCTTCGTAGGTGGTGTCCTGCACGGCAGCATTGTTCCACATGATCTTGGCGCCACCGAAGAAGGCCTGGAAGCTGATGCGCTTGCTGTGCAGCATGTGCTTGTTCATTTCTTCATTGGCATTGACGTCCAGGTAGACCCAACCGGCCTTCTGGTCGACATCCAGCACCACCGTCAGCAGCACTTCCATGCCGGCATTGAAGGTGGCATTGCAGGGCGTGCGGCCCTTGGCCATGCCCAACAAGATATTGGCAATGGCGCCGCGTTCCCAAACCGCAAATTCGTCGTCGTTATCAGAAATATAAGCCATGCTGCCAACCCTAAGCTTTGCGCCAAGCGCAATATTACAAAGACGAGAAGATTAACACTTTCATTGCAGGCGGGGGCGGTCCGGGCGCATTTTTGCCCCATCCAGGCGGTGAACTGTGAAAGAATTCATACAGGAATTTCTTACACGGAGTAAATATGCGTTTCCGCCTCACCTGCGCCAGCTTGTTGTTGCTTTTACCATTGTATGCCGCTGCTGCCGATCAGCAATGTGTTGTGCCGACAGCCTTGACCACCCAACACTACGACCGCTCGCCACAGGACGAACGCCAGCCCTGCCTGCGCAATACGGTGACGACACCGAGCGACTACTTCAAGCTGGCCCTGTCCTGGTCGCCCAAGTTCTGCGCCAGTGTCACGGCCGGCGGCAAGGTCGCAGAAAAATACGCGTTCCAGTGTGGCGACGGCAAGGGCGGCGTCAGCACGGCCAGCCGTTTTGGCTGGATCATCCACGGTTTGTGGGGCCAACTGAATAACCCCACCATGTGCAAGGACGAAACGTCTTCACCGCCCCGGCTGGTGCCCCAGCATCCCCGCTACTGCAAGGGCGACCTGCCGCCGCTGCAGCCGAGCGAACTGCTGCCGTTTATGTGCCAGCAACCCGGTGAAGCCCTGCTGCAGGGCGAATGGGAAAGCCACGGCGCCTGCGACTTCCCCACCGCCACCGCCTATTTCGACCGGAGCCAAAAATTGTTTAGCGCGCTGAACATGCCGAAGGAGGAGATGGCCCAGGATGCCTTGCTGGCCTGGATGGCCGACAACAATCCCGCCCTGAAGGGCAAGCGCCTTGGCTATGCCCGCTACACGGGTGAGTTGTATGTCTGCTATTCGACCAACTTCCAGGTGATTGACTGCCCCAATGAAGGGCGCTGACTCGCCCCAGTTTGTCATACGCTTGTAGCATCTCGTCTCCAAACTGCCATTGACGCGCCGCCGGCGCGTCACCAGCAGCCTGAGGGACACCATGTACACCAGCGACAAACGCCTGATCATCCTCGATGCCGACGGCACCACCGTGGACGCTTATACCGCCATTGAAACGGCTTTTACTCGCCACGACATCACCCTGGGCGATGAAGAGAGCTTCCAAAAACGCCACCACCTGTTCAAATACCTGGGGGGGCTAAAACAATTCCCTTCCATCATCCGCAAGAATTTCCGCGCCCAGCGCCGCCAGGAGATTGTCGATACGCTCACCGAGGTCTATCGCGAAGAAGCCCAGCTCTATCCCGGTATCGCCGCGCTGGTGCAGACCCTGATCGATGCGCCCGACGTCGTCGTTGGCCTGGTCACGCGCAATATCACCAATGAGCCGCTGGAAACCCTGCGCCTGCTGTTCCGCCGCCACGACATCGATGTCGACGCCCTCGACTTCTTCGTCCATGTGCCGCTGGATGAAACCAAGGGCACCCAGTTCCGCCACGCGCGCGAGCGTTTCGGCATCAACCCGGCCCGCGCCTATGTGTGCGGCGACGAGCACAAAGATTTCGTGGCTGCCATTTCGACCGGCATGCACCCTTTCATGGTGTCCTACGGTTTTGAAAGCCGTGGTCGCTTGACGACCAAGTTTGAGATTCCAGACGAGATCATCTCGGCCACGCCGGTCGAGCTGTGCCGGCGCGTGTTGCACGCGCTCGACCTGGGCCAGCCGCAGCCTAGGCCGATTGCCACAGCAACCCGCCTGCCACGACCGAGAACAGCCAGTACTCGAACGGCGCACCCGCTACCCAGTGCGGATGCCAGGTAACGTGGTCCTTGGCAAAGCGTTTCCAGCCATAGGCGGGATTGCAGACAAACCATAAGAAATCTTCTGCAATCCAGAACACGATGATGCAGGCGAGCACCCGCGCTTCGACCTGCCAGCTCCATTGGCCCAGCATCAGCAAGGGGAAGTGGAACACCAGCGCAATAAAGGGGAACACCCAGGCGTGGTAGCCCGTCATCACCCGTCCGCCCCAGAACACATCGAGCATCCAGTGCTTTTCAATGCGCCAGGTGGGCAAGTTGGCGCCCCAGCCTTCGGCGCCTTCAATTTGGATTTCCACCTGGGCGAACAGATAGGCCAGCACAAGGACAAAGGCCAGGGTCAAAGCAAGCTGCATCGGGTTTTCCTATAGAAGGTCAAGGTTGGTGGCGTAGGCAGGTGCGTCGGCCCGCTGGGCAGCAGATGGCAGCACACCTGGCAGTGCCATGCGCGGTAATGGCGCCATGGCTGGTGTGCTGGGGTCGCCAAGCGTAGCTGGTGCGGTAGGCGTCGCCGCCATCGGCGCAGGCAATGGGGGATGCTTGAGTAGGGTCGCCAGCAAGATGCGAGCCGCTTCGGCGCAACCGAGGTTGCGGGCGCGCTGGCGCATGGCTTCCAGCTTGGCGGGATTGGCCAGCAAGTGCTGCAGCAACAGTCCCAGCGCACAAGGGTCCAGCGCCGTGAGCGCGACGCCCTGGTCGCGCAAGTAGTCCGCATTGAGCATTTCCTGGCCGGGGATCGGTTGGTTGGCGATCATTGGCAGGCCCATGGCCAGGCACTCGGCGCTGGTCAGTCCGCCCGGCTTGGTGACGACCAGGTCGGCGCAGGCCATCAGGTTGGCGACCTGGTCGGTAAAGCCGAACACGCGCAGGCGCGTGGTGTGCAGCGAGGCGAGCTGGCTCAATGCATGGAGCAGGGCGGTATTGCGGCCGGCAACGACGATCAGCTGTACGTGCTCGAACTGGCGCAGCAAGCGTTCGGCCACTTCGTCCAGGCGGCCCAGGCCGGCGCCGCCGCCCATCAGCAGTACGGTCGTCTTGTTTGGATCGAGCCACAGCGCCTGGGCACACTGGCGGCGCGGCGCTGGCGTGGCGAAGGCGGGCATGACAGGGATCGCATTGGGGTAGATGCTGGCGGGGGCAACGCCCAGCGCGCGCAGGCGCCGCGCCACCCGGTCGCTGGCGGCGAAATAGCCGCGCATATGGGGGTGGACCCAGGCCCGGTGCAGGTCAAAGTCGGTGACTTGTACCCACACATCGGCCCGTAGCTGGCCCGCCGCCTTTAGTCCGGACAGGATTTCAGCGGGCAGGAAATGGGTGCAGACGATGGTGTCGGGGTCGAAGGCTTCGACCTCGCGCAGCAGGGAGCTGCTGCTCAGGCGTGCTGCATTGCGGCAAAAACGACCCACCAGGCTGGTGGGGCTGGCGCGGTCGCTCAGGCGGTAGACCATGCCCCACAGGGCAGGCGCATGCTTGACCAGCCACACATACAGGTCAACATACAGGCTGCGCAAGGGCGCGCCCACCAGGTCCATGATGTCAATGTGGCGGGCCCGCAGGCCCTGCTGGGTGGCGGCGGCCAGCAAGGCTTCGGCAGCGCGCACATGGCCGGCGCCGGCCGATACGCTCAGCAGCAAAATCTTCTTGTCGGGGTGGCTTGGCATGGCATTCTCCTCCCGGCGCAGTGCCGGACCATGACCATGCTAGTGAGGCCAGATGACGGGCCCATGACAAGAGGTGACGCAAGCCTGCGCCAGCGGTCGTGCGGGCCCGGGTTGCTACTTTGGCCTACATACCAATAAGTTCCTTGCAGCAAAGTTGTTTTTCAGTATGATGAATCTTTATGCGCTTCCAAAGCCTAAAAACCCGCTTCTTCCTACTCGGGATCGGACTGATGTTCGTGGCGGTGGGCTTTCGGCTGTTTTTTGCGCTGCCCTTTGCCCAGGACCACTTGCGTGAATTGGTGGAAGCGCAGCAGCTCTCGATCGTCAATTACATTGCCCGCGATATCGACGCCACCCTGGCCGCCCAGCGCGACCAGGTCACTGAAATTGCCCAGCAAGTACCGCTCGGCCTGCTGGACAAACCCGATGCGCTGTCGGCCTGGCTGGGTGACCGCCAGCGCCTGACCGACTGGTTCAAGGGCGGCTTCGTGCTCATTCGCCTGGACGGCAGCGGCCTGGCCGAATACCCCGTCGTCAAGGGCCGCGATCAACTGCAATACAGTGGACGCGACTGGTTCATGGCTACCCTGGCCACCGGCAAGACCGTCATCAGCAAGCCGATGGAAGGGCGCCTGTCGGGTTCGCCCATCATCATCATGGCTTCACCGGTACGCAACGCGCACCAACAGGTAATAGCGGTGCTGGCCGCCGTCATCCAGCTCAGCTCACCGGGCTTGCTCGACGGTTTGCAGGACCACAAACTCGGTAGCATGGGCGGCTTCCTGGTGATTTCGCCGCAAGACAAGCTGTTCGTCGGTTCCAGCAACCCATCGATGATTATGAAGCCGACGCCGGCGCCAGGCCTCAATGCCCTGCATGACCGTGCCATGGGCGGTTTCCGCGGTACTGGCATCACTGTCAATGCCCTAGGCGTTGAAGAGATTTCGGCCATCGGCAGCGTGCCCACGACGGGCTGGTTTGTCGTGGTGCGCATGCCCACCGACGAAGCCTACCGGCCCGTCAATGCGCTGCGCGATTTCCTGTTGAAGAGCAGCGCCATTATTTTCCTGATCATGCTGGCGGTGTTGGCCATGATCCTGCCGGCCCTGCTGCGCCCCCTGACCGATACGGCGCGCGCCATGCGCGAAATGGCAGACGGCAAGCGCGAGCTCGAACCGCTGCCGGTGCGGCGGCGCGACGAGATGGGCGACCTGGTGTTGGGCTTTAACTACCTGGTGGCCCGCCTGCGCGAAAAGGAAACGGCGCTGCGCGCCAGCGAAGCGAACATGGCCTTTATCGCCCACCATGACACCCTGACCGGCCTGTTCAACCGCACCATGCTGGAAGACCGACTGCAACAGGCGATTGCGCGCGCCGAGCGCGATATGCGCCACTTTGCCCTGTTGTTTGTCGACCTCGACCACTTCAAGCCCATTAATGATGAATTCGGCCATGGCGTGGGCGATGCGGTGCTGGTGGAGGTGGCAGCGCGCCTGACCAGTGGGCGGCGCCGCGTCGATACGGTGGCGCGCCACGGCGGCGACGAATTCGTTATCCTGCTGACGGACCTGGACGATGCGCGCGCGGACGCCGAAGCCGTGGCACGCCACTACCTGCAGGTGCTGTCCGAGCCCTTCATTGTCGACGAGCGCAGCTTCCAGATCAGCGCCTCCATCGGCATTGCCCTGTACACGGGCGAAGCATTGGCTGGCACGCAGCTGATGTCGCGCGCCGACGTGGCGATGTACCAGGCCAAACGGGCCGGCAAAAATACCCTGTGCTTCTTCGGCGACAGCGCGCCGCCTCCCACCCCCGTCGTCGCGCCAGCGACCATCGAACCTTGACCATGCAAGCAAACAAACCTTCACCCTCCCTGCTGCTGTTCATCATTGCGGCCCTGGCCGCGATGGTGGCGCTGGCGATGCTGGCGGGCCGCCCCAGCGCTCCGCTGGGTGCCGACGCACCGCCCGCAGTCTTCAGCGCGGCGCGCGCCATGGCCCATTTGAAGGTCATCGCCGCCAAACCCCATCCGGTCGGCTCGGACGAGAACGAGGTGGTACGCGACTACCTGTTGGAGCAAATGCGCGCACTGGGCCTGGATCCCAAAGTGCAGTCGGCGCTGGGCCTGTTCACGATGCGCGGCAATGCCTCGGTCGGCAATGTCAACAATATCGTCGCGCGCAAGCCGGGCAGCGCGCCCGACCGTGCCCAGCGCCGCGCCTTGCTGCTGGTGGCCCACTACGATTCCTCGCCGCTGGCGCCCGGCGCCGGTGATGACGGCGCCAATGTCGCTGCCATCCTGGAGACCTTGCGCGCCCTGAAGACGGGACCGGCGCTGGCCAATGACCTGATCATCCTGCTGACCGATGGTGAAGAAGCTGGCCTGCTGGGCGCAGAAGCCTTCGTGGCCGAACACCCTTGGGCCAAGGAAGTGGGCATGGTCATCAATGCCGAATTCCGCGGCAATGCGGGCCCGGCAATGATGTTCGAGACCAGCATCGGCAATGGCCCCATGATTGAAGGACTGGCCGCCTCGGCACCCCATCCGGTGGCCAATTCGCTCAGCTACGAGGTGTATAAGCTGCTGCCCAATGACACGGACATGAGCGTATTCAAGCGCAAGGGCATGCAGGGTCTGAACTTTGCCGCCATCGAAGGCCACACGGCCTACCATTCCGCACTCGACACGGCGCAGAATATGAGCCAGGCCAGCATCCAGCACCAGGGCGAGACCATGCTGGCGCTGGTACGCCACTTTGGCCAGCGGCCCCTGGTGGGCCTGGTCGGCGAGGACCGCGTCTATTTTGATGTGCCCGGCTTTGGCCTGGTGCACTACCCGGCTGCCTGGGCCATGCCGCTGACGGGCGCGGCCTGCCTGCTACTGGCTGTCGTGCTGGCGCTGGGCGCGCGCAGTGGCCTGGGTTGGCGCAAGCTCGCCGGTGGCGTACTGCTGTTCATCGGCTCGACCGGCTTGATTGCCGGCGCCGCACAGTTGCTGTGGATGGGCGCTAAGTGGCTGCATCCAGCCTATGCTTACAGTGCCCACGGCAATACCTATAACAGCCATTGGTACTTGCTCGCCGCTGTTGGGCTGGGCATTGCCATCTTCTGTGCACTGGGCGCCCGCCTGCAGCACAAGGTGCCGGCCAATGCGCTGGCCCTGGGCAGCATGATCGCCTGGACCGGCTTGCTGGTTGGCGCGACCTTCTACCTGCCTGGCGCGACCTTCCTGCTGACGTGGCCGCTGCTGGCCATGCTGCTGGCGCTGGGCTTGTGCCTGCACCGCCCCGGCATGGGACAGGGCAGCCGCTGCCTGGTGCTGCTGGCAGGTGCGGCCCCCGGCGTGATCTTGCTGTCACCGTTGGTTTGGGGCGTATACGTGGGCCTGACACCCAATGCCATGTGGGTGGCTGCGCTGCTGGTCGCCCAGCTGCTTGGTTTGCTGGCCGCCTTGCTGCTGCCCTATGCGGCGCCGTTGGGAGGCCTTGGCCTGCTGCTTTGCATGTGCATGATGGGTGTGGGTGCAAACACGGCAGGCAACGATGCGCTCCACCCGCGCCAGGTCAATCTGTTTTACCTGCACGACGGCCAGTCCGGCAAAGCCTGGTGGCTGTCGACCGATGCGGAGCTGTCGCCGTGGACGCGCCAGGTGCTGGGGCCGAACGCCAGCCGCGGACCCTTGCCTGCACTGTTCGGCCATGAGCAGCCATTGTGGTCCAGTCCCGCGCCGGTGCTGGATGTGGCGGCGCCGGAGATGACGATTATCTCGGACCAGAAGGGCGCGTCGATGCGCAAAATCGACCTGGAGCTGACGTCCTTGCGCGGCGCGGCCAGCGTCGTCGTGACGGTAGAAGGCGCGACGGTCTACCGCTCCTTCCTCAATACCCGGGCGTTGACGCGCATGCCGCGCCCGAACTGGTCGATGGCCGCCCACGCGATCGGCCCCGACGGTGTACGCCTGACCCTGGAAGTAGAAGCGGGCAAGCCCTTCCTGATCCGTGCGCGCGAACGCAGCTGGGGCTTGCCCGAAGTGCTGAAGACCCCGATGCCCAATGACGTGATCCTGCAACCCTTTGGCTCGGCTGGCACCACACAGTCCTTGCAAGTGCTGCAGGTGAAATAACGGTGGGAATGATGAAAACACGACTCAGACTCGCGCTCGGAATACTTGGCCTGTTGCCCGCAACGCTGCTGGCCTGCGAGCTCGAATTCGCTTATGCCCAGCAGGTGTCTTCGCCGTATATCACCGATGCCAAGCCGGAGGACCCATTACCCGGGCTGGCCGTGGAGATCATTGCCCATGCGGCGGCGAGCCAGGGCTGCAAAACCCGCTTCGTGCGCCGGCCCGGCAAGCGTGCACTGGCCGAAGTGGCTGCCAACCAGCACACCGGTGCCATCATGTTTTCGTTCTCTGAAGAGCGCCAGCAATCGACCGTCTTCCCGCTGGATGCGAGCGGCAAGGTCGATGGCGAACGGCGACTGGCGCGCCTGTATTACTACCTGTACCGCATGAGCGACAGCAAACTGGAATGGGACGGCAAGCACTTCCGCAACCTGGACCGGCCAATCGGCGTCAACCTGGGTTATGCCGTGGCGGCCGACCTGCTTGCGCTGGGCGCCAAAGTGGAAGAGGTGCCGACGACGGCGCAGAACCTGGAAAAGCTGCGCATGGGCCGCATCGCGGCATATGCCATGCATGACTTCGGCGTGGAGGTGGCGCTGCGCGCGCCCCAATACAGCAAGGTTGAGCGCATGCCCATTGCGCTGACGGTGCGCGACTACTTCATGACCTTCTCCCCGCGCTTTTACAAGGAGAACAAGGAGCTGGCCGAACGCATCTGGAACGAGCTGCCCCGCTCGCGCGACAAGCTGATGCGCGAACGGGTGGCAGCCTACATGAAGGTGCCCGGCTGAGCCGCCTGGGCCAGGCTAGTCTCCCGGTGGCAGGTCGCCTTTACGCAGGCGCGACAGCAAACCGTCGACGCTGTCGCTGACGGGCAGGCCATGGCGCCGCAATAGCTGCACGTTCAATACCAGGTTTTCCAGCACCAGCTTGGCGGACACCGCCAGCAAGGTGGTCAACCGGTCCTCGGTGCTGAAGTTCTCCATGGCACCGGCCATGTCGCACAGGTGGTTGGCCACCAGGTGGCGCAGTTCATCTTCTTCAAACGGCAGGTCGGCGAAATCGATCGGGTCTTCCTGCTCGACTTCATGCATCAGTGCGGCAAGTTCCTCGGGTTGGATCGGCATTCGGTGGCTCCGCTCAAAGGATTGACTCCATTCTAGGTGTTTTGGCGGCGCTTGTGAGCTAAAATCGTCGGCATTGAGGAGAACGCATCAATGGCGCAACTGATTTTTACCCAGCAGCTCGCTCGCTTCCTGCCTGTGCCCGATGTGCACACGGATGCGCTGGTGCTGCGTGCCGCACTGGACGATGCGTTTGCCAACAACCCCACCTTGCGCGGCTATGTGCTCGACGAGCAGGGCCACCTGCGCGAGAACGTGGTGATCTTTGTCGACGGGCGCCGCATGCGCGACCGTCAATTACTGGACGACCCGCTGACCCCCACCAGCAAGGTCTATATTCTGCAGGCACTTTCCGGAGGTTGAAGATGAGCACACGCGCACTAGTTTCGACACGCAAGGGTTTGTTTGAGCTGCATGCCAAGGGTGGCGGCTGGGAATTGGGCGCTAGCCATTTCCTCGGCGAACCCGTGTCCCTGTCCCTGTTCGACCGGCGCGATGGCACCCTATATGCCGCGTTGAACCTGGGCCACTTCGGCGTCAAGCTGCACCGCAAGGACGCCGGCGCCGATGCATGGAAGGAAGTGGCCGTACCGGCCTATCCGGAAAAACCGGCCGACAGCACGGACAAAACGGAGTGGAAGAATAAGCTGATCTGGTCGCTGGAGGCGGGCGGCGCCGATGAACCGGGCGTGTTGTGGGCGGGCACCTTGCCGGGCGGCCTGTTCAAGTCGAGCGACCGGGGCGATTCCTGGGAACTGGTGCGTGGCCTGTGGGACGTGCCGGGCCGGACCGAGTGGTTTGGCGGTGGCTACGACACGGCAGGCATCCACAGTATTTGCGTCGACCCGCGCAATAGCAAGCACCTGCTGGTGGGCATTTCCTGCGCCGGTGTATGGCGCACTGAAGATGGCGGGGCCAGTTGGTCGATGTCGGCCAAAGGCATGAAAGCCAATTTCATGCCGCCGGAACTGGCCGAGAAAGAAGATGCGCAAGACCCGCACCGCATTGTGCGCTGCGCCGGCGCGCCCGATGTGCTGTGGTGCCAGCACCATGGCGGCATCTGGAAGTCGGTCAATAACGGCAAGCTGTGGACCGAAGTGACGACGGCACCTGTGTCGAATTTTGGGTTTGCCGTGGCGGTGGACCCGAACAACGCCAATACGGCATGGTTCGTGCCTGCCGTCGCGGACATGAAGCGTTTACCCGTTGAAGGCGCGCTGGCGGTCAACCGCACCAGCGACGGCGGCGCCAGCTTCACGACATTGCGTGAAGGCCTACCGCAACAGCATTGCTATGACCTGATCTACCGCCATGGCCTGGATGTGTCGCCTGACGGCAAGCAGGTGGTGATGGGGTCGACCACAGGCGGCCTGTGGGTGTCCAACGATGCGGGCGCCAAGTGGCAAACCGTGTCAACCACACTGCCACCGATCTACGCTGTCTGCTTCGCATAAGGGCAGGGTGGCCGGAACACGGCGCACCGTGTTGCAGGTAGGCGCCGTGCGGCCCTGCCTGGCGTTGTCCTCGACCAGCTTATTTGGCGAAATAAGCCAGGAACATATCGACGGCAGCTTCCGTCACGGCCTGCTGCTGCTCGGGCGGCAGCAAGGGGGCGCCCATCGTTACCTGTGGCCAGAACGCAAAGCCCTTGACCTGGCCGTGCAGCAGGTTGGCGGCAAACACGGGGTCGCTTGGCTTGAGTTTGCCGTCTTCCATTGCTGATCGGATCCAACGCGTCACGCCTTCCTCCCTTTCCCCCAATTTCTTGACGACCGCCTGGGCCCGTTCGGGCGAGTGGATCGTTTCCGCAATGGCCACACGCATCAGGTCGAGGAAGTTCTTCTCTGACAGCATTTTGATCTTCTGGGTCACCAGGCGGATCAATTGCGGGCGCAGCGCTTCGCTGGCCACATAGGGAATGTCCAGTTGCTCGGCAATGGCGCCCCACAGCTGGAGCATGATTTCCGAAAACAATTCGTCCTTGCCAGGGAAATGGTTGTAGACGGTGCGTTTGGACACGCCGGCCGTCGCCGCGATCTTGTCCATGCTGGTCGCCTCAAAGCCATTGGCGCGGAATTCCGTGATCGCGGCATCAATGATGGCGAGGCGTTTGCGGTCGGTCAGGCGTTGTGGGGCGTTCATAGGATTCAGCTAAAGGGGTGATAAAAATAATTTTACACTAGCCAGTTTACTTCTTCAAATAAGTGAACTACACTGTGCAGTATACTTTTTGAACCCACTGATGCGCTGTCTCATCTTTATAGGAGCTGTCCTGATCATGGCACTGACGACCCTCGCTGCAACCTTGCCCGAAGGCAATGCTACCCGCAGCTCGCCATACTTTGTGGATGGCAAATTCCGTAATGCCAAGGCCATCCGCCGGCCTGGATTTGCGGAAAGCCTGCGCATCATGTGGAACTTCGCTTTCCACAAGCCTGCCAACACCGTGCCGGCGGCGCCGATTCCGGTGCAAGTACTCACTCTCGCGCAATTGAAGGCAGCGCCGGACAACAGCTTGTTCCGCCTGGGCCATTCCACGCTGCTGATGAAGATCCACAATGAGTTCTTCCTGACCGACCCCGTGTTTTCCGAGCGCGCCTCGCCGGTGCAATGGGCGGGCCCGCAGCGCTTCCACGCGCCACCGATCAGCATCGACGAGTTGCCGCCGATCAAGGCCGTGATCCTGTCCCACGACCATTACGACCACCTTGACCACGCTGCCGTACTCCAGCTCGCTGCCAAGACCGAGCACTTCATCACCCCCTTGGGCGTGGGCGATACCTTGATCGAGTGGGGCATTGGCGCGGCCAAAGTGCAGCAACTGGACTGGTGGGAATCGACCACGATCCGTGGCGTTAAGCTGGTGGCCACGCCCGCCCAGCACTTTTCGGGCCGCGGCCTGAACGATGGCAACAAGACCCTGTGGGCCTCCTGGGTCATCGAGCATGGCGACCTGCGCGTTTTCTTCAGCGGTGACTCGGGTTATTTCGACGGCTTCAAGGCCATTGGCGACAAATACGG
>JACXTT010007372.1_pt1 | contig 15484 bp, 15 predicted proteins | sample 9270951 | NCBI WGS metagenome assembly JACXTT01 (sample SAMN15532306, study PRJNA645909) | rock metagenome | isolation source: weathered quartz diorite | place: Puerto Rico | collected 2017-06-21 | reverse complement strand
CTCGGCTCATGGCTCGGCGGAAACGGCTGCGTGCCGATCCATGACCTGATGGAGGATGCGGCGACCGCCGAGATCTCCCGTTCGCAGGTCTGGCAGTGGATCCGCTCCCCCAAAGGGCGTCTGCCGGATGGGCGCAAAGTTACAGCCCAGTTGGTGCGCGCGCTGATTCCCGAAGTGCTCGCCGACGTGAAGAAGGACGTCGATGGCGACACGCGTAACTACGATCGGGCCGCGCGAATCTTCGAGGCGATGTCGACCAGCGAAGAGTTCATCGAGTTCCTGACGCTGGCGCTATACGAAGAGTTGGAGTAGGCAACTGGGCTGCGGCCTCGCTCGCCAATTCCGTGGCCGCAGTGACCGGGTCACTGCGGCCACTCTGGCCGACCGATGTGTGGCTTACTTCAGCTTGGCTTTGAGGTTGTCCAGCCCGGCCGTGTAGATGCCCCGGATGGTTTTGACGGCCTCCGCGTCCTCAGTGCCTTCCTTGGCCTTGAAATGCGAGCTCCAGTTCACGACGGATCCGGACTTGGAGGCTTTGACCTGGATCGTCGAGACGTAGTCGGTGACTGGCAGCGGGCCGTCGGTGATGCGGTACGTGTACGAGAAGGCTTTCGGCTGGTAACGCTCGAGCCTTTCAGTGATCTTGGCCCCGTCCTTCGTCGTCAGCACGCGCACGGTCCCGTGGGTGTTGCCCTTGCCCGATGTGATTTCGGTGCTGGCGATAGCGGGATGCCAGTTCTGCCATCCGTCGAAATCCTTGATCACCGCCCACGCCTTCTCCGGCGGCACTGACAGCTCGACCTTCTCCTTTACGGACAGCACGTTCGCGGCCAGGCCGCCCGTCGCCGTCAATGCGATCGCGAGGCCAAGCGCCGCGCGGCGGGCAAACGACAGAGTCATCGGAATCTCCTGTTATGTTTGTGTATCCCGCGCCGCTCGACGCGGGGACCGATTGGTCGCCGGATTGTAGTAGTTTGAGGCCCTCGGCCCCGCCCAACCGTTTCCGGAGGGACCATGAAGCGCCGCGCATTCTTGCTATCAGCCCTGGGGGCTTCGGGTGCGCTGATTGTCGGCTGGGCGGTCGCACCCCCCGCAAGCCGCCTCGGGTCGCCGTCGGCTTCGCAGCCGGTTGCGCTGAACGGCTGGGTGTGGATCGCCGCCGACGGCTCGGTCGGGGTCGCGATGCCGCGCAGCGAGATGGGGCAGGGGGTCCTGACCGCGTTGCCGATGCTGGTAGCCGAGGAACTCGAGGTGCCGCTGGCAAGCGTTCATGTCGTGCCCGTCGGCGACGAGTCGATCTACGGCAATGTGGCAGTGTTCCTTTCGCCGCACGCTGACGAGACCGATGCGCTCAGCGCCCGCCTTACCGACTGGTTCGTCTTCAAGTTCTCGCGCGATCTGGGGGTGCAGATCACCGGCGGCAGCTCGAGCGTGCGGGATGCGTGGATTCCGATGCGACAGGCTGGAGCGGCGGCGCGCCAAATGTTGATCGAGGCGGCGGCGCGGCGTTGGCGCGTGCCGGCGTCGACCTGTTCGGCCCGTGACGGGGCAGTCACGGATGCTTCAGGGCGTTCGCTCGGGTACGGCGAGCTGGCCGCCGAGGCGGCGCACGTGGCGCCACCGGCCCGAATCGAGTTGAAGCGCCCCGATCAATTCCGGCTGATCGGGCGTCCGGTCGCGCGGCGCGACAGCGCCGAAAAGGTCAACGGGAGCGCGGTCTACGGAATCGACGTACGCCTGTCCGGGATGCTGCACGCGGCAATTCGCGGCTGCCCGCAGCTGGGCGGCAAGCTCGGATCGTTTGATCCGGGCGAGGCCGAGCGGATGCCTGGCGTTGTACGAATCGTGCGTTATCAAGGGGGGGCCGGCGGCGCGCCCGGGGTCGCAGTGGTTGCCCGCAGCCACTGGGAGGCCGAGCAGGCGCTCGCGCGGATCCGGATCGACTGGGACGCCGGCACCGGCCAGCCGCCGGACGGCGAGCAGCTGGTGCGCGCAATGCGCCAGGCGCTCGATGCTCCCGGCGGCTGGGTGTTCGCCGAGCAGGGCGATGCGATCGGCGCATTGCAATCGGCTCATCGCGTGGTGCAGGCGCAGTATGAGGCGCCATGGCTGGCGCACGCGACGATGGAGCCCATGAACTGCACCGCTCAGTTGATCGATGGACGATTGAAGCTGTGGGCGCCCACCCAGGCTGCAAGCTTTGCCCGCCGGGTCGCTGCCCGGTTCAGCGGCGTCGACCAGGACAAGATCGATCTGACGGTCACCCAGCTTGGCGGCGGCTTCGGTCGGCGGCTGGAGAGCGATTTCCTGGTGCCGGCCGTCCAGCTCGCCACGCAGCTTGCGCCGGTGCCGGTGCAGGTCTTGTGGTCGCGCGAGGAAGACTTCGGCCACGACTTCTACCGCCCGGCCGCGGTGGCGCATTTTCAGGCGGGAATCGACGCCTCGGGGCACGTTTTCGCCTGGGTCAGCCGCACGGCCTCGGACGCTATCGGACCTCAGTTTCTGCGGCGAGCACTCCCATTCATGCGCTTCGAGACAAAAGACTCGACGACCGCCGAGGGTCACTTCGATCAGCCCTACGAATTCGCGCAGCGGCACTGCAGCCATGTGAAGGTCGCTTCGCCCGTGCCGATCGGAAACTGGCGCTCGGTCGGCCATTCGCACAACGCGTTCTTCACCGAGTCGTTCATCGATGAGCTGGCCCACGCCACGGCGACGGACCCTGTCCAGTTTCGGCTCGCTTTGCTGCAGCATCACCCCCGGCATCGCGCGGTGCTGCAGCTGGCCGCGCTGAATGCCGACTGGGGTGGTCCGCTGCCGGACGGGCGCGGCCGTGGCGTGGCGCTGCATGAGTCGTTCGGCTCGATCGTCGCGCAGGTGGCCGAAGTTTCGATGCAGGACGGACAGCCGCTCGTCCACCGCGTGGTTTGCGCGATCGACTGCGGGATCGCGGTCAATCCGCGCATCATCGCCCAGCAAATCGAAGGGTCCGTGAACTTCGGGCTCAGCGCGGCCCTGCGCGAGCGGATCACGATCCGGCAGGGGCGCGTGGAGCAGCGCAACTTTCCGCAGTACCGGCCGCTACGGATCGACCAGGCGCCGAGCATAGAGACTTACGTGGTGCCGAGCGTGCGCCCTCCCGCGGGCGTGGGCGAGCCTGGCACGCCGCCAATCGCACCAGCGGTCGCCAACGCCGTGTTCGCCCTCACCGGGGTGCGGCGCCGATCGCTGCCGTTGATCGAGGATTGAGCGGCCACGCAGCCCCGGTCATGCGCGACCGGGTGCCGAACACAACAAGGGGCGCCTCGGCGCCCCTTGTGATTCGAACGGCCCGACGCGACTACTGGATCTTCGCCTTCTTCTTCAAATCTTCGGCAAAGGTCTGAGCCTGGCGATTCTGGATCGATTCGGTGATCTGGCTCTTGACCTGATCGAGCGGCGGGAACTGAGTTTCGCGGACATCCTCGAGCTGGATCACGTGGTATCCGAACTGGCTCTGCACCGGTACCTCGGTGTGCTTGCCCTTTTCGAGCTTGACCATCGCGTCCGAGAACGGCTTCACGTAAGCGCTCGGTGCCGCCCAACCTAAGTCGCCGCCGCGGCTGCCCGAACCTGGATCCTTCGACTTTTTGGCCAGGTCTTCGAACTTGGCCCCTTTCTTGAGCTGCTCGATGATGTCCTTCGCCTCGTCCTCCTTTTCGACCAGGATGTGGCGGGCGTGGTATTCCTTGTCCCCTTGCGAGGACTTCTGCTTGTCGTACTCAGCCTGCACCTGCTGATCGCTCACCGGGTGCTTCTTTGCCTCGTCCCGGAACAGGTTCTGGATGATCGCCGTCTTGCGCACGAAGTCGAGCTGGAACTTGACGTCAGCGCGCTCCGGTATTCCGCGCTTGGTTGCTTCCTGCAGGAAGACTTCGCGCTCGATCAGCTGTTCCTTGATTCGATCGCGCAACTCGGGCGTGTCGGGCTGGCCGAGCTGCTGAACGAACTGGTCGACGGCAGCCTTTGTGATCGGCTTGTCGTTGACCATGGCGACGTTCTGCGCCAACGCGGATCCAGCCGCCAAAGCTGCAACCATGGGTAGGAGAAATCGGGACATCGGGGATTACTTTCGGGAGGGTGGATGGGATACTGCCGAACCCGCCTCCTCGGGGCTCAGCAAGTTCATCGCCAGCGCGTGGATCTGCCCCGGCATCAGGCTATCCAAACAATCATACACGAGCCGGTGGCGCTGCAACCGGGTCAGGCCAGGGAAGCGGGGACTGACCAGGCGTAACCGGTAATGGCCGCCGCCCTGGCGCGCGCCAGGGTGCCCCGCGTGGCTGGCGCTTTCATCCTCGATCTGCAGTTCGACCGGCTGCAGGGCCGCCAGCAGGGTGCGCATTCGATCGATCGTGGCTTCAGCCATTGCTGGGCGCCTTCAGGTGACGAGCCACGTATACGCCGGTTGTAATCGAGTACACGAAGGTGAGCCCCAGCAGCCCGAACGTCTTGAAGTTAACCCAGGTCTCGGTGCTGAACTGATACGCGACCACCAGATTAAGACAGCCGAGCACGAGAAAGAAGGCCGCCCAGGCGATCAGCAGGCGATCCCACGCGGTCTGCGGCAGCTGCAGCTCGCTGGAAAACAATACGCCGAGCAGATTGCGCTTCCAGATCCACTGGCCACCTCCGAGCACCGCAGCAAAGGCCCAATACAGCAAGGTCGGCTTCCATTTTATGAACCACTCGTTATGCAGCCAGACCGTCAACCCGCCGAACACCACGATCAGCCCGGCGCTGAGCCAGACCGACGCGGTCACCGTGGCGCGCCGCAACAGCAGCCAGGTCACCTGAACCAGCGTTGCGATGATCGCGCAGGCCGTCGCCAGAATCACCGGCACGATGTCCGAGGCCGCGTCCGCTGCCACCGGCACAGAGCCGAGGAACGCGCCGGCCCAAGCATGGGCCACCTGCGGAGCGGCCTTGGCGAGCCGGAACACCGCAAAAAAAACGACGACCGGCAGCAGATCAAGCAGAATCTTCAAGTTGGGTTCCCGCCAGAAAGATCGCTGGGATTCTAACGAGGGACTGTTCGCGACTGTGACGCTTGTTATGGCCGCGGGGGTGCTCGAGGGGGGTGCAGCCCTCCCTCGAAGCCGATCCCGCCGCTTTTCTGTAAAGGGCTGCGACGCGCTCGAAGCTGGGACTCGGATCAGCTCGATCGAGCTGGAGAACATCGCGCTGTCGCATCCTGCCTTCGCCGGCGTCGCCTGCGTCGCGGTGCCGCACCCGAAGTGGGGCGAGCGACCGCTGCTTGTGGTCGTGCGCAAAAGCGGCCACACGGTGAGTCGCGAAGAGCTGCTCGCGCATTTGGCCGGCAAAGTGGCGCGGTGGCAGGTTCCGGACGACGTCGTCTTCGTCGAAGCGATCCCGCTCGGTCCTACCGGCAAGATGCTCAAGGGCCAGCTGCGCGAGCGTTTTCGCGATCATCGGTGGCCTCGCCCCTGATCGGGCAGAATCGCGCCTTCGATGAGCCCAGGCGGCGGCCAGCGCCCCCGCCCGACAACGACCGACTCCGATGCGAACGAACCGTTCAGTAAAGCTGTGGGCAGGCCTGACGATGCTCGGGCTACAAGTGGCCGTGTCGGCCTGGGCCGCGTTGCCGGCCGGGGTCGCTCAGACGACCTCGGTTGAAGGCATCACAGAGTACCGCCTGACCAACGGCTTGCGCGTGCTGCTATATCCGGATCCGTCCAAGCCGACGGTCACTGTCAACGTGACCTACCTGGTCGGATCGCGGATGGAGAACTATGGCGAGACGGGTATGGCGCATCTGCTCGAGCACCTGATGTTCAAGGGCTCGATCCACTTTCCGGATCCGGACCGGGAATTCGCAGCGCGCGGTTTTCGCAACAATGGGTCGACCGGTTACGACCGGACCAACTATTTCTCGACCTTCCAGGCGAGCGATGACAACCTGAGCTGGGCAATACGTCGCGAGGCCGATGCGATGACCAACTCCTTCATCGCTCGCAAAGACCTCGATTCGGAAATGACGGTCGTGCGCAACGAGTATGAGAAGGGCGAGAACGACCCGATGGACGTGCTGTTCAAGCGCCTGCTGTCCTCCATATTCGAGTGGCATTCCTACGGCAAGGAGACAATCGGCGCGCGCAGCGACATCGAGAACGTCCGCATCGAGAATCTGAAGGCCTTTTATCGAATGTACTACCAGCCCGACAACGCGGTGCTCATCGTCGCGGGGCACTTCGACGTCGAGCGCACGCTGAAGCTGATCGCAGACACATTTGGCCGCATCCCGCGTCCCAAGCGCGCGCTGCCCCCGCAGTGGACGACCGAGCCGACCCAGGACGGCGAGCACACGGTCACCGTGCGCCGCAAAGGCGATTTGCAGATCGTGCTGGTCGGCTACCACATCCCTGCCGGCCGCAGCGCCGATACAGCGGCCCTCTCAGCGATTGCCGACATTCTGGGCGAGACGCCCAGCGGACGCCTGCATCATGAACTGGTGGAGACGGGCCTGGCCGCCCAGGTGTTCGCCCAGCCGATGTTCCTGCATGATCCGGGTGTCATCGTGTTCGGCGCCATCGTCAAACCTGGCGATTCCGTCGAACGCGCGCGCGATCGACTGATCGACGTGATCGAGCATACCTTCGCACAGAGCGCGCCAACCCGCGCCGAGATGGACCGGATGCGCAGATCCGAGGAAACCGATGCCGAGCGCGCGCTGGCCGATCCACAAGGCTTCGGCGTCGCGCTTTCCGATTACATCGCCCAGGGCGACTGGCGACTGTTTTTCCTGTTTCGTGACGCCACCGAGCGCGTCGAGGCTCCCGAGGTGGCAGCGGCTGCGCAGCGGTACTTCCGTCGCGATAACCGGACGATCGGCATCTTCCTGCCGGAAGACGCTCCGCAGCGGGCCGAGATCCCGCAGCCGCTGGCCGTTGAGCGGATGCTGAAGGATTTCACGCCGCGCGCTGCCACCGAGGCCGGCGAGCGCTTCGACCCCAGCCCGCAGAACATCGATGCGAGGACCAAAGTGGTGCGGGCGGGCGATCTGAAGATCGCCCTACTGCCCAAGAAGACCAAGGGCGGGACAGTGAATGTCGCCATGGCGTTCCGGTTCGGCGATTTGAAGACGCTGAACGGGCAGATAGTCGCAAGCGAGCTGACACGGGACATGCTCGGGCGAGGCGCAACGAATATGACGCGGCAGCAGATCGATGACGAACTGACGCGCCTGAAAGTCACCGGAGATCTGATGAATTTCCAGACGAGCCGGTCGACGCTCGCGGAAGCCTTGCAACTGATCGATTCGGTCCTGCGCGGCGCCACTTTCCCCCAGGCGGAGTTTGAGCAGCTCAAGCGCGAAATTCTGACCGAGCTGCAAAGCAAGCTGGACGATCCGGGCGAGCGCTCGCGCGACGCGATACTGACGCGCTTTAGTACTTACGCGGCAGGTGACCCGCGCCGCTACATTCCGCTGACCGAGCGCATCGAGGCCGTGAAGAACACATCGCTCGATGACGTGCACAATTTCTTTGATCGCTTCTGGGGCACCAGTCGGGGCGACATCGCGCTGGTCGGCGACTTCGATCCGGCACAGATCGAGCCGCTGCTGGTGGAGCGCTTCGGGTCCTGGACGTCGAAAGCGCCGTACCAACGACTGCTGAACGACGTCGTCAATGTGCCGGCGACCCGGATTTTCATCGACACACCCGACAAAGAGAACGCGGTCTACCGAGCGCGCCTCGGCCTGGACTTGCGCGACGACGACGCGGACGCGCCGGCGCTCGCACTGGCTACTCGCATCATCGGGGGCGGCTCCGGGCTGCACAATCGGCTGGTCGACCGCGTTCGGCAGAAAGACGGCCTGTCGTATGGCATAGGCGCCGCTCTGCTGATCAACGGTCGCGATCGGGCTGCGTCATGGGGAGTGGGAGCCATCTCGGCCCCGCAAAACGTCAACCGGGTCGAGCAGGACGTCAAGGAGGAGCTGGAGCGAGTGCTGCGGGACGGCTTCACTGACGATGAGATCAAGCAGGCCAAACAGGGCTATCGCCAAGAGCGCGTGCTCGGGCGCTCGGACGACGGGGCGTTGGCCGCCGGTTGGGTCGGAAATCTTGATCTTGACCGAACCTACGAATTCAGTCGGCAGTTCGAAAGCCGCGTCGAGGCAGTCAGTGCCGAGCAGCTGCTTTCGGTTGTTCGCAAGTACCTCGATCCGTCGAAGACGACGATTGTGGTGGCGGGCGACGCGAAGAAAGGGGCGCGCTGACGCGCTTATCCCGACCGGGCAGCGAAAGTGGGTGAGGGGACTCTTCAGGTCAGACTGGGCTCGTGGGACGAGTTCGGGGAACAGGCACGCCGCATTCGGTTCGAAGTCTTCGTAGACGAACAAGGAGTTCCGCCCGAGCTCGAAATCGATTCAATCGACCCGCTCTGCGTACACGCGCTGGCGTTGCGATCGGCCGGCCGCGGTGTCGGAACCGGACGCCTGTTGCCGGACGGCCGCATCGGGCGGATAGCCGTGACGCGCGAAGCGCGCGGGCAGGGCGTCGGCGGCATGCTCTTGCTGCGCCTGATGGACGCTGCGCGCGAGCGCGGCCACCTGGAAGTGGAACTGTTCTCGCAGGTCAGCGCGCAGCCCTTCTACGAGCGGTTCGGATTTATCGTAGCTGGCCCGCAGTTCGATGAGGCGGGCATCGCCCACGTACCGATGAGAGCAAGGCTTTAGCGCTGATGGCCCTTGGTGCGGTGGCCGGATCCGGCTGGGCTGGGCACAGCTCCGTCGATCATGAACTCGAAGCGACGGTCCGAACCGCTGTCCGGGCTAGCCGGATCAAACGTGCGCTCGACGAAACTGACCAACCCGTCGCGCCTGACCAGGAGGATGGTCGTGGCTCGCGTACCGTAACCGTTAGCGCGAATCTGAATCGCCGAAAGGGCTCGTTCCCAGTCGCGCGGAATCCCGGTCGACGGCAGCTCCAGTTCTCCGGCGACCTCCCGGTCCGCCATCAACTGGAGCAGGTGATCGGTGCTGACGCGCTGGGCGATCTGGCACGAGAACGCAGTCACAGCGCGGGTGACTTTCGGCCAGGGAGTATCCAGAAACGCGTTGGACAGCCCGTAGATTCCCGGCTGCAGGCGGTGCGCGCCATCGTCCAGGCGATTGCTCAGATAGACCAGCTCGGAACCCTGACCGCGTGGTCCGACCGCGACCGGTTCGGCAAGGATCAGGTTGAACCCGTTGAACGAATGAGCGCGCGACACACAGTCGTCCACCCACTCGCGCATCGGTTGCGAGGTTTGAAGTGCCGACAGCACGAGCAAGCCGCGCGAGGTCGCGTGCGGATTGCGCTCGTTGGGAGCGCGTACGTTGGTGACGACCGCAAAGCGCCCGCGGCGGTTGATGCCAAGCCACGTGCCGCCGGCCTCCTCGTCGCGACCGGCCAGCAACGATACGGCCTGACCCCACCAGGATGCCGGTCGCGTGCGGCGCGCATAGAACTCATCCCGGTTTGCCGCCACGATCAGCGGATACTCGGAGTGAGTTTGCCAGGCGAGCAGGATCAGGCACATGGTGGTGCGACGCTACCGGTCAGGCGGTTGGATTGATCATTGGGTAAGGCAGCTCGCCCAGGCTCATGGGGGGCGATTGCGCCCGGCCCACGCGAAGCCGCGTTGTACTGGCGAGTTCGGTCGGACATTCGAACAAAAGGTCGACCCCGCCTTCAGGGGACGCCGCGGCCATCACGACCGCTCCAGCCGGCCCCGCCTTGTCATCGTCCTTGTCCTCGCCGAATATATCCTCACCGGCTGACGCGCTGTCGACGTGGCCGCGCATCATCCGCCGCCGTAACTTGCCCAAATACTGGCTGCGCGCGACCACTTCCTGTCCCGGGTAGCAACCCTTGCGGAAATGCACGCCACCGAGCACATCCAGGTTCAACATCTGAGGGACGAACCGCTCCTGCGTGACGGCAAACACATCCGGCAGGCCGGCGTCGATCTTGGACCACCACCACACGCCGGTGTCAACCTGTACCGTCGCCATCAGTTTCTTTCGCCAGGATTCGCTCGCAGTGGAGGGCGCAAGCAGCAGCAGGCGCGCTCCCGTGCTTGGCGAGGCGGGCAACCGTACCAGCCGTCCCGCATCGTCCTGCGGTCGGATGGTCCAGGGCGCATCGGGGCACTGAAGTCCGGCTGCCTGCAGCGCCTGCTCGACGCCGGGGCCGGTCAGACCGAAAACCACCCACTGACTGGTGACGTCGTCTAGAACCACTTTGGACCTGAGCACGAAGCGCGCAAGGCGCGAGCGTAACGGCTCGGACTGCTCGGCCGGCAGCAGCAGGCAGAATCCGTCGTCGGTTCGCCACATCTCGAACAAAGCCACGACGCGCCCCTTGACCGAGCAATACGCGCCCAATTGCCAGCGCTGAGCGTCGACCGCCAGCACATCGACCGTCAGCTGAGCGTTCAGGAACCGTGCCGCATCGGGGCCGCGCACGGCCACCACGGCCAACTCGGACAGCGTGCCCAGCACCGGCTGGCGCGTCGCAAGACGCAACTGCTCGAGTGGCGCCGACCAGGTGCCTCCTCGTGCGTTGGAGCGCAGATCTTCAGGCATGGCATTGCACCGTCTGTGGCAGGCGCCGCCGTGGTCCGGCGCCGCTGTCGTCATTATATGAACCCCGTAAAATCCGCCAATTCGTCGATGGGCTGATCGATGCGGATCAGGGGTTTATTGCGCGCATCGCTCTGGGCCGTGCTGGCGGCCGTGGTTATCGTCTCGGGCAGCGCGGCGGGCGTTTATTTCTGGCGCGGTTACGAGCGCCCGCTAGAGATGAGTCAGCCGCGGGTGGAAGTCCGGATCGCCAACGGCGCCTCCGCGCGCGCGATCGCGCGTTCCATTCGGGCTGCGGGCGTCGAGCTCAATGAGCTCGAATTCGTCGCGGTGGCGCGCGCCAGCGGCGCAACCCACTCGTTGCGCGCGGGGCGATATGCGATCGAAAACGGCATGTCGATGCGGTCGGTGGTCGAGATGATTCAGCACGGCGAGGTCCTGAGGGAGCGGTTGACGGTCCTGGAAGGAACCACCTTCGGCGAGTTGCGCGAGCAGGTCAATTCGGCGCCCGAGCTGCAGCATCAGACCGCCAAGCTCAGCAATGCAGAGCTGTTGCAGGCGATCGGAGCGACGCAGAAAGATCCGGAGGGTCTGTTTGCGCCGGACACCTATGTATTCGATCCCGGATCCAGCGATCTGGATCTGTATCGCCGCGCTTATCGGATGCAAACCGAGCGAATCGAGCGCGCCTGGGGTGCGCGAGCGCCCGATTTGCCATACAACGACGCCTACGAGGCGCTGATCATGGCCTCCCTGGTCGAGAAGGAGACGGGACAAGCCGCTGAAAGACGCCGCGTGGCGGGCGTCTTCGTGAACCGCCAGCGGCTGGGCATGCCACTGCAGACCGATCCGTCAGTTGTCTACGGGCTCGGCGACCGCTTCGACGGGCGACTCCACCGCAAGGACCTGGAGACCGACACTCCTTACAACACCTACGTTCGGACCGGGCTGCCTCCGACGCCGATCGCCCTGCCAGGTCAAGCCGCTATCGAGGCCGCGTTGAATCCCGAAGTCACCAAGGATCTGTATTTCGTGGCGCGCGGCGACGGCACGTCCCAGTTCTCGGCCACTCTGGCCGAGCATCAGCGCGCAGTCGACCGGTTTCAGAAGACCGGAGCGAAGCCCGCTGTGCCCGAAGCGCGCCGTCCGATAGGCGATTGAGCCCGATGCGAGGGCGCTTCATCACATTCGAAGGCATCGACGGCAGCGGCAAGAGCACGCAGCTGGCCGCAACAGCCGCGGCGCTGCGAGCCGGCGGCATCGATGTGCTGGAGACCCGCGAGCCCGGTGGCACAGCGCTGGGTGAAGCGCTGCGCGCGATCCTGCTGGGGCGGCCGATGTCGCCGCTGACGGAAACCTTGCTGATGTTCGCGGCCCGTGTCGAGCATATCGATGAGGTGATCGTGCCGGCGCTGGGCACGGGTCATTGGGTCCTGTGCGATCGCTTTACCGATGCGACCTACGCGTACCAGTCGGGCGGGCGCGGCATCGCAGCCGAATGGATTGCCAACTTGGAGGCTTGGGCGCACCCCACGCTGCAGCCCGATCTGACTGTCGTCATCGACCTAGATCCGAGGCAGGCGGCGATCCGCCGCTCGCAAGTGCGTACCCCGGATCGCTTCGAAGCGGAAGACGTCGCCTTTTTCGAGCGGGTACGCGACGTGTATCTGGCGCGGGCGCGCGCTGAACCCAGTCGGTTCCTGATCATCGATGGCGCGCGATCGGGCTCCGAAATCCTGGAACACATCATCGCGCGCGTGAAGCCGTGGCGCGCCTGAAGGCGCTTCCCTGGCATGCGGCGGCCCGTGCTTCGATCGGGCAGCTGCTGGCGCGCCACATTCACGCGGTGCTGTTGCATGGAGCTGCCGGGATCGGCAAGCTGGACCTCGCGCTGGACACGGCCGAATCGCTGCTGTGCGAGCAACGCCCTCCCGACGGTACCGCCTGCGGACGGTGTCCCGGGTGCGTACTAATCGCGGCCGGCACCCACCCGGACTTGCGCGTCGTGCGCCCGGAAGCACTGGCCGAGCCCGAGTCGCGCGCTGCCTCGGGATCGTTGGACGAGGCCGGCGATATGCGCCCCGTCGCCACAACCGCGGAATCCAGAACTCGCGCCAGCCGTGAGATCCGGATCGAGCAGGTTCGCGATCTGTCAGAGTGGGTCACGCTCAGCACGCACCGCGGCGGGCCTCGTGTGATTGTGATCGAGCCCGCCGAGTCGATGAATACCCCGGCTTGCAACGCGCTGCTGAAGGTCCTGGAAGAGCCTCCCGCACGGACCGTGTTCCTGTTGATCAGCGACCGGGTCGACGAGACGTTGCCGACGTTGCGTTCCCGCTGCGCCATGGTGCGCGTGCCCTTGCCGCCGCCCGCAATCGCGGTAGCCTGGCTCGAGCAGCAAGCCGTCGGGAAACCGCAACAGCGGCTGACCGAAGCGGGTGGGGCGCCGCTGATCGCGGCTCAATCCGAGCGCAGTGGGTTGGCTCCCGAGTTGCGCGCTCGGCTGCTTGCACTGCTGCGTCAGGGCGCTCGACTGACGGCCGCGGAGGTGGTCGCGGCGGTACCGCGCGAGGTTCCGGTCGCGGGCTCAGTCGCTTTGTTTCAACGCTGGGGATGGGACTTTTTGGCGTTTAGCCTTGCCGGGACCGTTCGTTATCATCCGGACGAGATACCGGCAATACGGCAACTCGGGACTAAATGGCGGGCTGCCGCCGCCTGTACCTGGATGACAGAGCTGCAAATTGCACGATCCTTCTCCGATCACCCGTTGAACGCCAAGCTGGCGATCGAGGGTATGCTGCTTTCTTATGTTCGGTCGATCAATGAAACGTAAGAAGTCATGAGCGCGAACCCGTTCGCAGCACAGGCGGCGAGTGCCGCCGCGGCAGCCGGCCGGCCCGCTGTGCTGTCCTTGTCGATCAAGGAGAAGGCGGCGCTGTACGCGGCCTTCATGCCGTTCGTGAAAAACGGCGGAATCTTCGTTCCGACCAATCGTCCCTACCAGTTGGGCGACGACGTCTACCTGATCCTGACGCTGCTCGATGATCCGACCAAGATTCCCGTTGCCGGCAAGGTCGTGTGGATCAGTCCGTCCGGCGGCGGTGCCTCCAAGACCCCGGGAATTGGCGTGCAGTTTCCAGCGGATGACTCCGGATTCAGCGCCCGCAAGCGGATCGAGGATGCGCTCGGAGCGGCGCTTCGCTCGGCGCGCCCGACGCACACGCTGTAGAGTTCCCCTTTTCCACGCCACTGCGAAGCATTGTGAATGCTGCGGGGGGTGCTCGAGGGGGGGCGCAGACCACCCTCGAAGCCGATCCTCCCGTTTTTCTGTCGCAAGCTGCAGCCTGATCGAAGCTCAGCTGTCACGCGTTAGGCAACCCCGAGTATGTACGTTGACTCTCATTGCCACCTGTCGTTTCCCGTGCTGGTCGCGGATCAGCAAGGGGTGCTGGACCGGATGCGGCAAGCCGGTGTCAGCGCGGCGCTTAACGTCTGTGTGCGGATGGAGGAGTTCCCGCAGATCCTGGCGCTGGCCGAATCGCAGCCCGACGTGTTCGCGACCGTGGGTGTGCACCCGGATGGCACGGACGGGCAAGAACCAAGCGTGGCGCAACTAGTCGCCCTCGCGGCGCACCCAAAGGTGCTGGCGATCGGCGAGACGGGACTGGATTACTACCGGCTCAAGGAGCCGCTGCACTGGCAGCGAGAGCGCTTCCGGATTCACATCCGCGCGGCGCGCGAAGCGGGTAAGCCGCTGGTAGTGCATACGCGCAGCGCTCCGGACGACACGCTCAGAATCATGAAGGAGGAGGGCGCGTCGCACGCGGGCGGTGTGATGCACTGCTTCACGGAATCGCTCGAGTTTGCGCTCGAAGCCCTCGCGCTCGGCTTCTACATCTCGTTTTCCGGGATCGTGACTTTTCGAAATGCGGCAGCGCTTCAGGCGGTCGCGCAGCGCGTGCCCCGGGAGCGCCTCCTGATCGAGACCGACGCCCCGTACCTGGCGCCGGTGCCTTACCGCGGCAAGCTGAACGAGCCGGCACGGGTGGTCGTGGTGGCGGAGAAGCTGGCCGAGTTGACGTCGCAGCCCGTGGCGGTCGTGGCCAACGCGACCCGCGAGAACTTCGTGCGCTTGTTCAGGCCGCCGTTGTCCGAGTCCCCGCCGGTTCCGATGTTTCCAGCGGTCGAAGGAAACCGCATAATGCAAGCCAAAGCCTGAGCCAGTCACCGGCCATTTCCTGCGCCCGGTCGGGCCGTCTGCACGGATTCCAAGACGAGTTCAAATCCGCTTCAAGGGAGGAGCACAGAGATGTTGAGCGATATCGAAATTGCCCAGCAGGGTCGGCTCAAGCGCATCGCCGAGGTCGCGCAGGACAAGCTGGGCGTGGCGTCCGAACACCTGCAGCCGTACGGCCACTACAAGGCGAAGGTGTCGCTGGATTACCTGGAGTCGATCCAGTCCCGCCCCGACGGCAAGCTGATCCTCGTCACCGCAATGTCACCTACCCCGGCCGGTGAGGGCAAGACCACCACGACGGTCGGACTGGGCGATGCGTTGAACCGCCTCGGCAAGAAAGCGGTGATCTGCCTTCGCGAGCCTTCGATGGGCCCGGTGTTCGGCATGAAGGGTGGGGCAGCCGGAGGAGGGCATGCGCAGGTCGTGCCGATGGAGGATATCAACCTGCACTTCACGGGCGACTTCGCGGCGATCGCGGCAGCCAACAACCTGCTTTCGGCGTTGATCGATAACCACGTGCACCACGGCAACAGTCTCGGCATCGATGTGCGGCGCATCGGCTGGCGGCGGGTTGTCGACATGAACGATCGCGCCCTGCGCGACATAACGGTCGGGCT
>JACXTT010007370.1_pt1 | contig 15488 bp, 17 predicted proteins | sample 9270951 | NCBI WGS metagenome assembly JACXTT01 (sample SAMN15532306, study PRJNA645909) | rock metagenome | isolation source: weathered quartz diorite | place: Puerto Rico | collected 2017-06-21 | reverse complement strand
TCAGCGCCGCTCGACACATACTGCCACGCGTGTCGGCCGCGCAGACCAGCGCCTTGCAACGATAAGCATCCGACGGACAGGATGATCGCGAGTCCCACCACGTCGAGCAGGTGGAGCAACATCGACGCTCGCGCGACGAAGTTGGAGGCGACGAGGAGGGCGCCCCCCGCAATCCACGGGGCATCCGGACCGACGGCGATGTGGTGCCGGCGGACGAGTGCCGCGCCGATCGCGACGAGCGCGGCGGCGCAGAGAAATGCGTTGAGTCCCCACGGGAGGGTTCGAAGCAGTGCGTCGCCAGCGAAGCCCAGCAACGCGGCGCCCGCCAGCACTTCGAGCCCGAGTCTCGTCGTCGGACTCATGGTGCTCATCCGGCCGCCTGTTCTGGAAGCCCGCCGAACCTCCGCTCGCGCGCATGGAAGTCGGACACCGCGGCGGACAGGTCCGCGGCTCCGAAGTCAGGCCACATCGTGTCGGTGAAGTACAGCTCCGCGTAGGCCGATTCCCATAGCAGGAAGTCCGAGAGACGCTGCTCGCCGCCAGTGCGGATGAGGAGATCGACATCCGGCAGCACCACGGCGGCGTCGATCGCCCAGCGGGAGGAGTAGTCGATCGCGAGCCGGAGGCACAGGCGCGTTCCGTGCGCGGTGGCGCGCTCGGCGGCTTCGATGGCGGTGACGAGCGGGACGGGCAGCCGGTCGCGACGCCCTACGACCTCGATCCGAACGCCGTTCTCCACGAGCCGCGGCACCTCGGAGCGGAGGTAGCGAGCAAACAGGCCCATCAGCGCGGCGACCTCGGCGGCGGGGCGTTTCCAATTGTCGGCCGAGAACGCGTACACGGTGAGGGCGCCGACGCCGAGCCCGGGGGCCGCCTCGACGGTCCGGCGGAGCGCTTCGGCGCCGGCGCGGTGGCCTGCGACGCGGGGGAGGCCCCGGCGTCCAGCCCAGCGACCGTTGCCGTCCATCACGATCGCGACGTGGAGAGAAGAGCTTTGCGACATAAAGTCCAACCTCAAAAAAAAGTCTCACCCGTGACGGGTGGCGTGAATCAACGCTTCCATGTGGTCCAGGTAGCGCTCCAGCGCGCGCCGCCCGGCCGCCGTGAGGCGGTACTCGGTCTTGGGAATCCGTCCCTCGAATGACTTGTTGCACGCGATGTACTGCGCTTCCTCCAGGCGGCGGGCGTGCACGCTCAGGTTCCCGTCCGTCGTCTTGAGCAGCGCCTTCAGCTGGTTGAAGCTCAGCGCGTCGTTCACCGCGAGGGCGCTCACGATGCCGAGACGCACCCGCTCGTGGATGAGGCGGTCGAGGTCCGCGGCGCGCAGGCCTCGCTCGCCTCGCGGCGCGGCCTCGGCAGCCTCTGGTTTCCTCGCTGCGGCGTGTTTAGCCACCGTGCCTCCGAGCAATGATGGTGCCGAATACCATGTGCAGGCCTCCGAACCCGGCGGCCATCAGCCAGTTACCCCACGCGACCGGTCCGAAGAGCGCGGCCGCCCCGAACACCATGAAGCAAATCCCCATCACGGGCACGATCCGAACTGAAAACGCCCCGCCGGTCACGAATCCAGCTCCGTACAGCGACAGCCACACGCCCGGCAGCGCGTGAGACTGGCCGGCGCGGGCCAGCGCGATGGTGAGGAGACCACCGACGATCATCGGCGGCAGGAAGCTCAGCCCGAACCGGCGGCCGGGCCCGGAGAGAATCGGGTCGTGGACCGCGTATGCTTTGCGGACCATGGCCGATCCGCCGATCGCGAGCGCGACGACCGCTTCTCCCAACCACGTCGCCAGCCACAGCTCGGGCGTGGTCTGGCGCGCCGCGAGGAACGCCGCCAGGAACGCGGTGACGCCGACGGCCACCTGTCCCCACCCCGGCACGGCGGTGAAGGAGCCCGCGCGCTCCATCGTCTGGCGGATGTAGCGGAGGTTATCGAGCGCGCGATCGTGCAGCGGCTTCGGAGCGACCATGGCGACATCATGCGTCATGACGGGCGACTTGTCAAGTACTTTGCAATACAAAGTAAATGGGAGAGATAGGTTTCACGCCATGCGCGTCTATATCTCGGTCGACATGGAGGGTGTGGCCGGTGTGGTGCACGAGTCCCAGACTGACCCGGTCACGCCGGCATTCGCCGCCGAGTATGCCCGGTTCCGCCGCCTGATGACGGCGGAGGCGAATGCGGCGGTCGAGGGGGCGCTCGCGGCCGGTGCCACGAGGATTCTCGTGAACGACAGCCATTGGTTCATGCGCAACTTGTGGGCCGAAGAGCTACACCAGGCGGCGGAGCTCGTGTCCGGCGATCCGAAGCCGCGCTCCATGGTGCAGGGGATCGAGGGCGGATTCGACGCGGCGCTTTTCATCGGCTACCATGCCCGCGCCGGCACTCCGAACGCGATCCTCGATCACACGTACGCCGACCGCATTCACGAGGTGCGACTCAACGGGAAGGCGGTGGGCGAGCTCGGGCTCAACGCCGCGTTTGCAGGAACGCACGGAGTCCCCGTGGCGCTCGTGAGCGGGGATGCCGCCCTTGCCGCTGAGGCGCAGGACCTGCTCGGGCACGATGTCGCGACCGTCGTGGTGAAGCACGCGGTGAGTCGCCATGCGGCGCAGAGCGTGGCGCCCGTGGTCGCCTGCCGGAGGATCCGGGAGGAGGTCGCGGGCACGCTCAAGCGCTCGCACGCGCCATTCGTCCCGGCCACGCCAGTCGCGCTCGAGGTCGACTTCGCGCTCACGATCCACGCCGACATGGCCGAGCTCTGTCCGGGCGCGACCCGCACGGCCGGTCGTACGGTGAGGTTCAGCCACCAGGACTACCGCGAAGTCTTTCGCGCGTGGCGCGCGCTCTTGAATCTGTCCGCGGTGGTCTAGGAACCTGCATCAAGCCGGCGCCAGTAGCACCAGCCCGTAGTCTCCCACAATCCGGAACCCGATCGCGAGGTAGGCCGCGCGGGCCGTTCCGTTGTCGGGGTCCGCGAAGAGCACGGCGCGCTGAACGCCCTGCTTGTGCGCCGCGAGGAGCGACCCGGCCACCACCGACCGCGCGTACCCACGCCCGCGGTGCTCCGGCGGTGTCCAGACGCCGCCAATCTGCACGATCTCAGGAAGCATGGCGTTGAAGACGGAATAAGAGACAGGAATGGCGCCCGCGAGGAGAATCCAGTCGGCGCCGCGGTCGTGCTGCAGCTGCACGTCGGCGCGGCTCGCGCGGCGGAGCTCGGGGTTGTCCGCCGCGCCCAGCGCTTCGACCGAGAAGCTCGCGCGCCACTCCGCGAGGAGCTCGGTCTCGCCGGCTTCCGGGTGACGGCAATGGACCGCGCCGGCCGCGAGGGCCGGCGGAATGACGAGCCGAGCGATGTCGAGCACGTAGAGCTGGTCGCGGCTGTCCTTGGTCGCGCGCGCCGTCGCCAGGCCCAGCGCCCGTCGCGCCGCGATGACCTGATCCCACGGACCCGAGAACCCCGTGACGCCCCGCCCCGAGCGCCGGACCGCCTCCCGCGCCACCGCGGCCGCCTGTGACGGTGCCTGCACCAGCACCATGCCGTTCCAGCAATGGGCGGCGACGTCCGTGATCCTTCCCGCGCTCAGCGCGGCGACGTAGGTCGCCTGCATCGGCTCGCCCCAGTCCAGGAGTCCGGCGGTCCGCGCGTTGGCACGCAGGAACATCGATGTCTCGGCGTACGCCGCGAGGAACGCGTCGAGAGCGCCCTCGTCCCCCGGGCGGAGCAGGCGCAACTCTGGTGACGTCACCGCTCAGAGCGATGTCACTGCGCCTGCGGTGGTCGGCGTAGCTTGAGCACCCTGAGCGACAGGCTGCGCGCCAGGATGCCCAACCCTCGGGGGTCGCCCGCGCGCCGGGGCACGGCGCGGTAGATGAGGATCACGAGAATCCACGTGATCCAGCTGGAGCGCTCGCTCCACGACAGGGTCCGCAGCATGAGCCAGGGCTGGGTGTACGCCGCGGTCCAGGGCTCCAATTCGCCCTGGGCGAGCGCGATCGGCCGCGCGATCACGCGGTTGGATCGATAGCCGTGAGCACTCGGGCTGGAGACGTTCCACACACACGTGACCTGTCCCCAGCCGTGATTGTCACTCGCACCCACAACCAGGAGGTCGCGGCGCGCGGCGAGCCGCAGGACCTGCACGCGGGCGTCGGCCGGGAAGGCGAGGGCCTTGGGCGCGCAGTTGACGATCTCGAACCCGTCCACCCCGGCGGCCACGAAGGCATCGAGGTCGCCCCAGTGACTCCGCCAATACTCGGGGAGCGAAGCAATGCCGATCGCGCCGTGCCGGTGCAGCTCGGCTAACAGCCGTAGCATCGACTTCGTGTCGCGACCGAACGCCCCACGATCGATCAGGGTCACGCTCCCGAGGGCGACGATGTGCTGATCGTAGACGCTCCACTCCACGCCCGGCAGCAGGGGGATCGGGTCGGTGACGTCCTCGCTGAACAGGATATTGTGGTCGGTGACGTACGACGCGCCGAATCCCTGTGCCGCGTGCCATTCGGCGAGGTCGTGGAACGTCCAGCCGCGCCGGCCGTCGTGGGAGCGGTCGGTGTGGGCGTGATAATCGATCACGGTGAACGAGGAATCCGCGACCACGAGCCGCGGGACCGGGCGCGGGATAAGGACCGCCGCCATGCCGAGCCCCGGGACGACAGCTGCGCCGAGTACAGCCGTGACGATACGCCGCCGGCGCGAGCCGGGTCGCAGCCATCCCCACAGGGCGAGCGCCGTAGTCCACACGATCAGCAAGGCGATCGCCCGATCGATCGTCAGGAAGGTGAGCGCGTCGAGCACGTTCGAGATCGGCGCGAGCGCCGTGTACGCGGTCGGGCGGGTCAAATCCGCATCGAGCGGCGGCGCGCCGGTGGCCGCGTCCACCACGGGAGGGAGCGGCGACGTCGCGGCGAGCAAGATCAGCACGATGAGAGCGAGAGCGATCGGGTGGCGGCGCAGAAGATTCACTCGTACAATCTTGAGTATGAAGACGACCCACGCCACGGTGGTGAGCCTGCTCGCCAGTCTGTTCGCGCTCGCCTGCGGACGATCGGAGCGCGCGGGCGCTTCCGCACCCCCGGCGGATGCGGGGGCGGGGGTCGGGGCGGGGGCGGGAGTAGTGGTGTCCGTGTATATGCCGTCGAAAATGGCGGACCGGCTGTTGGGGCGGCTCCAAGCGGTCGCTGCGCAGCATCAGTGGGTGCTTTCGGTGCGCACCGACAGCGCGGCGCTCGCGGAGGTGGACCTGATCATCGATGACAGCGCTGGTGCCCCGGTGGGCCGCGTGCGCCCCGGGGCTCGATCCGCGGCGCCGGCGCAGCAGATGGCCGAAGTCCTGCGCCGATGAGCGTGGCCGACTTTGCCGCCATTCCCGACGTCGTCTTGGGTCCGCTCGCCGGCCGACCCGAGGCGGACTGGTACAAGGCCCCGCCCGGGAAGTGGTGTCCGGCGCAGATCGTTCATCACCTGGCGATCGGGATCGACGGCAGCGGCCGCACGTTCCAGGAGCGGCGCGGCAAGCCGCCGATGAAGCGTCGCCCCCGGACCGCCCTGCAACTGCTCGGCGATCTGGTGATGTTGAAGATCGGCTGGATCCCGTCGGGGTTCCGCGCGCCCGACGTCACGCGGCCGGCCGAGCGACCGGAGGTGGCCGTGGTGGAGCGCATGCTCCGGGAAGGCGTCACCCGATTCCTCGCCCTCGAGCGCGAACTGCTGCCGGCCCGGACAGCGGACCTGTTCGTCAAGCACCCCCGGCTCGGCGACCTCACGTTGCCGGAATGGCTCCGATTCCACGTCCGACACTGCGCCCATCACGCGAAGCAGATCCGGGCGCGCCTCGCGTCGTGAGGGAGAAGGACAAGCGGAAGCTCACCGTGCGAGTCCCCAATCCGGACGCGCCGGTGAAAGGCCGCCTCAAGACACCGCCGCACAAGGTGCACAAATCCGCCAAGCACTATCAGCGACGACCCAAGCACGCGCACCGACGGGGCGACGAGGACTAATCCGCTCGCTCCATCGCAAGCGTATTTCCGTTACACACCCGGAACGGTGATCGATGCCCGACTACGACTATCTCATTATCGGTGGCGGCATGACCGCCGATGCCGCGGCACACGGCATCCGCGAGGCCGATCCTGCGGGCTCGATCGGCATCATCGGCGCCGAGCCGCATCCTCCATACGACCGGCCGCCGCTCTCGAAGGCCCTCTGGAAGGGCGAACCCGAGGAGAAGATCTGGCGCAAGACGAAGGACACCGGCGCTGCCCTCGAGGTAGGTCGGCGGGTGAAGGCCATCGATCCGCGAGGGCACGGCGCGACCGACGATCGAGGGACGACGTACCGCTTCAAGAAAGTGCTGCTCGCCACCGGTGGGACGCCGCGGCGCCTCCCGCTCAAGACCGATCAGATCATCTACTTCCGCACGCTCGATGACTACCGGCGGCTCCACGCCCTCGCGGGGCATGACGTCCGGTTCCTGGTCATGGGCGGTGGGTTTATCGGGAGCGAGGTGGCGGCGGCGCTGCGGATGCAGGGCCGAAACGTCACGATGCTCGTCCCTGAGGCGGGCGTCGGCGCCCGGGTGTTTCCAACGGACCTGTCGGCGTTTCTGGTCGACTATTATCGCGAGAAGGGCGTGACGATGCGGATGGGCGAGGGAATGGCGGGGCTCGAGCCGCGGGCGGGCTCTTGCGTCGTGCGAACGACCACCGGCAGCGAGCTCATTGGTGAAGTCGTCGTGGCCGGACTCGGCATCGTCCCCGGCGTCGAGCTCGCGGAGGAAGCTGGACTGGACGTGGACAATGGCATCCTGGTGGACGAGTTCTGTCGCACGAGCCATCCGGACATCTATGCCGCGGGCGACGTGGCCAACTTCGTGAATCCGGCCTTGGGCACCCGGCTCCGGGTGGAGCACGAGGACAATGCCAACACGATGGGACGAATCGCCGGCCTGAATATGGCGGGCCGCGCGACACCCTATCACCACCTGCCGTTCTTTTACTCGGACCTGTTCGACCTGGGTTACGAAGCGGTCGGCGACATCGACGCCAGACTCGAAACCGTTGCCGATTGGACGCAGCAGTTCCGGGAGGGCGTCGTCTACTATCTCAAATCCGGTCGCGTGCGCGGCGTGCTGCTCTGGAATACCTGGGGGCAGGTGGACCACGCGCGGGCATTGATCGCGCAGCCAGGCCCGTTCAAACCAGGAGACCTGAAGGGCCGGCTCCCGTCATAGCCGAAACCCCGCCGCCAGGTTCAGGTGATTCGCCGTGAACTTGCCGCGGGGGTACGTCGTCTCGAGCCTCCGGAACTCGAAGCCGAATACGAGTGGCCCCGGGGGGCGCACCTCGATGTGCCCCTCGCAGACGAAATTCTTGAGGCGACCCTGCGGGTTGCCGAGGGCGTCCGAGAGGTCCCGATCGTCCGGGTCGTCGAGACCGCATCCACCGCCGAACATGACTTCACGCCTGGGCCGCACGTTGAGCTGACCCCAGCCTCCCTTGGTTCGGACCGCCGTGCCGGTGGGTCCGAAGTTCTGCCCGATGCCGCCGCCACCCAGCCCCGCGAGCGCCTTCCCCGTGAACGCCTCTCCCAGGATTTCGACCGCGCCGAACTTGACCCGCGTGTCGGCGGTCAGCGCGCGAGACTGGAAGAAGCTGTCGGCCGCCGCGAGCCACCCGAGGTGCCCGCCGATCGCGATCTCGCTCGGGTCGTCCGTCGGCCCCCAGGCTAGTCGAACGCGCGCCTGGAGGTACGGACGACGGCTCCGTTCGGCGGAGTCCGGTTGAGTATTGAAGAGTCCCTGGACCGTACCCGCCGTGGGCGCGAGAACCGCGATCTGCTCGGCGAGGCGGAGTGTGTAGCCCTGCTCGAGCGTCACGCGGAACTGCGGCAGCCACAGCCACAAGTTCCCGGCACCCGCGAAGTCCGGAAACCCCACCGACGCCAGCGAGCGGGGGCTCCGTTCGGCCACGAGTGGCGACTCCTGCCCAAACAGCAGCTGCGCGTGATCCCAGGACACGATGCCGACCGCACGCCGCAGGCGAAGCAGCGGAAACGTCCGGCCTCCCGTCGAGGGCTGCTGGCCGCCATAGAAGTCGACGTCCACTTCACCGGTGAACGTGCCGTGCAACACGTCCGGATCGGTGACGAAGACGCCGAGGCGCGTCTGGCGGATGGTGCCGCCGGCGGCGCTCGCGGGGGCGAGCGTGTCCACGAACTGCGGTACGTCGACGTTGTTGACGCGCGCGTTGGTGAAGAAGCCGTTCACCAGCACCAATCCCGTGAACTCGAGCGTTTTCTTCGACTCGGCTGGCGCAGGAGACGCGGGCGGCGGCGGGGCGGGCGCCGGTGGCGGTGGGGGCGCCGGGGGGTTCTGCGCGGTGAGTCGCAGTGCGACGACGACCAGTGCGACGAGCATCGTAGCCCGCATCTCGGGCTCCTGGCGGTTTCGGTATGACTACAGTAAGCTGCAACGCCTCAAGCGCAACGGGGATCGAGCCGAACGATGCGTTGGGTCGCGCTGCTGGTGGGAGCCGCTTGCATAGTGATGGGGCGCCGCGGCGCCGCGCAGGGTGGGGGCGTCGGGGCAAGGGAGACGCGAGAGGGAAGAGAGGGAGCGGGGCGCGTCACCGGGCGCGTGGCGATCCTCGAAAAGGACAACCGGCCGTCACGGGACCTAGGAACGGCGGTGGTGTACCTCGAAGGCGTGACCCCCCCGACCCCCCCGACCGCCGCGACCCCCGCTCCGGGAGTGCACCGGGTCAGTGTCGACGTCGCGATCAACGACAAAGAATTCGTTCCACGCGTCGTGGTGGTCCCCGTCGGTTCGACCGTCCGATTTCTGAACCACGACCCCTTCGACCACAACGTCTTCTCGGCGTCCGACGTCAATCCGTTCGACCTGGGACAGTACGGCCGGGGCGAGGCGCGGGCGTGGACGTTTGCGGGACCCGGGTTGACCCGCGTCTTCTGCAATGTGCACCCCAGGATGGTGATGTTCGTGCAGGTGATGGCGGGCCGTTACTTCGCCCAACCGGATGCGGATGGGAGCTTCGAGATCGCGGACGTCCCTCCCGGTCGCTACGTGCTCCACGTCTGGCACGAGCGCAGCCCCCAAGTGACGCAGGAGGTCCGGGTCACGACGTCCGGCGCTTCGGGCATCGAGCTCCAGCTCGACGCGCGCGGCTTCCACTGGGTGCCCCACAAGAACAAGTACGGCAAAGACTACCCGACAAATGCCGGACGCGAGCGCTACTAAGACCGCTCGGCTCGGGCTCGGCGCCAAGATTTTCATCGCCGCCACCCTGTCCGTGGTGGGCGTCCTGGGGGTCACGCTCGGGCTCACGTCGCTCTCCGCGAACCGCACCGCCGACCAGTCCATCCGGCGCGCCCTCGCCGGCGTCCGTCGCGGAGTGCAGGCCTTCCTCAGTGGTCGGACGGCGACCTTCGCCGGAATGAGCGCCGTGTCCGCGGAGGTCCCGCAGTTCCGCGAGCGGCTGCTCAAGGCCTCGGAGCGAACCAACGTGCTGGACCAGGCGGAGGAGTACCGCCATTTGCTCGGGGCGGCGTGGGTGCTCGTCACGAACGAGCGCGGCATCCTGGTGGCGCGCACCGACTACCCCGCCGAATCGGACATCGACTTGTCCCGAGGCGCCTTGATCGCCAACGCGCTGTCGGGCGACGAAACCAGCGGAGCCTGGCTGGACGAGCGGCTGCGCAAGCTGTTCATCGCGGTGGCGGTGCCGTTACGCGCATCCCCGACGGCCACGCCGCAGGGGGCGCTCGTCGCCGCCTATGCGGTCGACGACAGTCTGGCAGCGGAGATCAAACAGGCGACGAACACCGATGTGGTGTTTTTCGCGCTCGACACGCTGAACCGTCCGTACATCGTTGGCACCACCCTGCCGCGCGACGCCGTGGAGCCCGCGCTCGCGGCGGACACGGGCGCGATGGGGGCGCTGGCGCACGATTCGACCGGTACAGAGCTCAAGGCGAACGTGGATGGCGAGTACCTCATCGGGCTCGCCAGCCCTGTTCGCTCCGCTGGTGGCGACGCGTTCGGTGGCTTCGTGGCGTTTCGCTCGCACGACCGGGAGCTCGCGGCGTTCCGGGCCCTGCAGCGCACCATCGGCTTCGCGGTGCTCCTCGGCCTGCTGCTGGCGCTCGGCTCGGCCTACGTGCTCGCCCGGCAGATCGCCGGGCCGATTCGCCGACTGGCGCTGGCCACGCGCCGTGTGCAGGACGGCGACTACAGCGTGGATGTGGAGGTCTCGAGTGCCGACGAGATCGGCATGCTGTCCCAGGCGTTCAAGAGCCTCGTCGCGGACCTGAAGGAGAAGGCCGACCTGGTCGAGTACATGATGTCGGCCCACGGGGTCGCGCCGACGGAGCCGATCAGGAGTCCGCGCCCGTCGCTCGCTCCCGCGGGCACCCTGCTGCGACCGGGGGCGCTGTTCGCGAATCGCTACGAGATCAAGGAAGTCCTGGGGACGGGCGGGATGGGCGTCGTGTATCGCGCGTTCGACCGCGAGCTGCAGGAGGCGGTGGCGATCAAGACGCTGCGCCCGGAAACCCTCGGGGGCGATGGGGTCGCGCTGGAGCGGTTCAAGCAGGAGATCCGTCTGGCGCGCAAGATCGCCCACCGCAACGTCGTGCGAACGTACGACCTGGGCGAGGTCGACGGCACGTACTACCTCACCATGGAGTACGTCGAGGGAGCGTCCTTAAAGCAGCTGATCGGGGTCCGCGGCCAGCTCCCCATCCCGGTCACGCTGACGATCGGTAAGCAGTTGTGCCGCGCGCTCGAAGTGGCCCACGAGCAGGGCATCATCCATCGGGACATCAAGCCCCAGAACATGGTGGTCGAGCCGAGTGGCTTCCTCAAGGTGATGGACTTCGGCATCGCCCGCCTCGCGACCCGCCCCAAAGACCAGGGGCTGACGCAGGAAGGCATGTCGATCGGAACGCCGGACTATATGTCGCCCGAGCAGCTGTCCGGGATGGAGCTCGACGCGCGCAGCGATCTCTACTCGGCGGGCGTGGTCCTGTTCGAGTGTCTCACCGGACGTGTCCCGTTCGAGGCGGAGACCATGTACGCGTTGATCGCGAAACTACTGGAAGAGCCGCCGCCCGATCCCCGGCGACTCAACGCCGAGGTACCAGAGTCGCTCGCACTGGTGATCACGAGGGCGATGGCGAAGGAACCGGCTGAACGGTTTGAGACGGCGGCGAAAATGCACGACGCCCTGGCGGCGATCGGCTAGATCCCCCCGAACCAGGGATAACCCTGGTCCTCCCAGTAACCTCCCGGCCGCATGTCCGTGAACGTCATCGACACCAGGTACTTGGTCAGCTTGTAGCCGAGCTTGGTGGGCGAGTACAGGCGCAAGGGCGCCCCGTGCGCCGGAGGCAGCGGGTTGTCGTTCATGCCGAACGCGAGAATCGTCTGCGGATGCATTGCGCTCGCCAGGTCCCAGCCGTTGGAGTAGCCGGCGTCGAACGACACGAAGTCGATGAACCGCGCGCCCGGCCGGGGGCGGCACCGCTCCACGATCGCCGAGACGGGCACGCCGTGCCAGCTCGCGATGGCGGACCATCCCTCGACGCAATGATGCTTCACCGTGTACGACACCCGCGGCATCGCCATCAGGTCGTCGAGCGAGAGATCGAGCGGCTGCGCTACGAGGCCGTCGACCCGGAGGCGCCATGCGGCGGGATCCCGCAGCATGGGCGTCATATCGGAGATGAAGTAACTCGGCAGCATGGCGCTCCGCTCGCTTGCGTCGTACGTCCGCGCGAGTCGTGTAGGCGAGAAAAAAACCTTCTCTCCCACCCAGTCGTTCACTCTGCTCCAATCGAGCAGTGCCGGACGAATGAGGCCGCCGCCATCCCACCCGCACGCCGTGAGGGCGGCCGCCACGCTGCCCGCGAGTCCTACGCGCACGAACATGCGCCGATCGACTCTTGCTGTCGCTTTATCGTGGCGTCCTGGCGACGGTCTCTCAGTCATGACTCGGGAATCGCCCCCTATACCAGCCCGTGATCATCGCGCGGAGTGACGCCGGATCGACGACGAAGACCAGGATGACGTGCGTGAGGGTGAATCCCACGAAGAGCCAGACGATCCAGAAGTGCCAGTACCGCGCGGCCTGAAACCCGCCGAACACCGCGGTGAGCCAGCCGAGCTGGGTCGGCTTGTAGATCGCGAAACCGGTCAGGACGGCGAGCGCGCCGAGCACGATCACGCTCGTGTACGCGAGCTTCTGGAGCGGGTTGTGCTTTCCCTGGGGCGGGTGGTCCGGGCGCAGCCGCAGGTAGTACCGGACCATCTGCACGGCGCCCGTTACGTCGCGAGGCAGGAAGAGGAGCGAGCGCCATTCGCCGCTCTTCACGAGGTATGCGAGGTACAGCAAGCCCAGTGTGACGAGCGGCCAGGCGAGCGCGAAATGCCAGTTCAGGGCGCCAGCGAGCCAACCGCCCAGCCGGCTCCAATGCGGCCACTGCGTGCCGTTGAATGGGCTGAGGAGAAACGGGCCTCCGCGATTCCCGAAACGGGCGTAGGCTTCGTAGATCTGGAGGCCGCTCGCGATCATACCGGCGAGCACGACAACGGTGGCCCAATGCGTGAGCCGAACGATCCAGTGATGACGGCGCACGGGCGTGCGCGCGGAGATGGGCGGTGCTGCCGGCGCCGGGCTCTCGTTCATGGGCTGAATATATTTCCCGGCATGAGGCCCGTCATCTGGATGGCCGCGCTCGCGTGGCTGGTGTCGTGTCAGATCCGCCCGTTCGCGAAAAAGACGCCGCGAGCGGACTCGACGGATCTCGCCCGGCTCGTTCCGCGCGGGGCCGCCGACAGCACGTTGCTCGTTCCGCGGGTGATCACGGAGCCCAGCGTGGTGCTGTTCTGGCTTCGTGCAGCGGACACGCTTGGCTCCGACGACCGGACCGATACCTTCGACGATCTCAAATACTACACGGAGCAGGTCGCGCCCGCCCTGGAGGCGAGCGGCATCAAGCTCGTCGCCACCAACGCCGACACGGTCTACGTGTCGACGCCCGACAGTAAACGTCGCACCATTCTCTTGTCCGGCCTCGACTATCCGTACGGCTACCTGCTGATCGACCCGGGTGGCCCGGAGCGCATCCTTACCGGCGTGTACGCGGACCAGGATCTCATGGACGAGCTGCGGGCTTACTTCGACCTGCCGGACGACAGCACCAGCGCCCAACCGCGGATCACCACCTGAACCCCGCCCACGCCGGGGCTCCTCCCGAGCTCATCCTCGCGGGCGGCGACGTCCTGCTGCACGACGGGCCGGGTGCATGGCGGGTCGAGCGGGGTGACGTGACCGTCCGCGATGGGCGGATCGCCACCATTGGAAAGACCACGGAAGGACGGAACGACGGAAAGGAGAGGGGGCCCTCCCTCCAGGTACGCGATTGCCGCGGGTGCCTGATCCTCCCGGGCCTCATCCAAGCGCACATCCATCTTTGCCAGACGCTGTTCCGCGGGCTCGCCGACGACCTGCGGCTCGAAGACTGGCTGGTCCGGCGCATCTGGCCGCTCGAGGCGGCTCACACCGAAGAGACCGTGTACTGGTCCGCCATGCTGGGCGCCGCGGAGCTCGCGCTCGGCGGCACCACGGCGATCCTCGACATGGAGACGGTGCGTTACACCGGGCGCGCCTTCGAGGCGCTCGAGCGAGTGGGGATCCGCGCCACCGCGGGCAAGTGCTTGATGGACGCGCACCCGGAGGGGGCGCCGCTCGAGCTCGCGGAGTCGACCGATGGCGCGCTCGCGGAAGCCGAGACGCTCGCCCAGCGCTGGCACGGTGTCGCCGACGGCCGGCTCCGCGTCTGCTTCGCTCCCCGCTTCGTGCCCAGCTGCTCGGGGCCGCTGTTGCGCGCCGCCAGCGACCTGGCCGAGCGGTTCGACACCCAGCTGCACACGCACGCTGCCGAGACGATCGTCGAGCGCGAGACGGTGCTCCGCACCACGGGTTTGGAAGAGATCGCCTACCTCGATTCGGTGGGCATCGCCGGCCCCCGCGCGGCCCTCGCCCATTGCGTCTGGATCGACGGTCATGAAACCGCGCGCCTGGCGCGGCAGGGCACGACGGTGGTGCACTGTCCTTCATCCAACCTGAAGCTGGCGAGCGGGGTGGCGAAGATCCCGGAGCTCGTCGCCGCCGGGTGTCGCGTGGCGATCGGCGCCGACGGCGCGCCCTGCAACAACCGGCTGGATGTCTTCGCCGAGATGCGCCTGGCCGCGCTCATCCAAAAGCCCCGGCTCGGGGCCGACGCGCTCCCAGCCGGCCAGGTGCTCGAGCTCGCGACGCTCGGCGGCGCGCGCGCCCTGGGGCTCGAGCACGACATCGGCTCCATTGCTCCGGGCAAGCGCGCGGATCTGGTCGTGCTCGATCTGCGAGACCCTCACCTCCACCCGGCGACCGGGGATCCGGTCTCGCTCGTGGTCTACACCGCCCGCGCGAGCGATGTGCGCGACGTGTTCGTCGACGGCCGGCCGGTGGTGCTCGGGCACGAGCTGGTCACGGCGCAGATCGAAGAGGTCGTGCGGGAAGCGGACCGCTGCGCGACGGAGCTGCGACGAGCGGCGCAGCTCGTGTGACGCACAGCTACCGCGTGGGTGGTGAAGAGCTCCCGTTCACGTTGAAGCGCTGAATCGTCTGGCTGAGCTTGGCGGCCGCGACGGAGAGCTGCTGCGATGTCGTCGTCAGCTCGCCTAGGGATGCGATCTGCTGCTGCGTCGCGGCCGAGGCCTGCTCGGCGCCGAGCGCCGCCGCTTCCGCGATGCCCGCCACCTCCTCCATCCGCTGCACCACGTCGCGAATGCGCCGCGCCTGGCCTTCGGTCTCTCCGGCGAACGCGCCGGCGAAGCGCACGGTGGCGTTCAGGTCGCCGAAGATCGCGTCGAGGGCCCGCTGCACGGCCGTGGACACGACCCCGACGCCTTCGGCGGTCCGCCGGCCTTCGCCCATCGCGGCGATCACCTCGCCGATCTGGTCCTGGGTCTGCCGCACGCGGGCACGCACCTCGTCCGCCGTGCGGGCGCTTTGCTCCGCGAGCTTTCGCACTTCGTCCGCCACGACACGGAACCCGAGTCCGTGTTGACCCGCGCGGGCGGCCTCGATCGCGGCGTTCAGGGCCAGGAGGTCCGTCTGGCTCGCGATCCGCGTGATCGCGTCCACGAGCTTGCCGATCTCGCGGGAGCCTTCCTCGAATCTGCCCGCGGCCCCCGACACCTGGTCGAGATGACGCACCAGGGTGACGAGCAGGTCGCTGGCCTTGGCGATCTCCGCGCCGTGGCGTTGCGCCTTTTGCGCCACTCCCGAGACCTGGCGCTCCGCCTCCTGCGCCCGCGTGTGCAGCTGAGCGGCCACGCCGGCGGCGGCTTCGGAGTCGTCCCGCCCGTGTCCGATGAGCTGGCGCTGGCGCGCCGTGCCGTCCGACAGCTGCTGT
>JACXTT010007369.1_pt1 | contig 15488 bp, 9 predicted proteins | sample 9270951 | NCBI WGS metagenome assembly JACXTT01 (sample SAMN15532306, study PRJNA645909) | rock metagenome | isolation source: weathered quartz diorite | place: Puerto Rico | collected 2017-06-21 | reverse complement strand
CCTGTCCGGTGAAGGCCTGGCACCTCCCCGAAGCGGGAATCTTCATCGATGATAGCCTGACCCCGGAAACAAACCTTGTGCACCGGTCGATCTTGTTCCATGAGCTGGTGCATTTCCTTCAGGATCTCAACGGCGTGGGCGCATCGATGGACGAATGCAGCCGTTGGCTGTCCCGAGAACGCGAAGCCTACCTGCTGCAGAATCAATATCTCGCGCTGATCGGCAATAACAGCAGCTACCACATGATGGTTGCCAACCAGTCCTGGATCGCCTCCAACCGCACTACCTGCGAAGTCTGGCGACGGGCGGTCAACACCGCCCAGTGAGCCGAGCGTCGGCAGCCGCCCGCTTGCTGGAGGCGTTCACCGTTCACCCCGGAGTCGTGGCTTTGTGCGAAAAGCATCTGCAATGCTTCAGCCATGCTACGCATTGTGGTGCTCCTTTTGGCGGCGGCGCTCGCTCCGCACTAGCACACAAGCGTCAACCGCAGGCCCCGATCGCGCCGCAAGCGGTGCAAAATTCGCAGCCGTCTTTCTTGATTAACGAGAAGTTGCCGCACTCCTTGCATTGCCTGCCGGGCAGGACGCGGTAGCGCGCTGCCTCGTCCTCCTGTCGATCGTGCTCGGGGATCTGGAGCACGCCCATCTCGGTCACGGGGTAGCCGCGCTCGTCGAGGACGCCGAGCATGGCGTAGCGGTGGATGATCAAACGCGCAACGTAAGCGACGGTGGAGGGGAAGTTCTCTTGCCGCTCCGCGCCTGGCACGCGGGCCATGAAGTCACCCAGCGGCTCGGCGTAGTTGAGCAGCTTGCGCAGTTTCATGCCGATCCAGGCCGGATCGATCACTCGCATGTCGAGCGACAACAGCTTGAGCAGTCCGTCCAGTCCGCGCGGATACGCGCCCGCCATCCACACCGAGTAGGGGCGGCGTTGTCCGTTAGGCAGCACCAGCTCCTTGAGGATCAGCACGAAGTCGTCGCCCGAGCTTGAATTGTATACGTCGACGGTCCAGGACATGGTTCCGTCGCTTCCGGTCTTCGGCTCCTTCTTGGCGAACAGCGCATCCAGCACCGGCGATTTTCCCTCGTCCTTCGCCAGCGCGCCGAGTTGCTCGACGCGGTAGCGCACTACGCGCGCGAACGCGGCCACCAAGCTTGGCACGCGGACCGGTTTTCCGTCGGGCGGCATCGGGCAATCGAAAGCATCGTCCCCCGCGGCGCGGGCAACGATGTCGAGCTTCATCCGCAGCCACTTCTTGTCCTGCGCACGCATGTCCATGGACAGGGTCTTCGCCACTGCACCCAGACCGCGCGGTTGCTCGTTGCCGTTGACCCATACTTCGAACGGGTGCGGGTCGCCGTTCTCCACATGGCCGACGAAAATCGCGAACTTCCCGTACGGCGATTCGACCAGGTAAGTCCAGGACGGATTGCCCCCCGGCAGCTCCGGCCGGCCCGGCCAGCGCAGACTGAAGAGCGCGGGCTTGGGCGCCGCGTCCAACCGGATGCGGCGATCGACGTCCGTGGTGTCGAGGTCGTTGGGTGTTTGCGCTTCGGGTTTTGGCGCCACCGACAGCACGCTGCCGACGACCTGGTTCGGGCGATACGTGGTGATACCTTTCAACCCCGACTCCCAGGCCGCGACGTACAGGCCCTTGAAGTCGTCGTACGGATAATCTTCCGGCACGTTCACCGTCTTGCTGATTGCGGAGTCCACGTAGGGGCTCACGGCAGCCACCATGCGCATGTGGTCGAGCGCGGCTATCTCCAACGCTGTGACGAACTGTTCGGGCAGCTTCTCTACATTGCCGCCAAGATGACGGTAGACGCGCCAGGCGTGATCCTCCACGTCGTAGATCTTCTGCGATCCGTCGTGCTCGCGCTTCCTGCGCTGATAGGTCCACGAGTAGGGCGGCTCGATGCCGTTGCTGGCGTTGTCGGCGAAGGCCAGGGAGATCGTGCCGGTCGGTGCGATGGACAGGAGGTGGCTGTTGCGGATCCCGTGCTCCCGGATCAACCCCTTCAGTTTCTCCGGCAGACGTGATGCGAAGCGCGGCGCTGCGAGATACTTGTTCTTGTTGAGCAGCCGGAACGCGCCCTTTTCCTGCGCAAGCCCGACCGATGCGAGATAGGCTTCGTCGCGCATGACCTCCGCGATCCTGGCAGCCATGGTGCGTGCGGCTTCGCTGTCGTAGCGCAGTCCCAACATGACCAGTGCATCGCCCAGACCAGTGAAGCCCAGTCCCACACGCCGCTTGCTCATCGCCTCGGCACGTTGCTGCGGGAGCGGCCACTCGGTGACGTCGAGCACGTTATCGAGCATGCGCACGGCGGGGTGGACGATCTTGGCGAATGCTTCGAACTCGAACCGTGCCTTGGCCGAGAAGGGATCGGCAACGAACAACGAGAGGTTGATGCTGCCTAGACAGCAGCAACCGTACGCAGGCAGTGGCTGCTCGCCACAGGGGTTGGTCGACTCGACTGCCTCGCAATACGAGAGGTTGTTGTCTGCGTTTGCGCGATCGATGAACAACGCCCCGGGCTCTGCGTGATCGTACGTCGATGCCATGATCTGCTGCCACAGATTGCGCGCCTTGACCGTGCGGTAGACCCATAGCCCGTCGCTGCGCTGATATGGCGGTCCATCGCGCCAATCGGGTCCGGGCGCCGCTTTGTGCGCCAGCTCCCACTCGGTGTCGGCGGTGAGGGCTTGCATGAAAGCGTCCGTCACCGCCACGCTGACGTTGAAATTACGCAACTCTCCGCGATCCTTGGCGTGAATGAACTCCTCGATGTCGGGGTGATCGCAGCGCAGAACTCCCATTTGCGCACCGCGCCGCGCGCCTGCGGACTCGACCGTCTCGCAGCTCTGGTCGAACACGCGCATATACGACACGGGCCCGCTGGCGCTGCTGTTGGTTCCGCGCACCAGTGCGCCCTTCGGCCGGATCGACGAGAAGTCATAGCCGACGCCACCACCGCGGCGCATGGTCTCCGCCGCTTCGAGCAGCGCCACATAAATTCCTGGCTTACCGTCGACGGTCTGCGATACGGAGTCGCCTACCGGCTGAACAAAGCAATTGATTAACGTGGCTTGAAGATGCGTCCCGGCAGCCGAGTTGATGCGCCCGCCCGGGATGAACCCGCTCTCGAGGGCCTCGTAGAACAACGGCTCCCACTTGCCCGGGTCGTTCTCGACAGCGGCCAGCGCATGCGCCACGCGGCGGCGCACGTCTTCCGCGGTCTTCTCGCCGCCCTTGGCGTACTTCTCCAGCAGCACATCCAGGCCGACCTGCTGCGAGGGGAGTGACAAGAGAGTGTCGTTGAGCTTCATCCGAAAGATGTCGGAAATTGGCGCTTGGCAACTTGCAATTCTACTGCCGATCGCATTCTCTCGTACGCTGGCAGCGTTGCGGGATTCGGCAATCACCCTTCGACTCTGCCCTGTCCATGCTGAGGTATGCTGTATCGTGCACAGGTTTGCGGGGCAGACGCCGTTTGCCGTTCCGCGCTCAATGACGGAGTAAGGATATGATCGCCTTGCCTACTCTTTACGTGTCGCATGGCGCGCCCATGCTAGCCCTCGAACCGGGACAGACTGGACCGGCGCTGGCAGCGGTCGGGCGGCAGCTCCCGCGGCCTGAAGCGATCCTGATGGTGTCGGCTCATTGGGAAACGTCCCGCCCGGCGGCGAGCACGGCGCTGAATCCGGAAACCATCTACGACTTCGGCGGTTTTCCCGACGCGCTGTATCGAATGACCTACCCGGCACCTGGAGCACCGGATGTCGCGCGGCGCGCGAAAGTTTTGCTCGACGCCGCCGGGATCGGCGCCGATCTGGATGCAAAGCGCGGGCTCGATCATGGGGCCTGGGTCCCGTTGCGCTATCTCTATCCTGGCGCCGACGTCCCGGTGACTCAGCTTTCGATTCAGCCACGCCTGAACCCTCAGCATCATTTTCGCGTCGGTCAGGCGTTACGGGCTCTTACCGAGGAGGGAGTCTTGATCGTCGGCTCCGGTAGCCTCACTCACAACCTCCGCGAACTACGCATGAACAGGGTCAAGCCGGTGACGGAACCTTATGCAGTCGAGTTTCAGGAATGGGTCTATCAGGCGGTCAACACCAACGACCTCACCGCTCTACTCGACTACCGTCGTCTGGCCCCCCAGGCTGTGCGCGCCCATCCGACCGATGAGCACTTTCTGCCGTTCTTCGTGGCGCTGGGTGCGGCTGGAGGTTCCGTCTCCGCTCGCCGAGTCAACAATGAGATCACCTACGGCGCTCTGGCCATGGACGCCTACCTCTTCGGGTCGGAGTCGGCGACGGCTTCGGCAGCGCAGCGGCCGCAAGCCGCTTGACGCTCGCCGACAATTCGCGTCGCGAACGATGAAGCCCCCAAGCCATCAAGACTTGATCCTGGATCAGTTCACCCGTCAGGCCGCGCCGTTCTCGACCGCCGAGACGATCGCCGACGAATCGGCGCTGCGGTTGCTGGTGGACTTCAGCGGTGCAGGACCAGACGACACTGTGCTTGACGTCGCGTGCGGTGGCGGGCTGGTCGTGTGCGCTTTTGCGCAAGCGGTGCGCCATGCAACCGGCATCGACGTGACCCCCGCCATGCTTGACCGCGCTCGCGCCTTGGCGCAAAGGAAAGGACTCGGCAACGTGACCTGGGATCAGGGCGATGTACAGTCATTGCCCTACCGCGATGCGACCTTCAGCATCGTCGTATCGCGCTTCACTTTTCATCATTTTCTGGACCCGCTCGCGGTTCTTAAGGAAATGCGGCGTGTCTGCGCCCCCGGCGGGCGGGTGGTTGTGGCCGATGTCGAAGCAGCGAGCGATCCGATCAAGGCGCACGAGTTCAATCGCATGGAGAAGCTGCGCGACCCGTCTCACGTTCGCGCCATGCCCATCGCCGAGTTGAAGGGGCTCTTCAGCCGCGTCGGGTTGTCGGCGCCGCGCACAGCCGTCTACGAGCTGCGCGACGAGCTGGAAAACCTGCTGCGCCGCTCATTTCCCAACCCCGGCGACGACGGCAAGATCCGGGATATGTTCGCGGCTTCCGCGATCGACGATCGACTCGGCATTCGCGTTCGCCGCGAGGGAGATCGCATCCAATACGCCTATCCGGTAGCCGTGCTGGCCGCAGAGCGGTAGGGCGCATTCGGATCACGCAACGAGGAGCACGACCATGGCAGGGCCGTCACCGATTCCGTTCTTCGAGGCAGTCAGCGCATATCAGAAGACCGAAGTCATGCGCGCTGCCCTCGATCTGGGTGTTTTCAGCGTGATCGCTGATGGTCGAGGCGCCCTTCCCGAAATCGCAGCACGCTGCCGCGCCAGCGAGCGCGGCATCCGCATATTGTGCGATTCTCTCGTGATCAACGGTTTCCTGTCCAAGACGGATGGGCGCTACGCATTGATGCCTGACACCGCGCCGTTCCTGGTCAAGAGCTCGCCCGCCTACCTGGGCGATTCGCTGGAGTTCCTGCTTTCGCCCGATCTTGTAGGGGGGTTTGGGGACCTCGCCGGCTGTGTGCGGCGAGGCGGGACGACGGTTTCCGCGCGAGGCACGATGGAGGCGCAGCATCCTGTCTGGGTCAAGTTCGCGCGCGTGATGGGACCCGTCATCGCGCGTTCTGCCCCGTTCATTGCCGAGCTGGTGGATCCCAAGGCGGACCGACCGTTGGAGGTGTTGGACGTTGCTGGAGGTCATGGTCTGTTCGGGATCGCGGTAGCGCAACGCAACCCAGGCACGCGCGTCACGGCGCAGGATTGGGCGCCCGTGCTGGAGGTCGCTCAGGAGCATGCACGGCAGGCCGGAGTCGCGGACCGGTACCGTATCCTTCCTGGCGATGCTTTCGAGGTGGATTTCGGAGGCGGTTACGACGTGGTGCTGCTCACGAATTTTCTGCACCACTTCGACGTGGCAACGTGTGAGCGCCTACTGAGGCGTGTGGTGTGGAGCCTGAAGCCAGGCGGGACAGCGGTCACGCTGGAATTCGTCCCGAACGAGGACCGCGTGACGCCGCCCGCAGCTGCGACCTTTGCGCTCACGATGCTGGCGACCACCGCGGCGGGCGACGCATACACGTTCAAGGAGTACGAAGCGATGTTCCGCAACGCGGGGTTTTCGCGCAGCACGCTGCATCCCATCCCCGAAACTCCGCAGAACGTGATCGTCTCCGCACTGTAACGCGGCTTCCAGTTACTCGTCCTTGCACTTGGACTGTAACCGGTTTGCCCATTTGACCAGTTCGATTTGGCTCGTACGCCAGCTCTCTAGGAAGAACGGCTCGAGCGGGCTGTCAGGAGGGTGGAACGCATGCTCGCGCGATAGGCAGAAATTGATGGCGCGGGGCCCCACGCCGGCGTCGTATAACTTCCCGCTACACGGCGGCTACCGGCTGGCGTATTCCCTCGGGGGCAACGACCTAAGGTACAGCCACAGCGCCTTGATCTCGTCATCGGTCATCTGACCGAGCACTTTCCAGGGCATGTACTTCGTATCGAATTGATTGCCGCGAGGGGTGACTCCGGTCCGGAGCGTCTGAACGAACTGCGCCTCCGACCACTCCGCCACCGCTGCGCCCGGGTACGGCGTCAGGTTCAAGGCGGGCGGCCAGTCCGGTGGCGTCCCGGGAATCTTGCCGCCGGAAAGCGTTTCCCCGTGGCAACCGGTGCAGCGCACGGCGAGATATTTCCCGTATTCCACGGTGACCCCCGCATGCGGTGCGGGTGGACGCGCTGCGTTGTGAGCGATGCGCTCTGCGGCCAGCAGCGGTAGATCCTTCATGACCAGCATTAGCACGCGCCCCATCGGCGACACGGCGCTCGCGGGAAGCTCGCTGTCCACCGCCGGAACAGTCTTGAGATAGGCGATGAGCGCGCCCAAGTCGGCATCGCTCAGGGCGTAGAACTGCTTGGATGGCATCACCAGGAGAGGCGTACCATTCGGCCGGACGCCGTGGCGGATAGCGCGGACCCAATCCTGGTCCGTGAAGGTGATACCGCCCTTGCCACTGGTCAGATTCTGGGCGGCGAAGCGCCCGATCATGGCGTTCTCGAAAAACACGCGGCCGGAGAGATCTTGCCCATGGCAGTCGATGCAGCCGCTGATGATCGCAAGGTGGTGTCCGTGTGCTATAGCGACGGGCTGGGTTGGGATCTCCACGTTCTCGACGGGCACGACGTAAGCGTGCGTGAGCCGAGCTTGGCTCAACCCGAACACGATCGCCGCTACTAATGCCACCAGACCCAGAACCACGGCTGCGCTGAGTCCGATCCATTTGCGCAGACCCTTCATCTTCTTCGACCGAAACCGATGGGATATGGCACCTGATGCGATTCTGACAGCTGCAGCCCTTTTTGGCGCAGCTCAAAGGGAGAGTGGTTGCGCTACGGGCAAATAAAAAGGCCCGGCCTGGTGGCCGGGCCCATTGCTTACACGATCCAGCTTTCAGGGCTTGGCTCGGCGCACACCCCAAAGCGTAAACATCGCGAGGGCGACCAAACTGATTGAAGCGGGCTCTGGCACGGCAGTGTCGCGGACCTCGATGCTTCCCGCTGCGACTTCCCCGTTATCTCCGACCTCGCCGATATACAGGAACAGACCAGATGTCGAAACGCCCGACGTCAGGTTGAAGGACAGGACTCCTCCGTCTCCCATACTGAGGAATCCGAATGCACCCGGGATTGCGGTAGTCGACTCTGCGTCGAAGTCACCAAGCGTCGCTACCGCGTTGTCGACCGTGTTCCCCGTGGGTCCCGTACCAAAGAGCTTGGGATCGGTTGGAACACGTTGACTGCCTGGCGCAAATGTCGCTGCTCCAAAATCGAACACGCTCATACCCACCAAGGCCTGGGCGCAAGCTGCGCTTGCACAAGTCGTAGTCGATAGCTTTATCGCGTCAAGATCAAAGCCGCTGAACTGACCCGTTGCGCCGCCAAGACCAAAGCTGTTGTCGTTTATGGTGATCGACTGGATGGACGTTAGTCCCAGACCCGAGAGGTCCGCCTGATAAACGGCGGTTCCCTGAAGTACGCCTCCAGTCAGCCCGGTGAGTTTTGTGAAAGTAACCGGCACAGCCTGTGCGCCTTCGGACATCACGGCAAACGCGGTCGCGCACGCGCCCAGCCAGAAGAGCTTCGAAATCGTCATCTCATCACCTATATTCCTAACAACCCGATCCCCAGAATTTCTACTATCTCAGCCGCCACATTGCTGCCACTCGCAAGATTCGTGCACTAAGACATATGCGCGCATATTCAACGCGATAAATCCCATCGCCTGGATGAACCGGATCAACATGTAAACGGATCCGACGCTTGAGACTCGACCCCCGCCAATGACGGCCTGTGTCCCAGCGACTCGCCCACATTTGACCTGCTAGCTCCCCCGCTGCGCCAGGAACGCGCTCAACACTCGTGCGGTATGCGACGAGCTGGCAGACGTGACCACGTCGTCTGGAGGGCCCTGTGCGACAACGTGCCCGCCGGCATCCCCGCCTTCGGGGCCGAGATCGATAATCCAGTCGGCGTCGGCCATCACATCCAGGTTGTGCTCGATGACGACGACCGTATTGCCGGCGTCAACCAGCCGGTGCAACACGCGGATCAGTTTCTCCACGTCGGCCATGTGCAATCCGACGGTGGGCTCGTCGAGGACGTAGAGCGTGGAAATCCCCCCGCTGCTGCCGCGGCGGCCCCGTTTGGCAAAGGGGGCGAGATTCTCCGCTGCATCCACGGCCTGCCCCCTCACCCCAGCCCTCTCCCGCAAGGGGAGAGGGAGTTCATCTGCACGCGTCTTCGCGAGTTCGGTCACCAGCTTGATGCGCTGAGCCTCGCCGCCGGAGAGAGTCGGGCTTTGTTGGCCCAGCGTGATGTAGCCGAGCCCCACATCCTGCAGCAGCTTGAGCGCATGATGAATGCGGTGGGCGGAAAAAAATTCCGCCGCTTCGTCCACGCTCATCGCAAGCACATCGCCGATGCTCTTGCCCTTGAAGCGCACCACCAGCGTCTCGGGCGAGAAACGTTCACCGCCGCAGGCTTCGCAGGTGATCTTGACGTCGGGCAGGAAGCTCATCGCGATGGTCCTCAAGCCCTGGCCTTCGCAGGATTCGCAGCGGCCGCCCGCCGTGTTGAAGGAGAAGCGCCCAGGGCCATAGCCGCGCATGCGCGCTTCGGTGGTCTCCGCGAACATCTTGCGGATCGCGTCCCAGAAGCCGACGTAGGTCGCGGGGCAGGAGCGCGGTGTTTTGCCGATCGGTGTCTGGTCGACCTCGAGAATGCGCCCGACCTGCTCCCAGCCGCGGATTTCGCGGCAGCCGTAGAACGCAGCATCGCTCTTGCGCCGCTGATCCGCAAGCCGTTGCGCCAGGTTCTCGTGCAGCACATCGCGCGCCAGCGTACTCTTCCCGCTGCCGGACACGCCGGTCACGACGGTCAACCGCCCGAGCGGGACACGCACGTCGATGTTCTTGAGGTTGTGCAGTCGCGCGCCAATCACGTCGACGCGTGGACCGTTGTTGCGCTCTACCGCCCGGCGTGGCTGGAGGGGGTGGCGCAGCGGAACGGACAAAAATCGACCCGTGATCGACTCTGGCTGGCGTGTGAGCGCCTCCGCCGTACCCTGCGCAACGACCTGGCCGCCTCTCGTACCGGCACCTGGACCCAGGTCTATGACGTGCTCGGCATGACGTATCGTGTCTTCGTCATGCTCGACCACAACCAGCGTGTTGCCCTTGGATTCGAGCTTCGCCAGCGTGTCCAGCAGTACCCGGTTATCGCGCGGGTGCAGACCGATAGTGGGTTCATCCAGGACGTAGCACACGCCGCGCAGATTGGAGCCGAGCTGAGAGGCGAGCCGGATGCGCTGAGCCTCGCCGCCCGACAGCGTTGGCGCCGAGCGATCCAACGACAGGTAGGAGAGTCCGACGTCGCGTAGGAAGGACAACCGCGCCTTGAGCTCGGCGAGAATGTCGCGCGCGATTTCACCCTCCCGGCCTTCCATACGGAGGTCTTGGAAGAAGCGTTCGACCGAGTCCACCGGCAGCGTGGTGATGTCGGCGATGGACTGACCGCGAAAGCGCACGTGCAGCGCTGTGGGGTTCAATCGCTTGCCTTCGCATGCCGAGCAGATCTCATCGACTTCGAGCCACTCCAGCCACGAGTCGAGCACGTGATCCTCGGCGCCCGTCTTCTCGCGCTCCTCGTCCCAGTCGATGCCGCTGAGCTTCAAACCGGTTCCGTAGCATGCCTCGCACCAGCCGTGCTTGGAGTTGAACGAGAACAGGCGTGGATCGAGCTCGGGAAAGCTCTTGCCGCAGGAGGGACATGCACGCTTGGTGGAGAAGCTTGCTTCCCGCACCGTTACTGTGCCCTGCATCAGTCCATCGAGTGGCGCAATGACCTGAACCACGCCTTTGCCGAAGTCCAGGGCGCGCGCCAGCGCTTCGCGCAACGCCGCTTCATCCGCCGGGTCGACCACTATATCGGCGACCGGAAGCTCGATGCTGTGCTCCTGAAAACGCGACAAGCGCGGCCACTGCCGCGTCGTCAGAAACTCTCCGTCCACGCGCAGGTGCGAGTACCCCTTGCCTGCGGCCCATTTTGCGAGATCCGTGTAGTAGCCCTTGCGTGCCACGACCAGCGGCGCCAGCAGTCCGACGTGCACGCCTCGATACTCGCGCAGCAATCGCGCAGCAATCGCGTCGAAGCTTTGCGGCTCGATCGGCGCATCGCAGTCGGGGCAGTACTGGGTGCCGAGCTTGACGAAGAGCAGCCGCAGGAAGTGATAGAGCTCGGTCAACGTCGCAACCGTGCTCTTGCGGCCTCCGCGGCTGGTACGCTGCTCGATAGCCACTGTGGGCGGGATGCCGAAGATGGCGTCCACGTCCGGGCGCGAGGTCGGCTGAACGAATTGGCGCGCGTAGGCGTTGAGCGATTCGAGGTAGCGGCGCTGGCCCTCGGCGAAAACGATGTCGAACGCCAGCGTGCTCTTACCGCTGCCGGATACGCCGGTGATCACGGTGAACTTTTCGCGCGGGATCTCGACGTCGAGATTCTTCAGGTTGTGCTCGCGGGCGTTGTGGATACGTATCGCTTGCAGGGGAGGGAGGGGGGATAGTGTCGCGACAGCCTCGGCTGCGATCGCCTGTGCTCCGTGCGCCAAACGGGTGAGCGCGCTCTGGTAGTTCTTCAGCGCGACGCCCGTATGGGAGCGCGCGTTTGCTGCAACTTCAGCGGGCGTGCCGACACACACCACCTCTCCGCCGCCATCGCCGCCCTCCGGGCCGAGGTCGATGATCCAGTCTGCAGCGCCAATAACGTCGAGGTTGTGCTCGATCACCACCAGCGAGTTGCCAGCCGCAATCAGCTGCCGGAAGGCACCCAGAAGCTTGGCGATGTCGTCGAAGTGCAGCCCGGTGGTGGGTTCGTCGAAGAGGAACAAAGCCCCGCGCCCTGAATGCGCAAGGCTGGCTGTTCCTCGCCGGGACGAAGACGGGGTTGTTGTCGCCTGCGCGAGATGTCCGGCCAGCTTGAGCCGTTGCGCCTCTCCGCCTGAAAGCGTGGGCACGGGCTGGCCCAGCTTCAAATATTCGAGGCCGACGTCGGCCAGCGGCTGCAGCACTCTCAGGACTTCCGGCTGATCGGCGAAGAACGCGACCGCTTCGGACACCGTCATCTCCAGCACGTCGGCGATGGATTGGCCGGTTCTGGACCCCTCGCCCAGCAGCGTAACCTCGAGCACCTCGTCGCGGTAGCGTTTGCCATCGCAGTCGGGGCAGCGCAGATACACGTCGGAAAGAAACTGCATCTCGACGTGCTCGAAACCATTGCCGCCGCAAGTCGGGCAGCGACCGTTACCGGAGTTGAAGCTGAACGTTCCGGGCTTGTAACCGCGTTCCTTCGCCAGCGGCTCTTTCGCGAACAACTGCCGGATGGCGTCGAACGCGCCGACGTAACTCGCCGGATTGGAGCGGGTGGTGCGGCCAATGGGCGTCTGATCCACCATCACCACGTCGGCGATGCGCTCGTGTCCCAGCACTGCGCGATGCATCCCGGGCGCCTCCGTGGGTTTGCCCTTGTGCTTGCGCAGCGCGGCGTATAACACGTCCTGCACGAGCGTCGATTTGCCCGAGCCGCTCACGCCGGTAATGCACACAAGGCGTCGAAGCGGGATAGCGACGTCGATGTTCTTCAGATTGTGATCGGCGGCTCCGAGGATCTCGATCCCGCCTGCGCTAGCGACCGATCTCGTCCCGGCTTGGACCAAGCCATCGCCGACGCGTTTGCGTCCCGCGAGGTAGTCGGCCGTCAGGGTCGGCGCGCGTACCAGGTCAGACGGTGCGCCGGAAAACACGATGTGTCCGCCGCGTTCGCCGGGACCCGGTCCCATGTCCAGAATGCGATCGGCTTCCAGCATGATCTGCGGGTCGTGTTCGACCACGACGAGCGAGTTGCCCGCATCGCGCAGCCGCTTCATCACATCGATAACTCGCCCCATGTCGCGCGGATGCAGACCGATGGAGGGTTCGTCAAGGACAAATAGTGTGTTGACGAGCGACGTGCCGAGCGCGGTGGTGAGGTTGATGCGCTGCACTTCGCCGCCCGACAACGTGCGCGATTGGCGGTCGAGCGTGAGATAGCCGAGCCCTACTTGGTTCAGATAGTCGAAGCGGGCTCGGATCTCCGTCAAGAGGAGGTCAGTCGCTTCATCCAGTGGCGCTGGCAAATGGATGTGCGCAAAGAATTCCCGCGACCGATCGATCGGCAGCAGCATGACGTCGTGCACCGTCAAGCCGGGCAGCGCTCGCAGGTCCGCATCGGAAAGCGCAAGCCCGTGCGGGCGAAAACGCTTCTCTAGCGCGAGCACGGCATCCGCGTCTGCCTTCGTGCCCAAGCGCCACAACAATGCGTCCGCTTTCAGACGAGCGCCATCGCACGTCGTACACGCGGAATAGGCGCGATACTTGGAGAGCAGCACGCGGATGTGCATCTTGTAGCTCTTGCTCTCGAGCCACGCGAAGAAGCGGCGCACGCCGTACCACTTGCCCGGCCACGACTTCCTCCAGCTGATCCAATCGGGATCGCCTTCCAGCACCCAGTGCTTGTGCGCCTCCGACATTTCGTGCCACGGCACGTCCATCGGCACGCCGCGCTTGGGGGCGTACTTCGCCATGTCGTCCTGGCATTCGCTGAAGCTCGGCGTCTGCCACGGTCTGATCGCACCCTCGCGCAACGTCTTCGACTCGTCGGGTATGACCAGTCCGAAGTCGATGCCGATGATGCGGCCGAACCCGCGGCAGGCGTCGCAAGCCCCGATCGGCGAATTGAACGAGAACAGACTGGGGGTGGGCTCGTGATAGTGAATGTCGCAGTCGACGCAATGGAGATCGGACGAGAAGCGCCAAGGTGCTTGGTTCGTGACTCGTGCCTCGCGATTCGTAGCTGCTGCTTCGGTGTCTTTCTGCTCCGCGAGTGGGTAGACGTCCACTCTTCCTTGCCCGACCCGCAGTGCTGCTTCCAGCGCTTCGATCACCCGTGTGCGCTCGACCGTGGACAGACGGAAACGGTCCTGCACGATCTCGAGCAAGCCCTTTTTCTGAGCGTGGATTCTCGTGTAGCCCTGCTGCTCGAGGAGCTGAAGTACCTCCGCCTCGGAGAAGTTCTTCGGCACCGGGACCGGAAAGGTCACTATCAACCTGGGGTCGCCCGCGGCTTCCGCGCGGCGCGCGAGTTCGGCGAAGATGGTGTCGGGCGAGTCGCGCCGCACCGGCTTGCCGCAGCCGCGGCAGTAAAGCTGAGCGGCGCGCGCGAACAGCAGTTTCACGTGGTCGTTCAGCTCGGTCATCGTGCCCACGGTGGACCGGGAGGTGCGCACCGGATTGGTCTGGTCGATGGCGATGGCCGGCGGGATGCCGTCGATGCGGTCGACCTGCGGCTTATCCATGCGGTCGAGGAACTGCCGCGCGTAGGGCGAGAAGGTTTCTACGTAACGGCGCTGGCCTTCGGCGTACAGCGTGTCGAACACCAGCGACGACTTGCCGGATCCGGATACGCCTGTGACGACCACCAGCTGATTCAACGGGATGGCGAGGTCGAGGTTCTTGAGGTTGTTCTGGCGCGCGCCCTGAACGTGGATGGCGCCGCGCGTGTGATCCGGCAGATTGATGTCTCGGAGCTTCATTCGACAGGAAGGGTTATTCGTACGACAGCAGCCGCGCCACGCGGCATCCGGTGCGCTGCGTCATTGTACAGCTCGCGTGCAGCGATGACTGTGCGCAGGTGGGTCGCTACTTGACTGACCCGCGGACTGGCCGGCGCTTCCGCCTGTCCTGCGCTTCGCACAGGTATCATTGCGGCTTTCGCCGCCGCCGAGGCCCAGCCGCTTACCGGCAGGGGTTGCGGGCTCGAATCCCGGCACGCGTGGCTCAACGTCAAAGCGTTGTTGAACAGCCCGTGCGGTCGGCAGCGGCACGCTTCGATCACTGACCCGCCCTTCGCGACCTAACATCATGCGAGCGATACCCCCGACCACTCAGGCGTTGATCATCGCCAATATCCTGTTCTACCTGCTGCAGCTTGTGGCCGGTGACGCCCTGCTCTTCTCCTTCGCTCTCTGGCCGCCGTCGAGCGGGTTTGCTGGAGCGCCGGACGGCGCGCCGCATTTCCAGGTCTGGCAGCTCGTCACGTACGCTTTCTTGCATGGCAACATGACCCACTTGTTCTTCAACATGCTGGCGTTGTTCATGTTCGGCTCCGACATCGAGCGGGTGTGGGGTAACCGGCGTTACCTGATGTATTACTTTGTATGCGTGGTTTCGGCTGCCCTGGCCCAGCTCCTCGTTGCCCGGATGTCCGGCGGCGTACCCTATCCCACCATCGGTGCGTCGGGCGGGGTGTTCGGCCTGCTGCTGGCCTTCGGCATGATGTTCCCGAGACGGATGGTGATTCTGCTGTTTCCCCCCATTCCCATGCCCGCATGGCTGCTGGTCACGCTGTATGGAGCGCTGGAACTCCTGCTTGGGATCACCGGCACGCAGGCAGGGGTAGCCCATTTCGCGCACCTGGGTGGAATGGCCGGCGGCTTCCTGATGATCCAGTATTGGCGCGGCCGGCTGCCGATCAAGCCGGGGCGCCGGTGAGCCCGATCCCTGGACTCACCCGCCGCGGGCGCGGGTAGGTCCCGGTCCCTGCCTCTGGGCAGGGTCCTACTTGACCGCGCGTTAGGCGGGGCTGCACACTTGCCGGCCGAGGGGTGCACCGACTTGCGCGTCGCTCAGCGCAGGGAGACCGCCAAATGATGTGACACGACACCCGCGTCGCTCACGGATTTTCATAACGACGCGTCTCGAAGTCATGGTCCCATCCAGGGCCTTGCGAAGGATGTGAAGTGGTTGGTGTGGGGTGGTACGGCAAGTGAAGTGGAATATCAACCGAGGAGGAGAGGGAAATGAAAATACCAAGATATGCGTTGGTGG
>JACXTT010007368.1_pt1 | contig 15489 bp, 13 predicted proteins | sample 9270951 | NCBI WGS metagenome assembly JACXTT01 (sample SAMN15532306, study PRJNA645909) | rock metagenome | isolation source: weathered quartz diorite | place: Puerto Rico | collected 2017-06-21 | reverse complement strand
GTGGGATTCGGACGGAACGAAGGAGGAAGTCAGGGCGGGGATCGGTCGGGTCATTGGGGTGAGGGGCCTGGCCGGCGCGACCCAGATCCGCACGTCGCGGGATGAAGCGGAACGGCTGAAACTGTGGGAAGGCCGCAAGGCGGCGTTCCCTGCAGTGGGCCGCATCCTGCCGGATTATTACTGCATGGACGGCACCATCCCGCGCAAGCACCTGTCCTATGTGCTCAGCCGCATCGACGAGCTGTCCGGAAAGTTCAACCTGCAGTGCGCCAACGTCTTCCATGCCGGCGACGGCAACCTGCACCCGCTGATCATGTTCGACGCCAACGACGATGACCAGTTGCGGCGCGCGGAGGCCTACGGGGCGGCGATCCTGGAACTGTGCATCGAAGTCGGCGGCACCATCACCGGCGAGCACGGCGTGGGCATCGAGAAGATCAACCAGATGTGCCTGCAGTTCCGGTACCGCGAACTGGGAACCTTCCACGCGGTGAAACGCGCCTTCGACGAGCACGGCCTGCTCAATCCCGGCAAGGCCGTCCCCACCCTGCAGCGCTGCGCCGAGTTCGGCGCCATGCGCGTGCATCGCGGCAAGGAGAAGTTCCCCGACCTGCCCCGTTTCTAGTGCAGAACCTTGAACCACGGAGGACACAGAGGACACGGAGGAAGAACAAAAACGAGGAAAGCGAGTCGGGGATAAGAGCGCGGTAATTGTTCGCTAACCTGTGCGCCACTTTTCGCTGCGATGGACCATCAGCCTGGAAGAGTTCTTACCCGAACTTATCTTGTTGCTCTTGCCTTTTCTCCGTGTCCTCCGTGTTCTCCGTGGTTCATTCTTTCCGATGCAGCAAGTCATAGAAAAATTTTCCGAAACCATCCGCAAGGCGGCAGCCGAGCGCACGCACGTGCGCATCCGCGGCAGCGGGACCAAGGATTTCTACGGCCTGGCGCTGATCGGCGATGTGTTAGACACACGCCCGTGTACCGGCATCGTCGAATACGAGGCCACCGAACTGGTGCTCACGGCGCGCGCCGGCACGCCGCTGCGGGAAGTGGATGCCGCGCTGGCGGAGAACGGGCAGATGCTCCCGTTCGAACCGCCACACTTTGGCGCCGAAGCCACCCTTGGCGGCAGCGTGGCCTGCGGATTCTCCGGGCCCCGGCGCGCTGCCGCCGGATCGGCGCGCGATTTCGTGCTCGGCGTGCGAATGTTGAACGGCGTAGGCGAAGATTTGCGCTTCGGCGGGCAGGTGATGAAGAACGTCGCCGGCTATGACTTGTCAAGATTGATGACCGGCTCTTTCGGCACCCTGGGATTGATCACCGAGGTGTCGCTGAAGGTGCTGCCAGTACCGGAACAGGAACGCACGCTGCGCCTGGAAATGGATGAGGCTGCGGCACTCGATTCGATGAGCCACTGGGCGGGGAAGCCGTTGCCGTTGTCGGCGTCCTGCCACGTGGACAATGCGCTCTACCTGCGGCTATCTGGTGCGGGGTCCGCGGTCGAGTCGGCGCTGAAGAAACTCGGCGGTGATCCGGTTGCCGACGGCGCCGCGTTCTGGCATTCGATTCGCGAGCAGACCCACCCGTTCTTTGCCGATGCTGCGGCACTGTGGCGCCTGTCCATCAAACCCACCACCGCTCCGCTTGGCCTCGGCCCTCAATTGATCGAATGGAACGGCGGCCTGCGCTGGATCGCCGCCAATCTCAGTCCGTCACACGCGTTCGAGACCGCGCAAAGGGCCGGCGGCCACGCCACCCTGTTCCGCGGCGGCGACAAGCGCCTCGGCATCCAGCGCTTGCCGGCGAATCTGCTGGCGATCCACAAGAAGCTCAAGCGTGCCTTCGACCCGGAAGGCATCCTCAGCCCCGGCCGTATCCACGCCGATTTTTGAGAACATGATTAGCCACAGAGGACACCGAGAACACAGAGAAATGCGAAAAACAGAACACACAAAATTCAATGGGTATATGAAGACAGGGATCGATGCACATCGAAAGTTGTATCGGCGCCTGAATTAGCCGCGTCTATGTGACCTCAATTTCTCATGTTCAGAATTTCGTCTTCCTCTGTGCGCTCTGTCCTCTGTGGCAAATAGCTTGTAATGAAAACGAACCTGGCGGAATTCATCAGAAACACCCCCGAAGGGCGGGAAGCGGACAGCATCCTGCGTGCCTGCGTGCACTGCGGATTCTGCACCGCCACCTGTCCGACCTACCAGTTGCTCGGCGACGAACTCGACGGTCCGCGCGGGCGCATCTACCTGATCAAGGAAGTGCTGGAGGGTCATACCGCCACCGCCAAAACGCAGTTGCACCTGGATCGCTGCCTGACCTGTCGCGCCTGCGAGACCACCTGCCCGTCCGGCGTGCAGTATGGCCGCCTGGTGGATATCGGCCGCGGCATCGTCGAGAAACGCGTGGGCCGACCTCTCGGCGAATTGCTCGAGCGGGCAGCACTGCGTGCCGTGATCCCGAACCCGGCGCTGTTCGGCCTCCTGTTCAAGGTCGGCCAGTTTTTTCGGCCGCTGTTGCCCCGAGCGCTCAAACGCAAAGTACCGAAAGCCGTCGCACGCGACACCGTCTGGCCTGAGGCGCGCCACTCGCGCAGGATGGTGGTCCTGGATGGATGCGTGCAACCGTCGCTCGCGCCCGACATCAACTCGGCAGCGGCGCGGGTGCTGGACCGGCTGGGAATTTCGCTGATGAAAGCCGAAGCGGCAGGCTGTTGCGGCGCGGTGACCTTCCATCTGAACCGCCAGGAAGAGGCGCTCGACTACGTACGCAGGAACATCGACGCCTGGTGGCCGCACATCGAAGCCGGTGCGGAAGCGGTGGTCATGACCGCCAGCGGCTGCGGCACCATGGTGAAGGAGTACGGACACGTTCTGGCCAGCGATCCGGCCTACGCGGAAAAAGCGAAGCGGATTTCGGATCTGACCAGGGACATCAGCGAAATTATATTTGCTGAAGAAGAGAATCTGGAAGTTTTGCTTTCCGGCACCTCACGAGTCACTCGTCACCAGTCACCAGTCACCGCGAGCGCAGCGAAGCCCCGCGTAGCCTTCCACTCCCCCTGCTCCCTGCAGCATGGCCTCCAGATCCGTGGCAAGGTGGAAGACCTGCTCACTGCTGCGGGCTTCGAACTGACTTCGGTGCCGGATTCGCATCTGTGCTGCGGCTCGGCGGGGACCTATTCGATTCTCCAGCGGGAGCTGTCGCAGAAACTGCTCAGGAACAAAATCAACGCGCTTGAGTCGGGAACGCCGGCACTCCTTGCGACGGCGAATATCGGATGCCTGACGCACATTCAGAGCGGCACCGCCCTGCCCGTCAGGCATTGGATCGAACTGCTGGACGAGACAATGAAACACTGATCCGATTTTTACGATCGCCCCACTTCGTCAACCGCTTTTAACACTCGTCCGAAGAACTCGTCGGCGTGGTCCGGATCGATCCAACGCACGACCAGCACCAAGCGGTGCCCGGGCTCGATCCACGTGAAGTTACCGCCCGCGCCGATAGCGAAGCAGCTGGACGCAGACACGCTCGGAAATACGCGGCGGTCGTGGTTGAGCCAGATCAGATAGCCGTAGAACGGCGCGATCCTGCATGGTGTGCGCATGTGCTCGACCCATTCTGCTGAAATTACCCGCCGGCCGTTCACCCTGCCGTCGTCCAGAAACAACTGGCCGACGCGCGCCTGGTCGTGGCTGCCGATCGATACGCCGCCACCCCAATGCGTGCCCCCGGGGACCGACTGGACCCTGCGCCCGTTGAGATTGATCCAGGCGTTGTCGTACCCCACCCAGCGCCAATTATCGCTGGCGCCGATGGGTTGCATGATGGTTTCGCGGAACACCTCCGGCAACGGACGACCAAACAAATGCAACAAGGCCAGCGAAAGCTGGTTGATGCGCACATCGTTGTATTCCCAATACGTGCCGGGAGTCTGCAGCGGCCGCGGATCGCCCTTCTTGCCCGCCGCCTTGGTTCCCTGAAACTGCACGATACGATAGCGGTCCACTTCGTCAGGAACACCGCAGACCGTGCCTTCCCACTCGCTGGTCTGTTGCAGCAGGTGCGTCCAGGTCACTTGCGCATTGCGGCCTTGATCGAACCCGATGCCGGGCACCCGGGCGGCAACGGGTTCGTCGACATCCGGCAACAGCCTCCGGTCGTGGGCGATCCCAGCGAGAAGTGCGAGGTAGGTTTTCGCAATGCTGAAGGTGAGGTCGGCGCGGTCCGGTTCACCCCAGGAGGCCAGGGTTTTGCCGTTCAGTACCACGGTTCCCGACACCGGGCCGCGCGCATGCACCGGGCCGAGCAGTTTATTCCAGGGTGGCGGGTCTTCTTGATGAATACCCCATCTGTCGCTGATCTCGCGCGTCCATGGCGTTTCGTGGTCGATCGCAAATTGCACGGCCTGCTCGAGTTTCCTGCTTCTCATGGAAGATGCACCTCGGACCGGTATGCAAAGCCTAGGGTCAAGTCAGCGATCAGAGAACACGCCGATGCGAGGCCGGCGCGTGAGTTCCTTTCGGCGCGCTTCAGGAACTCCTACTCTGGCAAGGCGAACACCATCACTGCGTCTCCCTGCTTGAAACCGAACAGCGCGTTGCCACCCGCCGCGACCGCGACGTACTGCTTGCCGCCGACCTGGTAAGTGATCGGCGGCGCGTTCACACCGGCACTGGCGCTGGTCTGCCAGAGCAACTCGCCGGTTTCGGAGTTGAAGGCGTTGAAATTGCCGTTACCCTCACCCATGAAGAGCAGATCACCCGCGGTGGCAAGCACCCCGCCGACCAGCGGTTCCGTTGTTTTCACTTGCCACTTGATCTTGCCGGAGAGGCGGGTGTTGATGGCGCTCAGCATGCCCCAGCGCGGCCCGCCGCCAGGCTCCAAAGACGTGTATCGCAGAGCTGCTTTATCCGCGGTCGCTGGAATTTCCTTCACCGTGTAACGCATGGGCCAGTGAATCCCGGCGACAAAGGCGATCCCCGTGCGCGTGTCGAAGGACACCGGCGACCAACTGGCGCCTCCGGCACCGCCCGGCGCGATCTCGATGCCTTCGGCGGTCGGCCGCTTGAACAAATTCTGCTGCGGTACGAAGGCGTCGGACTTGAAGAGCAACCGGCCGTCGCGGCGATCCATCACGTAGAACCATCCCGTTTTGCCCGCCTGCCCTATGGCCGGTATGGTGTCGTAACCTTTGGTCACATCAAAGAGCACGGGAGGACTTGCCACGTCGTAGCCCCACATGTCGTGCGGGACCTCCTGGTAATACCACTTGATGGCGCCCGAGTCGGCGTCCAGTGCCACGAGAGACACCGTGTAGAGGTTGTCGCCCGGTCGCGTCAAATCATCCATCTGCGGCGAGGGGTTGCCGACACCGACATAGATCAGGTTTTCCTTCGGGTCGATGGCGGGAGTGGTCCAGGCCGATCCGCCACCGCGTTTTGCGGCGTCCGGAAACTGCGCAAGCGTGGCGCGTTCTTTTCCGACGTCTCGTTCCAGTCGCGCACCGTCCGCAGTGGCTTCACGAAACTCGCCTTCCCATCCGGAGATCGGCGTGGAGTCGAATTGCCAGATCTTCTTTCCGGTACCGGCGTCGAATGCCGCGTAGAAACCCGCTCGCTGCCTCCTTCCGGGCATACCACCGCCTGCCCCGACTGCCCCGAGTGGCGCTCCCGCACGTTCGGAATCCAGATGCAGGCCGTAGCCCACGCCGGTAATACCGATGATGACCCTGCCCTTATAGATCAGGGGCGCCATATTCACGCCCACGCCGGTGGACCCGCTTACGCGACTGTTACGCAGCGGATCATCGGCACCAAGCTGATCGGTCTTCTCCGTCGCGGCTTCGAGGTCTTCCACCAGCGCAATATCCCAGACCGGCTTGCCGGTGTTCTGATCCAGCGCGATCAGGCGCGCATCCACAGTGCCGATGAACACCTTGCCGTAGGCCACCGCCACGCCACGATTGGCGGGACCGCAACACATTTTCTCCGTGCGCCGCCTGTGCTGATAGCGCCATAGTTCCTTGCCGGATCTCGCGTCCAGCGCAACAACGTGGCTGAACGGCAGGGACAGGTACATCGCACCGTCCGCCACGATAGGCGTGGTCTGGAAGGTGGATGACACGCCGCTCCTGAAGGTCCAGAGCGCGGCCAGGCGCTTGACGTTGCCCTTGTTGATTTGCTTGAGTGGCGAGAAGCGCTGATTGCTGTAATCCCGGCCGTGACTCAGCCAGTTGCCCTGGTCCGCTTCAGCTTTGAGCAGCCGGTTATCGTCGATGGTCCCGGCCTCGCCATTGGCGTTGAGCAAGCAACCCAGAGCCAGGAAACCAAGCGCTAATGCGTGATGACGCATGATCGATCTCCCTTTTTCCTGAATGCTTCGGTGTAGCGCTAGCGCGAGGCGACCATGTTCCCGGATTCTGCGCCGGAACGGTCCGCATTGGACCGGTCGCGCAACTCGGTGTAGCCGCCGTTGGCGTAAACCAGCGGCGCGCACACACCCTGCTCGAAGGCGACGACTTCGCCGACGAAGATCAAATGGTCGCCGCCCGGAAAGCGGTGGGCATTGCGGCAAGTGAAGCTCGCTGCCGTGCCGTCCAGCAAGGGCATGTCGGCGGGCGTCTTGCGCCAGGCCACACCGGAGAATTTGTCGCCCCCGGTCATCGCAAAGCGCTCGGAGACTGAAATCTGGTGCGCACCCAGCACGTTCACGACGAAATGGGTCGACTGCACGAACGCATCGAAGCTCGCAGCGCGCAGCGACAGGCTCCAGAGCACCAGCGGCGGCGAAAGCGATACGGTGTTGAAAGAATTTACGGTGGTGCCCACCGGGTCGCCGGCGGCCGTGCGCGTGGTCACCACGGTGACGCCGGTGACGAATGCACCGAGCGCGCGGCGCAGCAGCACGGGGTCGATCGGCGCCTGGCTCATCGGCGAACCGGCCGGATGCATTTCACGCCGCCTTGGCTTTGGCCGGTTCGACCGCTTCGATCGTCGGCCAGATGTGGCGCATGAACTGCTCCAGTTCCCAGATCACTTCGTCCTTGGGTTGCTGGGCGTAATGCCAGATGAGCGTGAGGTATTCGCTCGGGCACTTGGTGAATTCCTCCTGGAACTGCGCCCGCGCCTGCTCCAGCGTGCCGCCGAGGAACAGACCGGATTCCTTCATGTTCTGCACCCAATCGACGTTGGCGGGCAGTTGCGGAAAGAACGGCGAATAGAAGTTCTTGTAGATATCCAGGTCGTACTGCGCGAGCTTCCGGTTGAAGTCCTCGGTGCTCTTCGCGATGTGCGGCCAGCGGACCGTGTTCTGCCGCTCGCCGAACAGGAAGCTGCGCCCGTGTTTCGCCGCCTCCTCCTGGTAGACGCGCGCGTACTTCGCCACGCCGTCGCCCTTGGAAAAGTGCACCACCGTGAAACCATTGCGCGCGCAATAGCGCACCGAAGGCTCGCTGCGGCTCACCGCCACGAAGATCGGCGGATGCGGGTCCTGGTACGGCGCGGGGACGACGCTGAAGCGGCGCAGCGCGCCGTCAGCATCGACCTCGCCTTCTCCGCCGGCTACGCGCGCGATCTTATACGCGGGGTAACCCACGATGCCTGTCTCCGGCGGGAACGGCGCCTGGTAGTACTTGCCGTCGAGGCACACCGAATCCTCCTTCCAGCACTGCAGCACCATGTTCACGCGCTCCTCGAAGATCTGGCGGTTGCGCTCGTCGTCGCTGCTGCCGTCCGATAACGCCGCCCGGGTTTCGGTGAACTGGCCGAGCGTGTTGGTCCAGCGGGACTGGTAGCCGCGCGCGAAGCCGACGAAATAGCGGCCGCGGGTGATGTGGTCCAGGATCGCGGTTTCCTCCGCCACCCGGATCGGATCCTGCGTGGCCATCACGTAGCCGAGCGCGCCGATGTTGATCCTCCTGAACTGCGAGGCCCACCATGCATTGAGGATGCCCGGGTTGGGCCCGACTTCGTAACCTTCCGAGTGCAGATGGTGCTCGATGGTGCTGGCGCCCCAGACCCCGAGATCTTCCGCCGCCCGGATGATGTCGATCCAGTCGTGCAATGCACGGTGGTACGCGTCGCGGTTGCGCCCCAGCGGACGGCGGCGCTTGCGGTCGTCCTCGCCAGCGGCGGGCATCATGGGGTAGAGCTGGAGTATGACTTTGGGCGGAGCCATGTTTTTTCCTCGGGTATCGATTGGACGGCCACCGCAGTTTAGGTCGGGGTGTTCGTCATCCTCCAATAGTGGTTGGATATGACGGTCATTGCGCCCGACGATGCCCCGGCCGGCCTACGCCCACCGGAGCAGGCATATCGGGGGCCGCCCGGATCTGTGCCTCGAGCATGGCGATGAATCGCTCCGAGGCCACGCTCGGCGTGTGTCGCGGGGAGCGCAATTCATAGATCTCGGTGGATAGCGCTGGCTCTTCGACCGGACTGATGGTGAAACGCGGAGAGGCGAACTCGTTGATCAGTGCAATGGTCGGCAGGATCGTCGACCAGTCCGAATGCGCCACGAACTGCAGCGTCGCACTCTGCCCGTCGATCTCAAGCGTGGTCACGGGCCGGAAGTCGCCGCGGCTGATGTGATGGTCCAGCGTGTGCCGCAGGAAGTGGTCGGGCGAAGGCAGCACCAGCTTCAGGGCGGATATCTCGCCCAGGCGGCACGGGGCGAACGGCACGCGCCCGCTGTCGCGCCCCGAGACCAGAACGAGCCGGTCGGTCACCAGCAGGCGCTGCGACAATCCGAGGGTCGCGGCCGGGCGGTTACAGATCGCGAAATCGACCTTGTCCGACAACACCCAGTCGGCCAGCGTACCGCTCAGCCCCTCCACGATGCGCACCGCGACGTTCGGATAGGTCGCGGTAAAGCGCGCCAGCACCGGCGCCAGCGGCCCATGGCAGATCGAGGGCATGATGCCGGCGGCGATCGACCCCGCCACCTCGCCGCTGAAGGCCTGCATTTCCTCGCCGACCGACTCCAGCCGCCGCAGCAGGTCCTGGCAGATGCCGTAGAAATGCCGCCCCGCGGGCGTCGGGTTCACGCCCTGCGCGGAGCGCTCGAACAATTTCACTTTCAGCTCGTCCTCGATCTGCTGCATGTGGACGGTGAGCGCCGGCTGGGCGATGTGCTCGCGCTCCGCAGCGCGGGTGATGCTTCCGGCCTCGTAGACGGCGACGAAGAAGCGGATTTTGCGGATGTCGACCATCAGCCGCCCAGGTAGGTGTTGACCAGGCTGTCGTCAGCGAGGAAGCTCGCCCACTCGCCGCTGTGCACTTCGTGCGCCACGCGCCCGACTGACAGTACATAAGCGCGGTCGGCCACTTCGGCGGCAAGCGCCACGTTCTGCTCGACCAGCAAAATCCCCATGCCGCGCGCGCGCAACGCGCCGATCGTCCCCATGATCTGCTTTACCACCAGCGGCGACAGCCCGGTAGAGGGCTCGTCCAGGATCAACAGCTGCGGCTGCAACAGCAGCGCGCGCCCGAGCGCGACCATCTGCTGCTCCCCGCCGCTCATCAGCTCGACCGGATCGTCCAGACGCTCGCGCAGGAACGGGAACAGCGCCAGCACGTCATCGACGCCGAAGCATGTCTCGCCTTGTCGCGTCGCCCGCGCGCCCAGGCCGCCCAGCGTGAGATGCTGGCGTGCGGTCATGGTGCCGAACAGGTGGCGGCCTTCGAGCACCACGCCGATGCCGCGCCGCACCCGCTTGTGCGCGGGAAGGCTGGTAACGTCCGTTCCCAGATGCAGGATGCGCCCGGCGCGTGCCGGCAGCAGGCCGCACAGCGCCGCCACCAGCGTGCTCTTTCCCGCGCCATTGGCCCCGATCACCGCAACGGTTTCGTTGGCCGCCAGGCGCAGCGACACCCCCGACAGGACAGGGACCTCGCCGTAACCGGCTTCCAGGTTTTCGACTTCTATCATGGCGGCAACCTCATGTTCCGCTACACGCCCAGATACGCCTGGCGCACGCGTTCGTCCTGCTTGATCTGCGCCATGGCGCCCGAGGCGATGATCGATCCGAAGCACAACACGTACACGCGGCTTGCCACGTCCACCAGATGCATGTCGTGCGACACCAGCAGGATGGTGATGCCTTCGCGGTTCAGCCGCTGCAGCAGCTCGCGCAACTGGCCGATCTCCGTGGAGTTCAGTCCCGAGGACGGTTCGTCGAGCATCAGCAGCCGCGGCCGGCTGACGTAGCCGCGGGCCAGCTCGACCAGCCGCTGCATGCCCGCCGTCACTTGCCCGGCCGGCCGCTCCATCACCTGGCTCAGACCGAAGCGTTCTCCGGCCTCCGCGGCCTGCGCATGCATCAGCTCCATCTCCCCGCGCGAACGGCCTGAGCGCAGCATGTTGCCCGCCACGCCGGATGCAAGATGGCGATAGCAGCCGATCATCAGGTTCTCCCGCACGCTCAGTTTCCCGAACACCTTTGGAGTCTGGAAGGTGCGCACCAGCCCGGCCCTGCTGCGGGTCTGCACCGAGTCGCGCGTGATGTCGCGCCCGTCGAACCGCACCGTGCCGCGCTGCGGGCGCAGGAAGCCGGAAACGATGTTGAAGAGCGTGCTTTTCCCTGCGCCATTGGGTCCGATCAGGCCGGTGAGCGATCCGGCCGGCACGCCGAATTCCACGCCGCGCAACACGTGCAGCCCGCCGAAACTGTGCGAGACCTGTGCGATCTGCAGGAGCGGGTTCACCGTTTCCGGTCCCATGGTCATTTCGCGGCACGCGCGCGCCACCAGTTGCGGATCGCGCCGCCGAAACCCTCGGGAAGCAGGATCACGGCGGCGATCAGCGCCGCGGCGAATACGAAGGCATGAATGTCCCCCAGCCGGCTCAGCCATTGCGGGAGAACGGTGATGAACAGCGCGCCGAGCACCGGTCCCCACACGGTGTACACCCCGCCCAGCACTGCAAGCAGCAGGAAGCTGATCGCACGGTCGACTGCGAAACTGTCCACGCTGACGAAGCTCACGTAGTGGGCGAACAGGCTGCCCGCGACCGAGCCGAGCGCAGCGCTCAGCACGAACATCTGCACCTTCAGCTTGTGGATGTCCAGGCCGAGCACGGCCGCGGCCTCGGGCGAATCGCGCATCGCGCGGAGCGCGAGCCCGTTGCGCGAATGCAGCAGGTTGTGGTGCAGCACCAGCAGCACCAAGGCGATCGGCCAGACCAGGAAATAGAAACGAAGCGGCGTGTCGAACGCGAACCCGAAGAGCGCGATCCGCGGAATGCCGCCGATGCCGAGCGTGCCGCCGGTGAGCCAGTCCCACTCCAGGAACAACACCTGGCCGATGATGCCGAGCGCGAGCGTGGCGAGCGCGAGGAAGTGCCCGGAAAGCCGCAGGATCGGCCAGCCGACCAGCGCGGCAACGCCGGCGCTCAACGCGATGCCCGCTGCCGCGCCCACCGGGCTGGGCAGCCCCTTGTGCGCGCAGAACCAGGCGGTGCAGTAGGCACCGATGCCGTAGAAGACGCTTTGCGCCAGGCTGACGATGCCGCACTGGCCGAGCAGGAAAGCGACCCCTAGACCGGCGATGGCGTAGAGGCCCGCGAATACCAGCAGATCGACGATATGGCGCGTGGCGAGGAACGGCAGCGCCGCAAACACCAGCAATGGGATGCCCCAGACCAGCGCCCGCCGCGATGGCGACATTCAGCCCCCCTGGCGCAGCCGCCGGCCAAGCAAGCCGTTGGGCATGACGATCATGATGACGATCAGGATGGCCATCGCGATCACGTCCTTGTAGCCGGAGGAAACCGTGACGATCGCAAGCGATTCGAGAAGCCCGAGCGTGACGCCGCCGACGATCGCGCCCATCGGATTGGCCAGCCCACCGAGGATCGCGGCAGCGAACCCCTTCAGCGTAAGCAGCAGGCCCATGTCGAAATACACCGTCACGAGCGGGCCGACCAGAACGCCGGCGAGCCCGCCGGCCAATCCGCCGAGCACGAAAGTGAGCGTGCGCATCAGCGGCACATTGATGCCGGTGGTGAGCGCGCCTTCGGCGTCGAGGGCTGCGGCCATCATCGACAGCCCGAGCGCGGTCTTTGCGAAGAACAGCCGCAGCGCGCCCATCGCCGCGAGGCTGATCGCGATCAGCCACAGCGCGTGTGTGCGGATCGCGGCATCGCCGATCACGACGATGCCTTCGCCGCCAAGGCCGGGCAGCGGATGCGAATCCCGGCCGATGCTGTACAGGACCAGCGCCGAAACCGCGAAGGCAACACCCAGCGTGAGCAGCAGGTAGCTGTCCTCCGAGCCGCCCCGCCGGCGCAACGGCCGAATCAGCAGCACCTCCATGAGCCAGCCGGCGATTCCGCCGACCGCCACCGCCGCGGCGAATGCCGGCGCAATCGGCCAGCCGAAGCGCTCGAGCAGCAGCACGGCGGTGATGCCACCGATCAGCGCGAAGTCGCCCTGCATGGCGTTGATAATGCGCGTGCCGCGGAAAATTGATGCCAGCCCCAGCCCCACCAGTCCGTAGACGAAACCGTTGGTCAGGCCGGAAAGGACCGACTGGAGGAGAAGGCTCAGGCTCATCGCGATGCCGCGGTCATCGGGCTGCCAGTCTGAATGCGAACAGGTCCAGAGCCGCAATGCGGCAAACCGCTCCCGCAACGGATCCCGTCACCCCCCGGCCCAGTTACTTACTTGCCGGCCTTGAAAGGAAGCCGCGTGTAGCGCCCCTTCACCAGCTTCGAATACGTGTAGCTGTCCAGTTCGATGCCGGTCATGTCGGCGGCGGCGAAGTCGTATTGGGCGACCACGCCCCGATAGCGGTTGGCGCGGATCGCGGCGGCGATGGCTTCGCCTCCCGCATCGGGACCGGCTTTCTGGAGTGCCTGCGCCAGGACATGCGTCGCGTCCCATCCCGCCGCGTCGTAGGTCTTGGGCAGCGCGCTCTTCTCCTTGTGAAAGTAGTCGACGAATTCCTTCTGGTGCGGCAGCGGGTCTTCGGAAACGATGAATTCCGCGAACGCGATGTCGTCGGCGAATTCGCCCATGCCCTTCACGTATTCGTAAGAGGACGAGCCGACCGCGGAAACGATCGGCTGGGTGATACGCATCTGGCGGGCGTTGCGAAACGGCACGGGGGAGGTGGCGATCACGCCCACCACATCCGGCTCGGCGGCGCGGACCTTGGCCGCCTGTGTGCTCACGTCGGTCGCGCCGACTTCGAATTTCTCCGCAGCGACGATCTCGATCCCATAGTCCTTGTAGAAGTTCTGGATGTTGTTCATCACCAGCTGGCCGTAGCCGGAGTCATGCAGCACGCCGAGCTTCTTCGCCTTCAGGCCCTTGGCTATATATTCCAGCATGGCGCGCGCGTTGAGCGTCTGCGGCGGCAGCATGTGGAACAGCGACTTGTAGGTCGATTCGATCGCCGGGCCGAAACCGGTCATGCACAGCTGCGGCATCTGCATGCTGTTGGTCACGGTGGCCACCGCGCCGGTGCTCGCGGTCAGCGAAGGGCCGAGCAGTGCGACGACCTTCTCGCCGTGGATCAGGCCTTCGGCCTTGCTCTTGGCGATGTCGGGCTTCGACCCGTCGTCCTCGATGATGATCTGCAGCGGGCGGCCGCGGATGCCGCCGCGCTCGTTGATGCGTTTCTCCGCGAGCAGGATGCCGTTGCGCTCCGGACCGCCGAGCCCCGCCCCGGGTCCGGTCAACGACAGCACCGCACCGACCTTGATCGGCTCGCCGGTCGGTTGTTGCGCCGCCACGAACCCCGGCCACAATGCCAGCAGCAGCAACGGCGGACAGAATACCTGCACCAAAATCCGCATCATGGGTGAAGCCTCCTTGAATTGTTGGAATTTTGCTTCGCGCGCGTCCGCTCCGCGGACGTCGCGCCCCTCCACACCCCGGGCGGTAGTATGCCGCAAGCCCGGAACATTTTCCGCCTGCGTGACGAGTTGCCCGGAAATACGGAAACGCTGGTCCCTGGCGAGCTTGCAGCTCGCGATGACGAGGGGCCTTGGCGCCCCGATTTGCTGCGGGATCCCTGCCGCCTGCTTCAGGTCTTCAGCCGGTATCCCGTCCTGAAAACCCACACCACCACGGCCATACACAGTACCAAGACGGCGAGCGTTGCTGCGAGACTGACTCCCACGCCGACGTCCGCGGTGCCGTAGAAGCTCCAGCGGAAGCCGCTGACCAGGTAAACGATCGGATTGAACAGGCTCACCGCGCGCCAAGCCGGCGGCAATATATCGATCGAATAGAAGGCACCGCCGAGAAAGGTCAGCGGGGTGATGACCAGCATCGGGACGAACTGCAGCTGCTCAAAGCCCTTCGCCCAGATGCCGATGATGAAGCCGAACAGGCTGAACGTCGTCGCGGTCAGCACCAGGAAGGCGATCATCCATAGCGGGTGCTCGATCCGCATCGGCACGAAAAGCATCGCCGTTGCCAGGATTACCAGGCCGAGGATGACCGACTTGGTCGCTGCCGCGCCCACATAGGCGAGCACGATCTCGAGCGCCGAGACCGGCGCCGACAGGACTTCGTATATGGTGCCGGTGAACCTCGGCAGGTAAATGCCGAACGAGGCATTGTTGAGGCTCTCGGTGAACAGCGACAGCATGATCAGCCCCGGCACGATGAAGGAGCCGTAGGGCACGCCGCCCACTTCGCTCATGCGCGAGCCGATCGCGGCGCCGAACACCACGAAATAGAGCGATGTGGTGATCACCGGCGTCACCAGGCTCTGCCATACGGTGCGCTTGAAGCGTGCCAGCTCGAAGCGGTAGATGGCCAGCACGCCGTAGCGGTTGAACGACGGGATTTTCGCTGCCGCACTCATCCGCGCTCGTGCACCAGACTGACGAAGATGTCCTCCAGCGAACTTTGTTCGGTCCGAAGATCCTTGAAGCCGACGCCGAGCTCGCTCAGGCGGCGCAGCAGCGCGGGAATGCCGGTACCTTCCTCGGCCGCATCGAAGTTGTATTCCAGCACGGTGCCTTCCGTCTTCAGCACCAGGCTCCAGGTGCCGAGCTCCGCGGGAATCGCCGTCATCGGCTCCAGCAGATGCAAGGTGAGCTGTTTCTTGCCGAGCTTCTTCATGAGCCGGGCTTTGTCCTCGACCAGGATCAGCGCGCCGTTGCTGATGACCCCGATACGGTCGGCCATTTCCTCCGCTTCGTGGATGTAGTGCGTGGTCAGGATGATGGTCACGCCGGCGGCGCGCAGGCGCTGCACCAGCGTCCACATGTCGCGGCGCAACTCCACGTCCACGCCCGCCGTAGGCTCATCGGGGGACCGGATCTCCGGCTCGGTCCCCAGCGCCTTGGCGATCAGCACCCGCCGCCTCATGCCGCCGGAGAGCGTCATGGTCCTGTCGTTGCGCTTGTCGCACAGCACCAGGTACCGCAGCACCTTCCCGAGATGGCCTGGGGTTGGCACGCTAGCCGACCACCCCCGGCCCAAGTTCACGGTTCTCCCAGACCACGCCACCC
>JACXTT010007367.1_pt1 | contig 15491 bp, 15 predicted proteins | sample 9270951 | NCBI WGS metagenome assembly JACXTT01 (sample SAMN15532306, study PRJNA645909) | rock metagenome | isolation source: weathered quartz diorite | place: Puerto Rico | collected 2017-06-21 | reverse complement strand
CTTGGTGATGAGGAGATTCGTGAGATTCGGATCGGTATCATAGACAAGCTGATGTAGCACTCGCACCGCGTACATCTGTTTGTTCCAGCTCTCCTTGTCCGGAACCTCGATTTTTTGGCTCCGGCGGTCGTACTCCATCATGGTGTCGTTCACCCACCACGACAGCGAAGCCGCGTACCCGCCCACCGACCGCTCCACGTAAGGAGGCACTATGTTGAGCTCCAGAATCTTGGCCAACTCGTAACCGGCAACGTTATATTTCCAGGAGTCGCGAAAATTCAGCTCGGTGCCCTTTATTGTCTTGTACTCAGCCTTCGAAATATCAACGGTCTGAATGCTGGCATCGTGTCTCACGCCCTTGTATTCCAGAGTCGCGCGGCGTGGGAGCGTGACGCCCTTGGGAATATTCCTCAATGCTCCGATACTTCCCAGACGCAGGAACTCCTCCATCTCCGCGCAGCTCAGATTTTCTGCCGAGGCTGTTGCGGGCAAACAGGACAGGACCCAGGCCAACCCGAGTGCGGCGCTAACTGGGGCGTAGTAGGCTACTGGCACAACGTAGCCTCCCTTCATCGCCCCCAATAGTACGCTTCGGTCTATCCGTTGGCAATGGCTAAGTATCAGGTTTGAAGCAGGCCCCAGAAAATGCTTGATGCTCGAAAGCCTAATCTGGTGTAGATTTCGATTCCTGTCCCGCCGCTCGTTGCTAAGCACTTGGCACTGCTTTTGACCGACACGCCTGCTCGCCGTTATGCCCACGTCAGCCGTTCCGACCAGTCGCTATTGGCCCAGTCGCGAGCGGTAGTGATCCGCTCATCAGGCCAGGCTTGAGTTTCGCAAATTACGTTTTCACGACCTCGAATGCTCGCCGTCGGCTACTCGAATCCGCGCTTGCGCTGACCACGGAGGAACGTTAGGGTGTGTCCATGAGGACTCGTCGCATCATCGCCAGCCTCGCAGCAGTGCTCGTGACGACGCTGCCTTCCGATTCAGCGAGGGCATTGCAGGCCAAGCGGCCCGCGGCACCGCGTGAAAGCCGTATTCGCGTCGGAAGGGCGTCGCTCTATTCTCGAGAAATCGGGCGGGGGCAGCCCATCATCGTCCTCCACGGCGGTCCTGATTTCGACCACAGCTATCTCCTGCCCGACTTGGATCGATTGGCGGATGCATTCCGACTCATTTACTACGACCAGCACGGACGTGGGAGATCTGTGGACCATGTGCTGCCCGAGGAAGTCACGCTCACATCCGACGTCGACGATATCGACAGAGTGAGGCAGCACTTTCGCCTGCAATCTTCAGCGTTGCTCGGACACTCCTGGGGCACGGTACTTGCCCTGGAGTACGCGCTTCGACACCCGGAGCGGGTGTCTCATATGATCCTGATGAATCCCGCCCCAGCCTCTGCAAGCGATTTTGAGGTGTTGCGGAAGGCGTACGTCCAAAAGCTAGGCTCCGATCTGGATCGACAAAGAGACATCAGGGCCAGCGCCGCCTACAAAGAGGGTGACCCCGAGGCCGTCGCCGCGCGCTATCGTCTCCACTTCAAGCCTGCGCTGAGGCGGCCCGAGGACTACGAGAAACTGATGGCGACGATGAAAGCGGGATTTATCCGGCAGGGGAAAGAAGGCATCGTGAAGGCACGAGCGATCGAGGACCGGCTGATGCGCGACACCTGGGAGATGGACGGCTACGATCTGCTGCCCAAGCTTCAGGCGCTGAGCATCCCGACCCTGGTTATCTATGGCGATCACGACTTCATCCCCGGGGAGATCGCAACGCATATCGCGCGAGCAATTCCGAATGCTCAGCTGGTCACGCTCAGAAACTGCGGACATTTCGCTTTTCTCGAATGTCCTGGCGACGTTCGCAATGTGTTCAATGACTTCTTTCGGGACACGCGGGTGACTGGTCTTCCACACTGATCACACGCCCAAGATGCCAGAGCGCCGGACCGGTCACGATTGACGCCGTAGCGTTCATAAATCCAAGTTGACGACTAGTCGCCATCCCGGACTTGTGCCGGTGGTTAACGCAGCGGCCTCCTGGGAGCAGCAGGCGACCAGCAGGAGGTTTGCCACCGTGAACTGGACGGAGTCTATCGTGCAACAGGCTGATTTCCTCCTGCTTGCCTCCTGCACCTAGCAGCGCGTGGAAAATACAATCCACCACCTACGTCGGGGTGAAGCGGGCGAGCGATTGCCGTAGTGAGTTCTGGCAGTTAGAAGGTGATCATGGCGCTACTGGGCCGCTTCGAGCCATAGAAACCAGAAACAGAAACTCGCCCGCCGGTCTGCGGCCCGCCGAGGAGTACCCGCACCCAGTACGATGCGCAGAATCAAACTCAGATTGAATGCGGCCGCATGCACCAGCGCCCGCTTGGCAATGTTCTGCTTACCCCGCAAATGCACGCGCCGCATGCCGCCTCGGTCGTATAAGTGCGCTCCCGCTCGTTCGAGATGCTCCCCTCGCCGGCGCAACAGCCTCTTGCCGGTTTCGCTTGGCAACCGGCGCCGATTCGCGTACACCGCCTGGCGTGCCGCAGCCTGCCCACGCCAATGTTGCCGTCCACGCTCCGGCTCGCTGATGACGGTCTGCACTCCCACCTCAGCCAAAGCCCGCACGCTGTCGCGGCTGTGGTAACCCTTATCGCCAACCACCCGCGCGACGCCTGTCGCGGAAACACCTTCGCAAGGCCCCACCGCGTTTTCTCGGGCTTCGGTTCCCGCCCGGGTAGTGATTGTGATCCCCGCTGCACTCAGCGTCTCCCGCATGCTCTCGGTATCGCCCTGGTCTCCGGGCTGGATACCCAGCGCCACCACGGCCCCGGTGGGTTGAGAATCGGACGACGCATCAGCTCGACCGGTTTCTGGGTCGGATGGTCGAACTTTTCCTGGGTGTGCCGTACAACCAGCAGAAGGTGCATCAGAAGAAGTACTTTGCCGAGTTGCTACAAACGCAGAAGAAGGAGATGCCGCCATCGATGCCGGAGCTATTGCGACTGAGCCGATCGACGATAGAAGCTCTGACGGGGATGCAACGGCAGCTGATTCGGGCACTGGAAAGGGATGCCCTGCTGGCTGCGCGTGTGGAGCGGCTGGCCAGCATTCCGGGCGTAGGCCGCGTGGTCGCCCTGACATGGGCGCTGGAGATGGGCGACATCGGCCGCTTCGCATCCGTGAAGAAGGCGGTGAGTTATTGCGGGTTGTGCGGAGCCGAGAAGAGTTCGGGCGGCAAGACAGAGCGAACGCCCATCTCAAAACAGAGAAACAAGCATTTGCAGACAACGTTGATCGAAGCGGCGAAACGGGCACCGCGATGGAGCACGGAACTGGCGCTGGTTTACGAGCGCGAGAAACAGAAAGGAAATCGCAACCGGGCCACCCTGGCCGTAGCGCGCAAACTGGTGGCCTACCTGCTGGCCGTAGACCGCGAAGAACGGCCGTTCGACACACAGGTCAGAGTAGCCGGCAACGCCGCCTGACGGGCGGCCAGGAATGGAAACTGTAACCGAGATGCAGAGCAGCGCGACCTGCCAGGCCTCGCCGTTCGGGGACTGGGCAAAGGAAGACAAACTTCTCGAGGCCTCCGCCTTTGGGTTTCGAGGCTGGCAGGTAAATCCAAACTTAATCTTCGGTGACGGCGAAATTCGCCTAAGACCGCAAATGGAGGTCTGGTTCTGCGCCATCGGAGGAACCTATGCCGCGAGGCACAACGCGTTGATGGGCGCTGATCGGCGCACGTTGCAGTGGAACGCCAGGATGGCCTTCACGAAATTAACGCTTCCAAATACAAGCAGGGCCTCTCAGCTACCGCGAGGAGGATACGCGCGCGAATACCTTGAGCCCAAGCGACCGGCTCCTGACCGGCACGACCACATCCATACCCCAATCTGGGTATTGCGAAAAATGTCGAGTAGAAGACGGGTTTGGCGCGTCTTTGGTTGGGCCAAGCTAAACAAACCGCTGAGAGTCAGGCTGCGTTTCTCGATCTAAATCAGTTCAAAGAGCCGGCAGAAAGCGTGAGAACCACCCTGGTACAGGCCGATGCACGGACAGTCCGGCGAAGCCTTCTACTGCCCCTTTTTGCCTGATATACCCTAACTACGGTATTTGAGCCTGGACGCTGATTGCCTAAGATCGTGTCTGTAGATCTCAGTGCTGCGATCCCTACTAGCCGATTGAAGGCTACCGTAAACTCTTGAGGGCCATGAACATACACCTGACGAACGAGCCGATGCCGCCCACCCCATCAACCCCGGCTTGCGGCTTCCAGGGAGTAGTGGCGGGCTCCGGCTTCGTGAGTGTAGATCCGTTTGGAGTTCGTGACCGATGATTGATCTAAGGCGGCTCGTTCGCATGGGGAGATCCACTCGGCAGCCGGTGTCCGAGCCGACCCGAAGGACCTTAGCGTTGGCGGAGCCCGTCATATTGGTGGCCATTACGCAGAATCCAGACGATGCAGAGAAGCTCCATCAGATCGCGGCCAGTTACGGTTGGAGAATCTCGATCGTCGGCTCATCTGACGCGGCCATCGCCTTATTGAAAGAGCAACCGACTCCACTTGTGATCTGTGATCGCGATATCTCAGGCGAGACTTGGCGCGATGTGCTGGCGAAAATTGTTGCCCTGCCACAGGCTGTTTGCATACTCCTCGCATCCGGCGTGGTGGACGACTACCTATGGCACCAGGTGATCCGACATCACGGCTACGATGTCGTCGCGAAGCCCTTTCGGCCCGAGGAACTGCGCCGCGCTGTCACCTTCGCCTGGTTGTGGCACGGTTGGGCCCACCGGCACTATGCTGAGGTTTTGCGAAAACCTACGGCCTGACCGTTCTCCACCATGACTCCGAAAAGCGCTTTGTCCGCCGAAGACTTCGAGAAGATCCGCCGCTTGGATTCGTGTACGGTGTCTAACGCCATCGAGCGATTCAACGTGCGTCTGCGCAATGAGGGCTTCGTCCACGGCTCCGTCCACTGCCAGTTCTCGCATTTTTCTCCGATGCTGGGCTATGCCGCTACCGCACGTATCCGCGCCTCTTCGCCTCCCATGACCGGACGCTGCTATTACGACCGCATGGATTGGTGGAGTCACGTTCTTACGATCCCGGAACCTCGTGTCATAGTCCTAGAGGACATTGATCACCAGCGCGGAATCGGGGCATTCGTCGGCGAGATTCACGCTCAAATTGCCCTCGCCCTCCACTGCGTAGGCTGTGTTACCAACGGCGCCGTCGGCGACCTACCAGCCGTGGAGAAGGCCGGTTTTCACCTGTTCGCCGGCAGTGTGGCTGTCTCGCATTCGTATGCGCACATAGTCGACTTTGGCGAGCCAGTTGAGATTGGCGGTCTCAAAATCCACCCCGGCGACCTGATTCACGGCGATCGCCACGGCGTCCAAACCATTCCCCAAGAGATCGCCTCTGAAATCCTAAAGGTTGCCGCCGGTCTGGTCGCCGACGAACGCGCGCTGATCGAGTTATGCCGCTCCGCCGGTTTTTCGCTGCAGGGGCTGGCCACGAGACTCCGGAAGACGAATCGGGATGAACCCCCTTGGAAGCGCGACGACAGTGTGGATAAATAGACCCTATGACTTGGCTGTGTAAACGATCAAATGGTTGGCTCCAGTTTCTCTGGCCGATTGGCTGCCTCACTGCGGTTCTGGCTGGCGGCTTGACCGGCTGTGTCAAGAGCGAAAAAGTGCGCGCCGAAAGCGACGCGCCGAAAGGGATCAGCGTCGGCGTTACCAAGGTGGGTAGGAAAACTCTCGAGCGTCAGCTCACTGTGTCCTCTGAGCTGGTTCCGTTTCAAGAGGTCGACGTCTACGCCAAGGAGTCCGGCTACGTACGCGATCTCCTGGTCGACTACGGAACCCGAGTGAGGAAGGGCCAAGTCATGGCCGTGCTCGAGATTCCGGAACTCGAGGTCCAACTGCGGCAGGATGACGCCGCCATCCGGAACGCTTCCGATCAGGTGACGCACGCCGAGCACGAACTCGGCCGCGTGGAAGCGCAACACAAAGTACTCCACCTGCAGTTCGATCGCTTGAACAGCGTCGCTAAGTCGAAGCCTGGTCTGGTGGCTCAACAGGAAGTCGACGATTCGCAGGGCAAGGACCTGGCCGCCGAAGCGCAGGTGGAAGGGACAAAGTCCAACCTCCAGGCCGCACAGAGCCAACTGCAGGCCGCTGAGGCTAAGAAAGAGCACGATCGCGTCCTCTTTGATTACTCCAAAATCACGGCTCCCTTCACCGGTGTCGTCACCCAGCGCTTCGCGAATCTTGGCACGCTGCTGCAGGCCGGCACCAGTTCCAGTACGCAGGCCATGGCGCTGGTCCGCGTCTCGCAGGATGACTTGTTTCGTCTGGTGATCCCGGTGCCCGAGTCCAGCGTGCGTTACATTCACCTTGGCGATCCCGTTAATGTCATCGTGCCTTCCCTCAATCGGAGCTTCCCCGGGAAAGTGGCTCGTTTCTCGGTGGACGTAAAAGAAGATACGCGCACGATGCACACAGAAGTCGACGTTCCCAACCTCAACCATGTGCTCATCCCCGGCATGTACGCGGAAGCGGCGCTCTCGCTCGAACGCAGGCGCGATGCGCTGTTTGTGCCGCTGCAGGCGATCAACCACGAGGGCGAACAAACCACGGTCTACGTGGTCAACCAAGCCAACAAGATCGCGGACCGCAAGGTCACTCTGGGATTGCAGACCGCCAGTGACGCGGAAGTCGTCGCCGGGCTGAACGAGGGCGACCAGGTGGTTGTTAGCGACCGCTCCGGCTTGAGACCGGGCGAGGAAGTGCGCCCACAGATGGTTGAGATGCGCCAGTATCAAGACGCGAAAGAGGAGTAGGCCGAGGCGACTCCGAAGGAATCTCCATGTCACGTTTTTCCATCCGGAACCCGCACTTCATCATCGTCGTCTGTCTGGTGCTGATGGTCATCGGCGTCACCAGCCTGGCACGGATGCCGGTGGACCTCTTCCCCACCATCAATTTGCCGGAAGTCGTCGTCGCCACTTTCTACTCCGGCATGCCCCCCGGGGACATCGAGACCGATATTACGGATCCTCTCGAGCGCTTCTTCACCCTCGCCAGCGGCATCGACCACATGGAGTCTCGTTCGCTGCTCGGGGTCAGCATCATCAAGGTCTTCTTCCAGCCGGGCACCAATGCCGATGCTGATGTCACCGAACTGTCCAATCTCGCCCTCGCCGATCTGAAGCGCCTTCCGCCCGGCACCCTGCCGCCGGTCGTGCTCAAGTTCGACGCCTCCAGCCTTCCCGTCTGCCTCGTCACTCTCAAGGGCGAAGGGCTCAATCAGACCCAGCTCCACGATATCGGACAGTTCACTATCCGAAACCAGATCGCAGTGGTACAAGGCGCCGAGATCCCGCCGCCGTTCGGAGGCAAATACCGCCAGGTGATGGTCTACGTCGACCCTTACAAGCTGCTCTCACGCCAGTTGAGCGTGATGGATGTGGTCAACGCCATCAACAAGAACAACCTCATCCTTCCCGCCGGCGACGTCAAGATGGGGCCGTATGACTACTACGTCTACTCCAACAGCCTGGTCAACCAGGTGGATGAGCTGAACCGAGTGCCCATCAAGACCGTCGGCCAGAGTTGGGTTTCGGTGGGCGACATTGGCGAGGCCAAGGATGCCAATCAGATTCAGTACAACATCGTCCGCGTTGACGGCCAGCGCTCCGTCTATCTGCCCATCATGAAGCAAGGCGGCGATACCAACACCATCGCAGTGGTCGACGGCATCCGCGACATGATTGGCCGCCTCTTCGACATCCCTAAGCAACTCAAAGCCGCGGTGGCGTTCGATCAGTCGGCTTTCGTCAAGGAAGCCATCCGGACGCTGTTGCACGAGGGCTTGATCGGTTTGCTGCTCACCAGCCTGATGATTCTCATCTTCCTGAGCAGTCTGCGCGCCACGGTCGCCGTGTTTCTATCCATTCCACTCTCGGCGCTGACCACTTTCGTGGTGCTCTATCTGGTCGGCAGCACCGTCAATACGATGATCCTCGGCGGCCTGGCTCTGGCTTTCTCCAGAATCATCGACAACTCGGTCATCTCGCTAGAAAATATTTACCGCCATCTCGAAATGGGAGCTTCACCAGAGGTCGCCGCCGAAGAAGGCGGCTCTGAGGTCAGCCTTGCTGTCCTCGCCGCCACGCTGACCACCGTGGTCGTTTTCTTCCCTGTCACCTTCCTGTTTGGCGTCAGCAAGTTCCTGTTCTCGGCGCTTGCCCTCGCCGTGGTCATCTCGCTGTTTGCGTCGTACTTCGTGGCGATGACGGTAATTCCCCTGTTCTGCTCCCGCTTTCTCAAAGGAGTGCATCACGCCATTCACGAACAGGATTCTGAGGAAGGATCAGTCGGAAGTGAAGGACCCTCCTGGGGCGGCCGCTTCACTGCCTGGTTCAACCGGGTCTTCGGCCGGCTTCTCGACTTCTACGAACGCTCGGCGCGCCGCGCGCTGAGGCGACCCGGCCTCACCGTTGGGCTGCTATTGCTCCTTTTCGTCGCCAGCCTCGCCATCTATCCCTTCCTCGGCGTCGCCTTCTTCCCGCAGACCGACGCCGGCCAATTCACTATTAACTTGAAGGTGCCGACCGGCACCCGCATCGAGGTCACCGAACAGCATGTCGCCAGAGTCGAGGACCTGATCCGCCGCGCTGTCGACCCGGCCGACTTTAAGATGGTCGTTTCCAACATCGGCATTGTGCCGGACTTCTCCGCTCTTTACACCACCAACGCGGGCCCCTATACCGCCACCATTCAAGTCGCCCTGAATGAGCCCCACAAAATCGGCAGCTTTGAATATATGGACCGGATTCGCCGCGAGATCGCCGCCACCTACCCCGATCTGCGCACGTTCTTCACGAGCGGTTCGATGGTGGACGCCATCCTTAATACGGGCATGCCCGCACCGATCGACGTGCAGGTGTCCAGCCGCGAATTAGGCCGGACTTACAGCGTCGCTCAGGAGCTCGCGGCCCAGATTCGCAGGCTGCCCGATATCGGTGAGGTTTACATTCCCCAGGACATGAACTACCCCGCCATTCGGCTCGACGTGGATCGCGTCCATGCCGCCGAGCTGGGATTGAGCCCGAAAGAGGTGGTCGACAACGTCATCACCGCGCTCAATTCCAATACCATGATCGCGCCCAATTACTGGGTCGATCACAAGACCGGCAATGACTACTTTCTCACCGTCCAGTACTACGAGAGCGGCCGGCACGCCATCCATAACGTTACCGACTTGAAGAGCATTCCGCTGCGTGCGCCGGGCCTCGTCCGGCCCACGACGCTCGACTCGGTCGTGAAGCTAGTGAATGTCCAGACGCCTACCGAGGTCGACCACTACCAAATTCAGCGCGTGTCCGACGTCTATGTGACCCCTTCCGGTGAGGACCTCGGCAAGGTCGCGGCCAGGATCGACAAGCTCATCGCCGGCATGAAGTTCCCCTCCAATGTCCGCATTCATCTCCGCGGCATGGTGCAGGGCATGCGAGCCTCCTTCCGGAGTTTCGCCATAGGCCTTTCAATGTCCGTCATTCTTCTCTATCTGATTCTGGTGGCTCAGTTCCGCAGCTTCAAGGACCCGTTTCTGATCATGCTCGCGGTTCCGATGGGCTTTATCGGCGTCCTCATTGCGTTGCCCCTTACCCACAACACTCTGAACGTGATGTCGTTGATGGGTGTGCTCATGCTGGTAGGAATTGCCGCCTCCAACAGCATCCTGATCGTGGAGTTCGCGCACCGGCTTGAGGAGCAGCAGAACTCGGTCGAAGACGCCGTCATTACGTCCTGCCGCGTTCGCCTGCGCCCTATCCTGATGACCTCGCTCGCCACCATCATCGGCATGGTGCCGATGGCGATGAAGCTCGGCACCGGCAGCGAGCAGTACGCGCCACTTGCCTGCGCTATCATCGGCGGCCTCACAGCGTCCGTCAACCTGACTGTGTATATCGTGCCCGCCGCTTACCTGGTGGTCTACCGAGGGCGGCAAACCGCCACGTAGATATGACGAAAGGAGAGCCATCGCCACTATGTCGCCTTTCTCCATCCGGACTTCGCCGTCATCTTGCCTGGTACGTGTCCCAGCCGTCTGACTGCTCGTTTATCGAAAGGAGGAATCGTCCGTGTGTAAGGCCTTGTCGAACCATATCTGCGCTCGCTTTTTGAAGGTTACCCGGCCGGGTCGCCGTTCAGGTCTGTTGGCAAGCAGTTCGCCGGTAAAGGGAAAATGTGCGCTGCTTGCTGTGCTCGCTTTCGGGGTCGGCCAAATCGGGTTCGCTCAGACACCTCCTCCGAAGCTGACGCTTAAAGACGCCGAGGCGCTGGCGATCAAGAATCATCCCGAGGTCCTGGCCGCGCAAAGTGAAGTTGGCTACGCCAACCAACAAGTGGTCGAAACCCGCTCCGCCTACTATCCGGCGGTGGCTGCCGACGTAACCGGCTCGGCGGCCAACAACGGGGGGCGCATTGGAGCGGCCTTCCTTACTGATTCACGGCTGTTCAACCGCTTCGGCCAAGGCTTTACCCTATCGCAGCTGGTCACCGACCTCGGCCGTACCCCCAACCTGGTCGCCAGCTCACGATTCAACGCGCAGGCCAGCGAGCAGAACTTCAAGGCAACTCGGTACGACGTGCTGCTCCAAGTGAACCGATCCTACGTTGACGTGCTACACGCTCAGTCGCTCGTCAGAGTCGCCGAGGAAACCGTGGCCGCGCGCCAGCTTCTGTTCGATCAAGTCAGCTCACTCGCCAAAAACAATCTGAGATCACAGCTCGATGTGAGCTTCGCCGATGTCAACGTGTCGGAGGCCAAACTTCTCCTCCTGCGCGCCCAGGATAGCGTGCAGGAAGCATACGCCGAGCTCTCGCGCGCGCTGGGTTCCGATCAGGTTGTCAACTATCAGCTCGTCGATGAACCGCTCCCGCCCAGTCCGGCTGCGAAGGCCGAGGACCTGATCGCTCAGGCGGTGACGAACCGCCCCGAACTTGCCAGCCTCCGTTTCTCCCGCGAGGCAGCATACAAGTTCGCGGAGGCGGAAAAGGACCTCGGCCGGCCGAGCGTCAGCCTGGTCGGCGTGGCCGGCTACATCCCATACATCGCCCAACTCACCAGCCAGCACATTCCTAGCGAGTACGGCGGCGCAGCCGTGAATGTGCAGATCCCTGTGTTCAATGGCCACCTGTTTTCGTCGCGCCGTGAGGCGGCCCGCTACCGCGCTCTCGAAGCCGACCAAAACCTCCGGAATCAACAGGGGCGCATTGCGCGTGATGTCCGTGTCGCTTGGGCCAGCGCCATGACTGCCTTTCAGCGCATCGACGTTACCGCGCAGTTTCTCCGCCAGGCCAGCCTTGCCCTCGACCTCGCCCAGGGCCGCTACAACCTCGGGCTCTCTTCCATTGTCGAGCTCACGCAAGCTCAGTTGAATCTAACCCAGGCCGAGATCGAAAACCTTAGCGCGAAGTACGACTATCAGAGCCAGTATGCCGTGCTCCAGTATGCGATCGGGCTCCTTCGATGACCCAATTCCGGCCGCGCGGGCCGCCTCCTCAACGTTGCGCTGGGTGAGCAGGGCGGCAATGGCGTCTTCCTGTTTGCGTCCGAGCATTGAGCCGCGGGCGGCCATTAGATGCCACCCATGGTGACCCTGCGAGCGGAGTAGCGCACGCCGTATCTAGCGACCACACCAGAGCTGAGTACTCGCCCATGAGGAGTCATTCCTCCTGAACGTGCGCTTGCAGATGCACGTAGTCCTGCGCAATTCGGGCCAAGAGTCCGGTTTTGGGAGATCACGATCGGGCGCCGGGCGAGCCGCTAGGTGGTCGCGCCAACTGGACGGGCGGCGGCACCGGACACTTTGCGCACAGTGGCGGGGCAGGCGTATTGAGTGCTGGTGTGACCCGGAAACAGCCAACCCTGAGGCCTCGTCTTTCGCCAGTAATCACGCAAGAACTCCAGCAGGCGCTCCGATAGCAGAGTGTAGTGGTCGCGGCGGCCCTTGCCGCCACGAATTACAATCACTTTCCGTTTGGAGTCGATGTCCTCCGGCCGCAGACGGCAGGCTTCCGTAATACGCAGCCCTCCGGCATACATGCTCATGAGAATGCCGCGGTACTTGGGACTCTCCACCGCCGCCAACAGTGCGGCTACCTCGGTACCACTCAGCACCTCCGGCAGCCGAACCTGCCGGCGAGGGATGGCCAGGTGCTCGACCTCCACCGGCCGGCGCAGGGTCACGGTGTAGAGAAAGATCAGCCGCTGATAGATTTCGGATAGGGAGGACCAGGAGCCGATGCGACGAATCGTATTCTCAGTGGCGTGTTTTTGCGGATTATGGAGCACTGCGAGCGCGCAGTCAGTTCCGCCGCCGTCCGAGAGCGGAATCGCGAGCTGGTATGGCGCGCCCTACCATGGGCAACGGTCAGCGAGCGGAGAGATTTACGATCAGGAGAAGTTAACCGCCGCGCACCGGACACTGCCCTTTGGCACCAGAGTGCGGGTGCGGCGCCTCGACAGGGATGAGAGCGTTGTAGTTCGGATCAACGATCGCGGGCCGTTCGTGAAATCGCGAATCATCGACCTTTCTCACGCTGCCGCCGTTCGGTTGGGAATGACTGGTGTGGCGCCGGTCACTTTGGAAGTGGTGGAGACGCCCCTCGATCCACGGCTGCCGCTATAGTTTTCATGGGCGCGAGAATGAAAGTCACTTCCCCAGTGTTCTATAGCTCACCCAGACCAAGAGCGTGACGAGCGCTATGGTTCAGCTCGAACTCGTGGGCTTTGACCTGTGTGGCGCTCGAACGGCGTATGGTTCGGCTGATAACATAGACGATCCTCGGGAGGCGTGATGAAAGCAAAGAAAGCCCTCAAGCGTTTGAACAAGGTTGACGTGTTGCTGTCGAATGTGATCGACCAATGTCCGGCGAGTGCGCGCGGTTTGCGAGAGTTGCTCGACTCAGCCAGAGCATCGGTTGTCCGCGCGAAAGGAGCGGTGAATGCGCGCGGGTCAAGAAAGCCGGCGAAGAAGTCGCCGGCGAGAGCGCAGGAGTCCACACAAGGTCGCCTCTCTGCCGAGGGCAGGAACCGGATTTCTCTCGCGGCTAAAAAGCGATGGGCGGCGGCAAAGCGCAAGGGCATGAACGCCGTGACCGGGCGGCCACTGAACAAGACTGCATAATCGGGCGTGCGCATCTCAAGATCATCAACAGTGAGCTGGAGCGACGAGCGGCACCCAATAGTCCAGCCGCGAACGCTAGAGGTGACACGAATGGCGAGGATCGAAGACGTGTCATGAACTGTCTGGTGCGGGCCCTTGGCGGCTGCGGTTCAGCCTCTCGAAGCACGCGTCTCAAGCCAATAAGGAGAACCTATGGGACAACTATGTGATCGGATGCAAGAGGACCTGAAGCTGGGCGGCTACATTAGTGGATCAACGCAAGATATCCCGGCAAACCTTCCGCCAGGTTCGCGCCGGACGCTCAAAAGCGAACGCCCACAAGAAATTCAACCTGATTCGTGGCGAAGCGCAGCAAACCGCCGGAACTCGCAATATTCGCAGTCCAATGGGTGAAGCGGAGCTCCGGCAGCACCCGAAAACGCTCTGCGCCGAATTCCAGACCAGTGGTGGCGGTCAAGCCCGGATAGAATCGTTTCCTGAGCTCGGATGGATCGCTGGTATCGATCGGGATTGTGGAACTAGTTCCGGTTGCCAGGGAACCGTTCGTTTCCTGACCGCGTCCGCGAACTGGCCCAACATAGCGAAGCACGCCGCCAGCTGACACGTAAGGCCGAGCCAGCCACCCGAAGCGGTATTTCGCCAGGAGCGGGAAATCCCAAGAGTTACCCTTAACGTCAATTTGGGTGTTCCTAAAGTTACCCTGCGCCGAATCGATGAAATTGGCGATGCCGACGTAACCCATGCGGTGGTACATAACGTCAAGTTCCAAACCGAGAGCGTCTGTCAAATTCCACTCAGCCGTAGCTCCGATTGTGTAACGCCGGGTCGCCGCGGAGTATTCGGCACCGCCATGCAAGCCTCCGGAGCGCCCCGTCTCAAAGTACTGTGTGATCGGAACGCCGAGGTTTACACCAAAATGGACGCCCTGGCCCAGTGCCGACAGTGTGAAAACGCTCACGGCGATCGTTCTAACCGTCTGCCGACGGACGCCGTAAGCGACGGTAATCCACGTGGAACATGTGGCGATTGGCCTCATCGGTGAATCTATGCAACACACCACCTTTGAACGAAAGCGCCAGTAATGAAGCCAGTGGTGGATCATGCCTTCGGTTCAAGCAATTGGTTTGCCTTCAGGACTGCGACCGCAACGTAATCTCTCACGGGGTGGAGCTGTGCGTTCCGGGCACGAATCAGGGACGTGAACTGCAGATCTCAAAAGTGGCCTCGCAGGCCTCTTCTCAGAAACTTAATTCGCAGGTGGGGCCGCGGTCAGGGTGATGACGAGGCCTAAATCTTTGGCCTTCTTCTGCATCCAGTTGATTTGCTGTTGTTGATAGCGCTGCTGGTAGAACTCCATGCCTTTGTCGACATAGTCCTGACCGTATCTAAGCATTCGATATACCAGGCGCGCCAGAGTGTGGGCCATGGCGGTGATCGCCTTGGGAACTCCCAAATTGGCGCGCAGCCGTTTGAATTTCGCTCCCAGGTACGTCTTGCTGCGCCACAAACTCGTGGCCGCCATGCGGAAGGCCGTTGCCGCCCGATTCTCGACGTGGCGGCTTCCGCGATGGTACACCCTTGGGCAACGCGACATTCTCCGCGCCTACGGGATCGCTGATTCGCGCTAACGACAACCGTAACTCAACGCAAATCCCGAATCGACAATAAAGCCCTAACTGAACCGAAAGCCTAAGCCCCGCTGCGAAGAGACCGACGAAGCCGCGACCGGATTTAGCTCGAGAACTGGCCCTGGCCGCGCGAGTGCCCGTGACGGGTGCCTTGAGGCGCTCGCGCATCACGTGTTGGCCGGGGCTGTTCGCATTATACGCCCGGTCGGACTGGACCTCTTCTGGTGCGCCTTGCGCCTTACCCCCGATCTGATGCTGGAAGGCTACGTGATAATCTTGGCTCGTGCCACTCTGGGCTGCGATTCTCCTGTGGGTCGCGTGCGCGCTCGCTCTCGTGGCAGTCTGTGCCGGATGGTGGTGGTTAAGAAAACCGCCGGAGTGAGTGAGAGACTAAAAAAATGGCTCGATAAACCTGAATTTGGCATCATACGTGAATGACTTTGCGTCGATTGTTCCATTGACAAACGTTCCGCCCTTCTGAGTACAGTCGCCCCGCTCCAACCCTACGGTCCCGTTCGATTCAAGGTTATTCGTGTAAACGCAATCCTCTAGGGAAACAGTATTTATGGCCATATCGGCATTCGGCTAATACCAGCAGTGGCGTGACCGAGTTGTTGCTCACGGAAAGCGGTATATGCGCCTTTGGCCCAGTT
>JACXTT010007366.1_pt1 | contig 15492 bp, 14 predicted proteins | sample 9270951 | NCBI WGS metagenome assembly JACXTT01 (sample SAMN15532306, study PRJNA645909) | rock metagenome | isolation source: weathered quartz diorite | place: Puerto Rico | collected 2017-06-21 | reverse complement strand
CTCTGGCGGTCGCACAGCAACTGTTGTTGTTGCCTGATACACCCTGGTGTTAAAGCACGCAACCGAAGACAATTTGGCGGGCAAGCGGGGGCTGGAGGGAATAGGTCAGGTCAGCCTGCCCGCTGGCGTGCAGGCGGGGCTGGGCCCCATCAGCAGCCCATCGGGCGAGATCTACCGCTACACCCTGGAGTCGGACAGCAAGAATCTGATGGAGCTGTCCGAGATTCAAAAGTGGATCGTCATTCCGGCCTTCAAGCAGGTGGCGGGCATTGCCGACGTCAATAATTTTGGTGGCTTTACCAAGCAGTTCCAGCTGGAGCTGGATCCGGCGCAACTGCACCGCTACAACCTGGCGCTCAACGATGTTGTCAGCGCCATCAACAACAACAGCGCCAATGCCGGGGGCGGTCGCATTGCACGCGGTGAGCAAAGCTATGTGGTGCGTGGCATTGGCCAGATCCACTCGCTGGACGATCTGGCCACGGTGGTGGTATCGCAAAGCAATGGCACGCCGGTGCTGCTGCGCGACCTGGGCACGCTGCAATTTGGCCACCAGGAGCGCGAAGGCATTCTGGGCAAGGATGCCAACCCCGACACCATCGAGGGCGTGGTGTTGATGCTGAAGTATGAAAACCCGTCCCGCGTGCTGGAGGGCGTGCATGCCAAGGTAGAGCAGCTACAGAAGCGCCTGGCGCCCATGGGCGTGAAGATCGTGCCCTATATCGACCGCGACTTCCTGGTGCAGTTGACGGTGCACAAGGTCACGCACACGGTGCTGGAAGGCATTGGCCTGGTGTGCATCGTGCTGATACTGTTTTTGGGCAGCCCGCGCAGCGCCTTGGTGGCCGCCGTGGCCATCCCCATTGCGCTGATGACGGTCTTCATCATCATGTCTGCGACCAAGATGCCGGCCAACCTGTTCTCGCTGGGGGCCATTGACTTTGGCATCATCGTGGATGGCGCCATTGTGGTCATGGAGGCCATTTTGCTGCGCCGCGAGCAGGCGCCGCAGGTGGAGTTGACCGAAGAAGACGTGCTGCAAACGGCCAGCCAGGTGGCACGCCCCATCTTTTTCGCCACGCTGATCATCATTGCGGCCTACTTGCCGCTGTTTGCCTTTGAGCGCGCCGAGGGCAAGCTGTTTACCCCCATGGCCTACACCGTGGCCTATGCGCTGCTGGGCGCCTTGGTGTGCGCGCTGGTGCTGATACCGGGTTTGGCCTTTGCCGCGCTGCGCAAGCCGCGCAAGGTGTTCCACAACAAACCCCTGGTCTGGCTGACCGAGCGCTACCGTACCACGCTGACCGGTATGCTGGCACGGCCCGTGATCGCCTATGTCATCAGTGCCGCCGTGCTGGTGGCCGTCGTGGTGCTGGGTGCCAGCGCCGGGCGCGAGTTTCTGCCGGAGCTGGACGAAGGCTCTCTGTGGCTGCAGGTGCAAATGCCGTCCGGCCTGTCGCTGGACAAGGCCAGCGAGCTGGCCTCCAACCTGCGCCACACGCTGAAGGAGTTTCCCGAGGTGTCCTATGTGGTCACCCAGATAGGCCGCAATGACGATGGCACCGACCCCTGGACGCCATCGCACATGGAAGTGCCGGTCGGCCTCAAGCCCTATGACCAATGGCCTGCCGGCGAGACCAAGGCCGATTTCATTGCACGCCTGAACGCGCGCTTTGCCAAGGAACCGGGGCTGGAGGTGGGCATCAGCCAGCCCATCATCGATGGCGTCAACGACGCCATTGGCGGTGCCCACAGCCCGCTGGTGCTGCGCGTCTACGGCACGGACCTGAAGGAGAGCCGCAGAATCGGCAACCAGATCGTTGGCATCTTGCAAACCATTCGCGGCACGGCGTCGGCCTCGCTGTTCCAGGAACCGCCCATTCCACAAATGGTCATCAAGATCGACCGCGAGGCGGCGGCGCGCTATGGCATCAACACGGCCGACGTTGCCAGTCTGATACAGACCGGCGTCGGCGGCGCGCCGGTCACCACCGTCTACGTGGGTGACCGCACCTACAACATCGCCATTCGTTTTCCCAAGAGCAGCAAGAGCAGCACGGAGGGCATTGGCAACCTGGTGTTGAACAGCGCCAGCGGCGCCAAGATTGCGCTGTCGCAGGTGGCGAGCATCAAGCTGCAAACGGGGGAGAGCACCATTTCCCATGAAGCCAGTGAGCGCCAGATCACCGTGCGCATTGACAACCGCGGGCGCGACCTGACCTCGTACCTGGCGGAGGCACAAGACCGTATTGCCAAGGAAGTGAAGATAGACCCGGTCAATACCCGCTTGGAGTGGGCCGGCCAGTTTGAAAACGAGCGCCGCGCCCAGGCCCGGCTGACGCTGATACTGGGCCTGGTCATGCTGCTGATGGCCGTGTTGCTGTTCTTCCAGTTTGGCAAAATTCGCCAGGCCCTTTTGGTGCTGGGCGTGGTGCCGTTGGCGACCTTGGGTGGCCTGGTTGCCGTGCATGTGACCGGTGAAACACTGAACGTGGCCACCGCGGTGGGCTTTATCGCGCTGTTTGGCGTGTCGGTGCAAAACGGCATCATCATGGTGGCCAATTTCCGGCGCATGCGCGGCAAGGACATGCCACTGGACCAGAGCGTGATCGCCGGTGCCACCGAGCGGCTGCGCCCTGTGCTGATGACCGCCACCGTTGCCTCGTTCGGCATGTTGCCAGCTGCGTTGGCCACCGGTGTGGGCACGGACGTGCAGCGCGGGCTGGCCACGGTGGTGGTGGGTGGCCTGGTCGTCTCCACGCTGCTCACGCTGTTCATTTTGCCAACCCTGTACTTTGCCATGGAGCGCTTCTTCGAGAAGAAACCATGGGATGTGCGCCTCAGGAGCGAACGATGATGCGCGCGTGGGATCGATTCGCCACAGCCACTGCGCTGGCCCTGCTGCCCGCCGCCTGCCTGCTGTTGTTGGCTGGCTGCGCGGCAGGCCCCGACTATGTACGGCCCACGGAGCCGCTGCCCAAGGCCTATACGGCGCAGGCATTGTCTACTTCAACCGTTGCCACGGCCGCGGCCACAACGACTGGTTCGGATGCACCGTGGGGCCAAGCCCAGGCATTTACCGCGGGTGCTGACATTCCAGCCCAGTGGTGGGAACTGTTCCACTCGCAGCCCCTGAATGACCTGGTCGCCGCAAGCCTCAAGAACAACCCCAGCGTGGCATCCGCCCAGGCAGCGCTGCGCGGCGCCCAGTTGGGCGTGCAAGCCCAGCAGGGTGCTTATTACCCCAGTGTGGACGCGTCATTGACGTACACCCGCCAGCGCGTAGCCGACACGCTGGCCAGCAGCGCGGCGTCTGGCGCGTCGTACTACAACCTGCACACTGCGCAGGTCACAGTGTCTTACACGCCCGATGTGTTTGGTGGCAACCGGCGCCAGGTCGAGTCCTTGCAAGCCCAGGCGGAGTCGCAGCGCTTTCAGATGGAGGCGACCTACCTGACGTTGACATCCAACGTCGTCAATGCTGCCATCCAGGAGGCAGCGCTGCGCGGCCAGGTTCAGGCCACACAGGAGGTGATTGCCCTGCAGCGCAAGTCGCTGGCCATGTTCCAACGCCAGCGCCAGGTGGGTCAGGTTTCTGTTGCCGATCTGGCGGCACAGGAGGCCGCGCTGGCGCTGTCCGAGGCGGCCTTGCCGCCGCTGCAAAAGCAGCTGGCGCAACAGCGCAATGCCTTGAATGCGCTGGTGGGCCGCTTTGCCAACGAAGAGCTGCAGGCTACTTTTGATCTGGATGGTTTTCAACTCCCCGGCAATTTGCCGTTGACGCTGCCGTCGACCCTGGTAGAGCACCGCCCGGACGTGCGGGCCGCCGAGGAGCAGTTGCACGCGGCCAGCGCGCAGATTGGCGTTGCCATGGCCAACCGCCTGCCCAATGTGACGCTGGGCGTGAATGCCTGGGGCTCGGCCGCATTGTCGTTCTCCGACCTGTTCAAACCGGGCACCGAGTTCTGGAGCGTTGCAGCCGGTGTGACCCAGCCCATTTTCAATGGCGGCACGCTAAAGGCCCGCCAAGGTGTGGCACAGGCCGCCTACGACCAGGCGGCAGCGCAGTACCGCCTGGCGGTCATCACTGCCTTTCAAAATGTGGCCGATGCCCTGCAGGCGCTGCAGTTCGACGCAACGGCCCTGCAGGCCAACTACAAAGCCGAGCGCGCGGCAGACAAGAGCTTGTCGATTGCGCGGCGCCAATTGGCCGTGGGCGATATCAGCGCGCTGAGCGTGTTGGCCAGCGAGCAGGCCTACCAGCAGGCCAGAGTGGCGCTGGTGCAGGCACGGGCCAACCGATTGGCCGATACTGTGGCCTTGTTTCAGGCTTTGGGCGGTGGTTGGTGGAACCGCCCGGCTGCAGAAAAACCATAAGGAGCAAGCATGACGATTGTGCGCCATGAAATGGGGCCGCGCTTCAGCGAAATGACGGTCACCAAGATTGGGGACTCCAATCTGATCATTCTGTCCGGCCAGGTGGCAGAGAACACTTCCCTGGGCATAGAAGGCCAGACCCGTGAAATCCTGCGCTTTGTCGACCGGCTGCTGGGCCACGTGGGCGCCAACAAGACGCACATCATCTCGGCACGCATTTACCTGGCGTCGGTGGGCGACTATGCGGCCATGAACTCGGTGTGGGACGAGTGGGTGCCACGTGGCCACACACCGGCCCGTTCGACGATTGGCGCCAAGCTGATCAACCCCGACTATAAAATCGAGATGGAAATCACTGCGGTTGCAAACCACGTGGACCACGACCATCACCACCATGATGACGAAGACCACTGCGTTGCGGTCGACAGTGACAATTTGAACGCCAAGAAATAATTACTACATACCCTGCATGACACTCGTTCTGGGCCGCCGTGCCCTTGCCACCGCCCGCCCTCGCGCCCTGGCCCTTGCCACGCTCGCACTTGCGGCCTTGGGCGGGTCTGCGGCATGCCGTGCGGACGATGCGGGCGACGCCCCTGCAGACGGCCCGGCTTACAAACTTACCATCGGCCAGCAGTTCTTTAGCGAGAGCGGCACGGGCACAGACATCAACCTGCGCAGAACCGCACAGGGCGGCAATACCTGGATCGGCTATTTCGACTCCACGGGCCTGGACGCCCACCAACTGCGCGGCGGCTGGGACCAGCAGTATGGCGACGACGTGCGCTGGTCGCCATCGTTGCAAATTGCATCGGGCGGCTTTGTCGGCGGCAGCCTGAATGTGGAGACCGGCAAGACCTGGGTCGTGGGCGCAGGCTATGGCCGCACCAACCTGCAACCCTATTTCAACCTGAACTTTGACCCCAACGACGCTTGGACCCTCAGTGCCAGCTACCGCCCCAGCGAAGGTGTGAGCTACTCCATCAGCTTCACGCGCGACGATCGCGTCAACCCAGACGAAAGCCATCTCCATCTGAGCTACCGCGCCCCCATCAATGGCGGCGACCGCCTGACGCTCGACCTGCTGTACAAACAGGGACTGGTCAATGGCGACAGCATCAGCAAGCTGGGTGCCACCATCACCTACGACTGGCCGCGCTACTTCGTGCGGCTAGCCTATGACCCGAATACGAATTTCACGGTGGATAACGTGGTGCGGGTGAGTGTGGGGACGCGGTTTTAAGGGAGCCGGGCGTGACCGCAATAGCGAGCGGGTTCCAAGGCATAGCGTACGTGTTGCTCTGTGTAAAGCGCTAGACCTCGTATGCCCCAATCCGGCAATGCGAACCGCACCGTAGACCTCGCAAATATCGTGCGCGCGTCGCCGTGGTTCATGGCGGCACTGCGCGCCGCGCGCTCCTTGCAATTGACCTCTTGGTGCATAGGTGCCGGAGCGGTGCGCAACCTGGTGTGGGACCATTTGCACGGCTACCGGGAACCATCTGCATTGGCCGACATCGATGTAGCCTTCTTCGACCCAAGCGGTCCAAACCCCGATCAGGACGCCAGGCTCCAGGCGCAGCTTCAAGCCGTTGAACCCAGCATGCCGTGGGAGGTCACCAACCAGGCGTTTGTTCACACGTGGTTCGAAGGCTACTTCGGACATCCGGTACCGCCGCTGCGGTCACTCGAAGAGGCCGTTGCCTCCTGGCCGGAGTACGCAACCTCCGTCGGTGTATTTCTCACGGCGGAAGGTCAGATCGAAGTCATTGCGCCCCATGGCTTGGAAGACCTGTTCGCACTGCGTGTTCAGCGAAATCCCGTTCGCGTAAGTGTTCAAACCTACCGCGAGAGAGTCGAACAGAAGCAGTACGCCAAGCGCTGGCCGCGGGTTTCTGTCGTGCCATGCTGACAGCAAGGTCAAATCCTTCGCATAGAGTAGGCGCCTAAGCCCATGTCACAGCTTGCGTTTCGCCGCCTCGACCCTTCCAGTGCAGACGATCGACTGGCGTGGCGCCAAGTTTTCTGCAGTACGCCAAGCTTCACCTACGCGACGGGGAGGCAGCGTTCCAACCGACGAGGACGCAGACAGAATGATCGACACACTGCCTGCGGGCAAGGGCGCAGACGGGGTTTTCATCTATGCAATCTATGTCGATGGTGCGCACTGCGGCTGCGCTTACGTCGCACGCCACTATCCAGCCCATGGGAGCGCCCAGCTCGTGTTGCCGGTACGCATGGAAGTTCGTCGCAAACTCCTACAATGCCCACGGCACGCCAAGGAGGCCCCCAATGCCTGACGCCCCCATCCACCCCTTCTACGCATCACACCACGCAGCCATGGAGTCCGCCATGCGCCAGCGCCTTGATCTGGCCGAGCCGATGTTGCGCAAGCGTACGCAGCTGGGTGATATGGATGCGGTTCGCCAGCAGATCATGGCCGAGTTTGAGAACGTGCTCGCCCACATGCCCTATGTGGGTGGCGCGGCCAACCGCATGAGCGACTTCTTCATGCGCCTGTTGGGCTTCATGGCCATCAGCCGGGTGCTGCGCCGGCACGGCGTGCCGCTGGCCGTGGTGGGGGACATTGAGCGCGAAACCTACCAGGCGCAACTGCTCTCTGCGCCCGAAGCGGAGCGCCTTGCGGCGGGGCGCCAGTTCATGTCGCCCGAGAACCAGGCTTTGGTGCGCGCCCAGGCTTTGGCCAGCGCCACTCCAGGCCACCAGCAAGCCTTCCCGCAAGACTTTGTCTACGATTTTGTCGAACCGGGGCCGGGTGATAGTTTTGACTTCGGCATCAACTACAAGGCTTGCGGCTTTTGCAAATTCGCCGCGCAGCACGGTGATGCGGACATGTTGCCAAGCATCTGTGGGCTCGATTTTGTGGCCAATGCGGCGCGTGGCATCCATCTGCAAAGAACGCAAACGCTGGCAGGGGGCGCCAGCCATTGCGATTTCCGTTTCTCGCAACTGCTGCCGCCGGACTAACGCGGCATGACCCAATCCAAAGCACCCCTGCGCCCGCGCAAGCAACCCCTGCAGCCACGCGCGCTGGAGACCGTGTCCTACATTCTGGAGGCCGCCGCGTTGATCCTGGAAGCGCAGGGTTTTGATGGCTTCAATACCAATGCCGTGGCCGAGCGCGCCGGTGTCAGCATAGGCTCGCTGTACCAATACTTTCCTGGCAAGGATGCCTTGATGATCGCGCTGATGCGGCGCGAAAAGGAACGCTTCGGGCAGGAAGCCTCGCTTGCATTGCAAGCCCCCAGCGGGCGCGCCGCGATGCAGCACTTGCTGCGCGCGGCGGTTGCCCAGCAGTTGGACCGGCCTGAACTGGCGCGGCTGCTGGACATGGAAGAACTGCGCCCCGAAGTACAGGCTGAGACGCATGAGGTGAGTGGCGTGCGCACCTTGGTTCGTACGCTGTTGGACCGCGCGGACCTGCCGCAGCAGCCTGACAAAGAGGTCGCCGCCGACGAACTGATGGCGCTGATTCGCACCCTGGTCGATGCCGCCGGCATGCGGCTGGAGCCGGACCACGCGCGGGTACAAGCGCGTCTGGCCGGGGCGGTATTTGGCTATCTGGAAGCCGCTGCTACCGCCTGAAAAGCCTGCCGAATGTGAGCAAATCGCGTTGTCGGCAGCGGCTTCCTGGGTAAAGCCATGCGAGTAGCCATTTGGCGAGCCAACGGACATCATAAGGGCTCCAGGACCCAGCGGTCCTTTATCTACGGAGCATTCCATGTCAGCAGCACTATCTACATCAACAACAGCATCACCAGCAACAACAACGCTTTCTCCCTGCATGAAGCTCAACCATCTGAGCTTCCCGTCAGGCGACCCTGCCAGCACCACGGCCTTTCTGGAGCGCTACCTGGGCTTCACCATCGCCATGGCCGGGGAGCACTGGATTCTCAAGCGCCCGGGTTTTGACGTGGTCATTGAGAACAGCAGCAGAACAGCACCGGCCTGGCCGCAGACCTTCCACGTCGGTTTCGAATTGCCATCGCTTGCCGATGTCCAGGCCCTGCACACGCGCATGGCGGGCGACGGAGTGCATATGGAAACCGGCGTCATCAGCCACGAACGCGGGTCGCGCTTCTTCTGCCGCGCGCCGGGCGGCGTGATGTTCGAGCTGAACACACGCGCCGACGCCACGCCCGAATACCGCGCCACCTTTGACTGATGGGCCAGGGCCGTCCGACGGCCAATACCTGCGAAACGTGCAGGGTTTACAAATCAAAGCCTTGACAATAATTGCCTAGGCAATTAATATTTGGACCCATATGAAGAAAGCCGAGAAACCAGCGTCCCCAGAGCAGGTGCCAGGTAGCACTGCGGCGTTTTACTGCGCCAGCGGTTACCAACCGGAGCAAAGCCTGGGCTATCTGATGCGCCAAATCCTGAACGCCCTGGGCCAGGAGGTGGAGCAGCAGCTCGCCCATACGGGCCTGACCAACGCGCAGTGGATTCCCCTGTTCAAGTTGTATGTAGGCCGCGCCACCACGGCTGCCGAGCTGGCGCGCGAGTGCAACCTGGACGCGGGGGCCATGACACGCATGCTGGACCGGCTGGAGGCCAAAGGCCTGTGCCGCCGTGAGCGCAGTGCCGCCGACCGGCGTGTGATAACCATCACGCTGACGGAAGCCGGGCTGGAAGCCGCCAGCGAGATACCCAACGTCTTGAGCCGGGTGCAAAACGCCAACCTCCATGGTTTCTCGGAAGATGAGTTTCAGATGCTCAGGGGCTTTCTGCGCCGCATATTGGACAACGCCAACACTAACGTCAAATCAACCATGCAAGATACATTGACAAGCCATAGCCCCGGAGGCTCGCATGCCGCGTAACGCACTTTTCACCACCACGGTACGTGCTCGCACCTGGGTGCTGCACGCACTGGTCGCGGCCAGTTTGGGCGCCTGTGCCAGCTACTCCGACGTCCCAGCTCAGTCGCGTGCCTTGGACGCCGATGCATTGGGTCTGAGCGCCAGCCCGGCGCCTGGCGCGAAGCAGGCCGCTGCCATTGATCCCCAATGGTGGCGCGCCCTGGGCGACGACCAACTCAATGCACTGGTCGACAAGGCCCTGGCCAACAGCCCCAGCCTGCGTGCCGCGCAGTTGCGCGTAGCGCGTCTGCAAGCCGGCAGTGATGCCATTCGCGGCAACGACCTGCCCCAGGTCAATGCCAGCACCGACCTGACACGTCAGCTGTTCACGGCCAACAGCATCTATCCGCCCCCGCTGGGCGGCGCTGTTGCCGATACCGGTGACCTGCGCGCCAGCGCCAGCTGGGAGCTGGACTTTTTTGGCAAGAATCGCACGGCGCTGGACGCCGCCATTGGCCAGGTGCGTGCCGCGCAGGCGGATGCACAGGCGGCGCGCATGCTGTTGGCCAGCGCGGTCACGCGCAGCTACATTGCGTTGCAACGCATCACGGCGCAGTTGGCGGTGGCCGAACGCACACTGGCCCAACGCAGCCAGACCAAGGCCTTGGTGCAAGACCGCGTGAATGCGGGTCTGGACACCCAGTTGGAACTACAGCAAAGCGATGGCGCACTGCCAGAAGCCCGTCTGCAAATTGAAACGCTGCAAGAGCAGCGCGCGCTGGCACTGAACGCACTGGCGGCGCTGACTGCCCAGCCCAATGCGGCCTTGACTCTGGCGCTGCCTGCGCAAATCGCCAGCAGCCCCGCTGCTGTTGCACAGTCCATTCCTCTGGACCTGCTAGGCCGCCGCGCCGACATTGTGGCTGCGCGCTGGCGCGTGGAGGCCGCGACGCAGGATGTGGCCAATGCCAAGACATTGTTCTACCCCGATATCAACCTGGTGGGTTTTGCTGGCTTCAACAGCATAGGTTTTGACAAGCTGCTGCAAAGCGGCAGCCAACAGTGGGGGGTGGGCCCTGCCATTCGCCTGCCGCTGTTCAACGGTGGCCGCTTGCGTGCCAACCTGCGCGGCAAAGCGGCGGATATGGATATTGCCATTGAGAGCTACAACAGCCTGGTCATCGACGCCGTGCACGATGTGGCAGACCAGCTGACCTCCGTCAAAGCCATTGCCAGCCAGCAACGCGAGCAAGCCGCGGCGCAGGCCTCGGCCGAATCGGCCTACGCCATTGCCACGCAGCGCTACCAGGCCGGTCTTGGCAACTACCTCAACGTACTGAGTGCAGAAACCACCGTGCTGGCACAGCGCCGCTTGGGCGTAGACCTAGCCGCCCGCGCGCTGGACACCCATGTACAACTGATTCGCGCGCTGGGCGGCGGCTACCAAGCCACTGCCGAACACATCGCCAGCGCCGCCCAAACAACCCAGATTTCCGAAGCCAAACCATGAACGCACCACAAAACTCCTCCGCCGTCGCGCCCGCAGCCCCTGTTAAAAGCGCCCGCCAAAAAGCCCTGACCGGCGTCAGCATTGCCGTGCTGATCGGCCTGGCCTGGGGTGGCTATGAATGGTTCATGGGTCGCCATGAAGAAGCCACCGACAACGCCTATGTGCAAGGCAATGTGATCCAGATCACGCCCCAAACCGGCGGCACCGTGACCGCCATCCTGGCCGACGACACCGACTTCGTCAAAGCCGGGCAGGCCCTGGTGCAACTGGACCCGGCGGACGCCGCCGTGGCACTGGAGCAGGCCGAGGCCAATCTGGGGCAGGCGGTGCGCCAACTGCGCATCTGGTATGCCAACAACTCCGCGCTGGGCGCCCAGGTCACCATGCATGAGTCTGACATTGCCAAGGCGCAGACCGAGATCGCCCGCGCCACGGACGATCTGAAGCGCCGCCAGGCGCTGGCCGGCAATGGCGCCGTGTCCAAGGAAGAGCTCAACCATGCACAAAACCAACTGAGCACGGCGCAGAATGCCTTGAGCGCCGCGCAAGCCGGTGTGGCCACTGCGCGTGCGCAACTCGCCAGCAACCAAGCCATGACCGAAGGCACCAGCATCGCCACCCACCCCAGCGTGCTGGCTGCAGCGGCCAAGGTGCGTGAGGCCTACTTGGCCGTGCACCGCGCGTCGCTCCCAGCGCCGGTAGACGGCTACGTAGCCAAGCGCACGGTCCAACTGGGTCAACGTGTGGCCGCGGGCGCACCGCTGATGTCCATCATTCCGTTGAACCAGCTGTGGGTGGATGCCAACTTCAAGGAAGTACAGCTGCGCAATATCCGCATTGGCCAACCCGTCACACTGACCGCCGACCAGTATGGCCACAAGGTGGAATACAAGGGCACCGTGGCGGGGCTGGGTGCTGGTACCGGCGCGGCATTTGCGCTGTTGCCGGCACAGAACGCAACCGGCAATTGGATCAAGGTGGTGCAACGCGTACCGGTGCGCGTGGCGCTGGACCCCCTGCAGCTGGCACAAAGCCCGTTGCGGGTTGGCCTGTCGATGGAAGCCACAGTAGACATCAGTGACCAAAGCGGCAAGGCCCTGGCCGACGCACCGCGTGCCACGGCCAATGCACAAACGCAGGTCTACGCCATGATGGACAGCCAGGCCAACGCCGAAGTGCAACGTGTCATCTCCGCCAACGCCGGCCAGGCCGCGGTTCAAAAGCGTTAATAGCCAGCGCCATACGCCATGAGCACCACCAGCTACATGCCGTTGCCGCCGCTGCGCGGCAGCGCCCGCCTATGGGGCACCATTGCCCTGTCGGCGGCCACCTTCATGAATGTGTTGGACTCGTCCATCGCCAACGTGTCGTTGCCGGCCATTGCCGGTGACCTGGGCGTCAGCCCCAACCAGGGTACCTGGGTCATCACCAGTTTTGGTGTGGCCAATGCCATTTCTCTGCCCTTGACGGGCTGGCTGTCGCAGCGCTTTGGCCAGGTGCGCCTGTTTGTCATGAGCGTGCTGCTGTTTGTGCTCAGCTCCTGGATGTGCGGCCTGGCACCTAATATGACCACGCTGATCGGCATGCGCGCTGTGCAAGGCTTTGTCGCCGGGCCGATGATGCCGCTGGCCCAGGCCCTGCTGCTGTCCAGCTACCCGCCGGCCTTGGCCGGCATGGCCATGGCTTTATGGGCCATGACCACACTGGTGGCGCCTGTCATGGGGCCGCTGCTGGGCGGTTGGATCACGGACCACACGCATTGGGGATGGATTTTTTACATCAATATTCCAGTGGGCATCATGGCCGCCTTCCTGACGTGGACCATCTACCACAAGCGGGAAACGCCAACCAAGCAATTGCCCATCGACAAGGTTGGCCTCGCGTTGTTGGTGATTGCCGTCGGTTCGCTGCAGATCATGCTGGACAAGGGCAAAGAGCTGGACTGGTTCCATTCGCCCGAGGTCATGGCGCTGGGCATCACCGCATTGATTGGCTTTGCCTTCTTCATTGCCTGGGAATTGACGGATGACCACCCGGTGGTCGACCTGCGCCTGCTGGCACGCCGCAATTTCTGGAGCGGCACCGTGTCCATCGCGGTGGCCTACAGCCTGTTCATGGGCAATCTGGTGCTGCTGCCACTGTGGCTGCAACAGTTCATGGGCTACACGTCTACACAAGCGGGCATGCTGATGGCGCCCGTCGGTCTGTTTGCCATTATTTTGTCGCCATGGGTGGGCAAGAACGTCTCCAAGTTCGACCCGCGCGGACTGACAACGTTTGCCTTTGTCGTGTTTGCGCTGGTGCTGGTCATGCGCTCGCACTTCAACACCCAGGCTGACTTTACGACCATCATGATTCCCACCGTTGTGCAGGGTGTGGCCGTGGCGTTCTTCTTCATCCCGCTGACGTCCATCATTCTGGGTGGCATTCCGCCAGAAAAGATCCCGTCGGCGTCCGGGCTGTCGAGTTTTGCCCGCATGACGGGTGGCTCATTTGGCACCTCCATTGCCATCACCGTCTGGCAAGACCGCGCCGCCATGCACCATTCCCAACTGGCGGAAATGATCAACCCCGGCAGCATTGCCAGCAACAACGCCTTGGCCGGTCTGACCTCGTCGGGCATGAGCATGGAGCAGGCTCTGAGCCAGATCAACCGCCTGGTGGATCAGCAGGCCTTCATGATGGCGGCCAACGACGTGTTTTTTGGCTCCGCCATGATTTTCATGTGCCTGATACCGTTTGTCTGGCTGTCCCGTCCCATCCGCCCGCCCGCTGGCGCCGCCGCTGGATCGGCTGCCGCTGACGCAGCGGCTGGCGCGCATTAGATCGGTGCCCCACGCTGCGCCGCCGCGCGGGTCGCCCAGCTCTCAAGGGGCGAATTTCCCCTGGGGCGACCCCGCGGGAAATTGTTGTCCCAGCACGAGACGGTAAATGGGTAAGATGGGCGCCAGTGCCATGACCCACACCGCTCTGACCACGCTGGACGCATTGCAAGCCCACTACGGTGCCCGCTACCGTTGGGTCTTGCTGCTGACGGTCATGATTGGCACGGTGGCGTCCATCATGTCCTCCACCATCATCAATGTGGCGGTGCCGGACATGAGCCGCTACTTTCTGCTGGGGCAGGACCGGCTGCAATGGGTTTCCTCGGGCTTTATGGTAGCGATGACGGTGTCCATGCTGGTCACGCCGTGGCTGCTGTCGCGCTATGGCTACCGCAAAACCTATTCGGGGGCCATTGCGCTGCTGCTGGTGGGCGGCATTGCCGGTGGTCTGTCCAGCAACTTTGACCTGGTACTGGTGGCGCGGGTGGCAGAGGGCCTGGCCTCTGGCGTGGTGCAGCCCATTCCAGCCATCATCATCCTGCGAGCCTTTGACGCCAACGAGCAGGGGCGCGCCTCCGGCATTTTTGGCATGGGTGTGGTGCTGGCGCCAGCCATTGGCCCCAGCGTGGGCGGCCTGCTGGTCGACTGGTTTGGCTGGCGTGCCACGTTTTTCATGGTGGTGCCGTTCTGCCTGGCCTCGCTGTACATGGCTCGCCAATTCATACCGACGGCCAATCTGAGCGCCTCCGAGCCCAGTGCGGACGGCAAAACCTCGTTGGATTGGCTGGGCCTGCTGCTGGCAACGACGGCAACCCTGTGCCTGCTCAACGGTCTGGTAAGCCTGCAAAGCGCGCCGATCGCACACAGCGCCACCATGCTGGGTGCTGCTGTGGTGGCCTTGCTAGCCTTTGTGCGTTGGCAACACAGGCTCAGCCATGTGCACCGCGGCCCCCACCAGCAGCGGCCGCTGCTCAATCTGGCGTTGTTCAACCACCGCCAATTTGCCATGGGCAGCCTGGGTTCGTTCATCTATGGTACGGCCCTGTTTGGCCCCACCTATCTGTTGCCGGTGTACCTGCAGATGGGCCTGGGCATGTCGGCTTCGCACGTGGGCACACTGATGGTGCCTGCCGGTATTGCGCTGGCTATCACCATTCCGATTGTGGGGCGCATGGCCGACCGCTGGTCCACCCATCTTCTGGTCAGCGTCGGGCTGGTGCTGCTGGCGCTGGGCTTTGCGCTGATGGTGACGGTGGGTTTGCAAACCGCCATCTGGATCATTGTCAGCTGGGTGGTGATTGGGCGCATAGGGTTGGGCTTTATCCTGCCATCGCTGAACCTGGGTTCCATGCGCGGATTGTCCAAGTCCTTGATTGCCCAGGGGTCCAGTGCCATCAGCTTCTTGCGCATGGTCGGCGGCGCCGTGGGCGTCAGCCTGTGCGCCCTGGTGCTGGAGTGGCGCCTGGAGGTTCGCGGCCAGACGCTGGCCCATGCCAGCACCAACCCAGAACGCCTGGTGGCCTTCAACGAGTCGTTTCTGCTGCTGGCCGCCTTGTGTGCGCTGGCCATTGTTGCGGCCTGGCAACTGCGCGAACCCCGGCCGCACAGCCAGACGCCGCCCTGAACTTTTTTTGCGAAACGACCGACAAATGGGGAACCGTCAACCGTTGGCAGGTTCAAACGTTAGGTAGCAACACCAGAGGTCACCATGAAAACAATCGCACAATCCATCGCCGCTGCTGTTTTGATCGCCAGCCTGGGCGGCAACGCGCTGGCTGATGGCCGTTATGGCATGGATCATGGCTACCACGGCCATGGGCACGGTGCCGACTGGGTTGCTCCGCTGCTGTTTTTGGGCCTGGCCGGTGCCGGTATCGGCCCTGCGGCCAGCCAATCCCGCCCACCCCCCCAGCCGGGTTACGTGGCCCCACCGGTCTATGGGGCACCGCCGGGG
>JACXTT010007364.1_pt1 | contig 15492 bp, 14 predicted proteins | sample 9270951 | NCBI WGS metagenome assembly JACXTT01 (sample SAMN15532306, study PRJNA645909) | rock metagenome | isolation source: weathered quartz diorite | place: Puerto Rico | collected 2017-06-21 | reverse complement strand
AGCTCGTGGTAGCGGCCGGCGAGCGCCCCGGTGAGCATCGCCACCACGAGCAGCACGCCCGCGTTCAGGAACACGGTGAGGATCTCGACCGCGGTGCTGTCGCTGGGCTCCCCTGCTCGCAGCATTGGCAGGATCGTCCGCCACACCACCGGCAGGACGTAGAGCAGACTCGACATCGCCGCGACGATGAAGCCGCCCGCCCGAGACAGCACGAACGAGGAGCCCACGACCAGGAGCACGTAGAGCGGGATGAAGACAGACTGGGGCCCACCGGTGGCGGTGACGATGCCGGTGATCAGCAGGGCGTCCAACGCGAACTGCCCCCACGCGATGCGCTCGGGACTTGCCCCCCATCGTTCGGCGAGCGGCAGCAAGAGGCACGTCGCCGCGCCGCCGAGGACGATGGTCGCGAACGGACCGAACGCGTGAGGAAACGCATCCGTCAACCGGAGCAGCGCCCCGACCGCGAGAACGATGGCGGCCGTGAGCAGCCGCGCCCGGTTCAGCCCCCAAAGGGACGACCGAAGCGCCTGCGACTTGGGCAACCAGGCTCTCGCGCTACTTGACCAACGTAACCAGTTTGAAGATCGGGAGATACATGGCCACGACGAGGCCACCGACCACGACGCCGAGGAAGACGATCATGATCGGCTCCAGCAGCGACGTGAGCGTACTCACCGCCGTGTCGACCTCGTCGTCGTAGAAGTCGGCGATCTTGCTGAGCATCGCGTCGAGGGCGCCGGTCTGCTCGCCGACCGAGATCATCTGGGTGACCATCGGGGGAAAGACTCCCGAGGCCCGGAGGGGCTCGGCCAGTGTCTTACCTTCGGTGACCGCGGCCCGGCACTGCAGCACCGCTTTCTCCACCACCTTGTTGCCGGCGGTGCGGGCGGTGATCCGGAGGCCGTCGAGGATCGGCACGCCGGACTGCACGAGAGTGCCGAGGGTGCGGGTGAACCGGGCCACCGCGACCTTCCGGACGAGGGTTCCGAAGACGGGAAGCTTCAGCATCAAGGCGTCGATGGTGGAGCGCCCATTCTCGGTCCGGTAGTAGGAGCGGAGGGCCAGCACACAGCCGATCAGACCAGCGATGATCAGGAGAATGTAGCTGCGCACGAAGTCCGAGAGCAAGAGCACGACCTTGGTGGGCAGGGGAAGGTCGGCGCCCAGGTCCTTGAACATTTGGGCGAAGGTCGGGATCACGAAGGTCAGCATGAAGATGACGACCATGATCGCGACGCCGATGATGGCGGCGGGGTATACCATCGCCGCCTTGACCTTGCGCTTCAAGGCCGCCGCCTTCTCGATGTACTGGGCCAGGCGCTGTAGGACGACGTCGAGGATACCGCCCGCTTCTCCGACCTCGACCAGGTTGGTGAACAGCTCGTCGAACGTACGCGGATGCCGTCGGAGGGCGTCGGCGAGCGTCGAGCCCGCCTCGACGTGGCGGGCGACCTGACCGGTCACGCTCCGCAGTGTCTTTGATTCGCTCTGCTCGGCGAGGATGTTGAGGCACTGCACCAGGGGCAGGCCCGCGTCGATCATGGTGGAGAACTGGCGAGTGAAGATCGCCATCTCCTTGTCGTTGACCTTGCCCCCGAACTTGAAGGTGATCTTAGGCGCGCTCTTCTCCGCGATCTTGGTGACGAGGATCGAGCGTCGGCGCAGCTCCCCGACCGCCGCCGAGCGGTCGGGCGCCTCGATCTCCCCGTTCTGCATACCACTAGCGCTACGACCTTGGTAGACAAAGACAGCCATCGCGTACGCCTCCTCGGGGTCTAGCGTCTGCCAAAGGGAGAGCTGCCAGCGCCGGCTGCCGCCGCCGCGGGCGCACCGGAGCTTCCGGCCGAGCCAAGCAGCCCCGCGAGCTCTTCGGGAAGGGTGCTGCGGTTCAGGGCCTCCTCCCGGCTGATGCGGCGCTTCTGGACAAGCTCGGACAGCGATTGGTTCATGGTCTGCATGCCGAACTTCTGGCCGGCCTGCATGGCCGAGTAGATCTGGTGGATCTTCTCCTCGCGGATGAGGTTTCGTATCGCGGGCGTCGCCACCATGATCTCGAGGGACATGGCCCGACCTCGCCCATCGGCGGTGGGAATCAGCTGCTGGGAGAGCACGCCCTCGAGGACGAGCGACAGCTGCGCGCGCACCTGCCCCTGCTGACTCGTGGGGAAGACGTCGATGATTCGGTTGATCGTCTGCGCGCAAGAGTTCGTGTGCAGGGTGCCGAGCGTCAAGTGACCGGTCTCTGCGATCGTGAGCGCGGCCGAGATCGTCTCGAGGTCGCGCATCTCACCGACGAGCACCACGTCCGGATCCTGCCGGAGGATCGACTTGAGCGCGTTCTTGAACGAGTGCGTGTCCGAGAAGACCTCGCGCTGGTTGACCATGCACTTCTTGTGCTGGTGGACGAACTCGATGGGGTCTTCGATGGTGACGATGTGCTCGGCCCGCTCGGAGTTGACCTTGTCCACCATAGCCGCCAGGGTCGTCGACTTACCGGAGCCGGTGGGGCCGGTCACGAGGATGAGCCCCTTGGGTCGCTCCGCGAGCTGCTCGACGATGGCCGGCAACCCCAGCTCGTCGAAGCCGCGGATCTTCACCGGAATGACGCGGATGGCGGCTGCGACCGCTCCCCGCTGGCGGTAGACGTTGCAGCGGAAGCGGGCCAGCCCTTGGATCCCGAATGAGAGGTCGAGCTCGTTCTCCTCCTCGAACTTCTGCTTCTGGCCCTCGTTCAGCACGCTGTAGGCGAGACGCTGGGTGTCCTGCGGGGTCAGCATCTCGAACTGGGAGAGCGGAGTCAGCTTCCCATGAAGCCTGATCTGTGGGTGGGTCCCCGTGGTGATGTGCAGGTCGGAGGCCCCTCGCTCGATCATCAGGGTCAGAAGGTCGTGCATCGTCGCGGCCATTGGTTCCTTGAGCCTCCTTAGGCTAGAGGGGGAAGTGCACGTAGCGCCCCTCAAACCGCATGCAACCTACGTTCCAGGATTACCATGTCTTCCGCCCAGAAAATTCATCGGAACCCGGGCTGGACCTGGAAGGCAGGGCTCTGCCGGAAGAGACGAGGCCATTCTAGCCCACGGGGGCCTCGAAACCGCGTATTGGGTCGCCTGCGGCTCACCCATCCCGGGGAGGCCCCGGGCGCGGGTGCCAGGCTCGGATGGGGGCTAGCGGGGTCCTCCCAGGCGCTTGAGGGCCTCGCTGAAGGCCTTTTGCGCCTGGTCCTCGTAGAGCACGAAAAGCACCTTCTCGAGACTCGAGTTACCCCGTTTCACGTGCTCGACAACGGTCGAGAGCATCGCATCGGCCGATTGGGCCGGCGGCACCCCACCAACCCCACTCCCCAGGGCGGGGAAGGCCAGGGACGAGAGCTTGTGCTTCTCGGCGATAGCAAGCGTGGCCCGGGTGGCGGCGGTGATCTTCTCCGGATCCGTCTTCAGATCCTTCCCCATTGTCACCGCATGGATCACGTGGGTCGCGGCCAAATTGCCTGCGACGGTGAGCACGGCCTCCCCGATCTCGATGGGGCCCTGGCGCAAAGCATCCTCCTCGATGACCACTCCCCCTTTGCGCTTCAAGGCCCCGGCGACGCCGGCCCCCATCCACAGTTCGGCATTCGCCGCGTTCACCACCGCGTCGACCTCGGCGTCGGTGATGTCGCCGCGCTCGATCACGACCGTCGTCTTGCCGATCTTCGTCTTCATGACCGGGGTCCGGTCCCGGGGACGTCAGGGTTCTCCTGCGCCTTGATAGCTTCCCACACTCGATCCAGATCCTCTGCGGATGCTTCCGCGACCGTCCGGCCCCCGGCCTTCATCTCCACCTCCACCTTCTCGAATCGGCGAGTGAACTTCTCGGAAGCCCGGCGCAGGCAGTCTTCAGCGTCCATGCCTCTGAGTCGGGCGACATTCACCATAGAGAACAGCAGATCTCCGAACTCGTCCGCCACGCGGTTCTCGTTGCCGGTCCGCAATGCCCCTTCGACTTCGGCTACTTCCTCCTGGACCTTCTGCCAGGCGAGTTCCCAATCCGTCCAGTCGAACCCCACTTGGGATGCCTTGGCCTGGAGCCGTTGAGCCCGAAGGAGGGCGGGCAGGGAGGCGGGTACTCCCTCGAGCGCCGATCGGCCGCGACCGGCATCGATGGCCTCGTCCCGCTTGATGCGTTCCCACTGCGCGAGCGCCTCGCGGGAATCGCCTACGATATTGTTCCCGAACACGTGCGGGTGGCGCCTGGTCATCTTCGTGCAGAGGCCGTCGATGACGTCCTCCATCGTGAACTCACCGGCTTCCGACCCGAGCTGGCAATGAAACACCACCTGGAACAGCAGGTCGCCGAGTTCCTCCACCAGATGCTCGCGGGAGCCCTCGTCGATGGCGTGGAGAACCTCGTAGGTCTCCTCGACGAGGTACGGCCTGAGGGAGGAGCGGGTCTGCTCCCTGTCCCATGGGCAGCCACCTTCCCCCCTGAGACGAGCCATTAGCGAAAGGAGGGAGGCGAAGTGAGTGCCGGCGGCGTCAGCCATGGGACGATCGTGGAGTCGCATCGGCATTATACACAACCGGCACCGCTCCTTGAAGGGGCAGGGCCCGCGTGCTAGGCTCCGCGCCGACGATCGCTCAAGGAGTGCGCCGAAATGAGCGAGGAAGAAAGCTTCAAGGTTACGGATCGAAGGGGGCGCGCCGATACGTCCGCGGACCCAACGCCGAGGGCTCCGGAAGCGCGGTCGTCGGCGGACCACGGAGCCGATCCGGCGGCGCCCGGTCCGGCGCCGAGTGAAGCCAGTCACCATGGCGAGCGCGGCAGTGAGCTCATCGGGCTGTTCATGATGTTTGCGAGCTCGGCGCTCGTCAGCCTAGGGGCGGTGCCCGACCCCGAGAACGACGAACGCCGGGTCGATCGCGGACAGGCCAAGGTGGCGATCGACGTTCTGCTCATGCTCCGCGAGAAGACTCGTGGGAATCGGACCGAGCAGGAGAACCGCGTGCTAGAGGACATTCTGTACGACCTCCAGATGCGCTTCGTGCGCACCTCGCCGGGCCCTTCGTCGCCGAGCGCCCCCGCCTGAGCGGGGAAGGACTGGTTCGGCCTCTGGCCCCGGGGGGCGATCCGGCCCAGTCGTGGCCCTGCTTGGGCCCCGGGACAAGGCTGGCCCCGGGGAGCCATGGAGGGCGGCCGCTAATAGCTTGATAGATATGGCCTTACAGATATAACTGCGAACTTCTTGACAGCTTGATACTCATACTATATAAGTCACATAGACTCAGATCAGGCCACGATGGAAGCCCAAGACGCGGCCCAGACCAAGGAGGATCAGGGACAATGGCTCTAATCCGATTTCGACCGCTGTCGGCGGTGGTGGATCCTGCTCGAGACCTGACCGACATCCAGACTCACATGAACCGGGTCTTCGACAACTTCCTCGGGTATTCGACCAACTCGGGAATGGAGCGCCTCTGGAGCCCGCTGGTCGACATGTACGAGACCAAGAACGAGGTGGTCGTCTCGGCGGAACTGCCGGGGATCGGCGAGAAGGACATTCGGGTATACGTCACCGGCGATCTGCTCACTATTCAGGGTGAGCGTCAGGGCAACTCGGAGGTGGAGGACGGGAGTCACTACCGCCGGGAACGCTGGTTCGGCAAGTTCGAGCGCACGCTCTCGCTGCCGGTTCCCGTCGAGACCAACCAGGTGAAGGCCACCTACCGCGACGGGGTTCTGACCGTAAAGCTTCCCAAGGTCGAGGAGATCAAGCCCAAGGAGATCAAGATCGAGGCGGCCTAGCACCGCCCGGTCCACGGGTTGGCGGGCCCGGGCGCTCTCGCTCGGGCCCGCGCGGCACGCGAAGACCTAGACACCCAGACAGGAGAGAACACGACATGGCGAAGGTGATCGGCATTGACCTCGGAACCACGAACTCGGTGGTGGCGGTGGTGGAAGGCGGAGACCCCGTCGTCATCGCCAACCAGGAGGGGAGTCGCCTCACTCCCTCGGTCGTCGCGTACACGAAGGAGGGCGACACGCTCGTCGGGCAGGTGGCCAAGCGTCAGGCCATCACCAACCCCGAGAACACTATCTTTTCGATCAAGCGGTTCATGGGGCGCCGCTACGACGAGGTGCTCGGTGAGATCAAGCTGGTGCCCTACAAGGTCCTGAAGGCGCAGAACGGCGACGCGCGCGTCGAGAGCCGGGGGAAGGTCTATTCGCCCCCCGAGATCTCGGCCCTCGTGTTGCGGAAGCTCAAGGAGGCGGCAGAGGCCTACCTGGGTGAGAAGGTCACGCAGGCCGTCATCACGGTGCCCGCCTACTTCAACGACAGCCAGCGGCAGGCCACCAAGGACGCCGGCGCGATCGCGGGCCTCGAAGTGCTCCGCATCGTGAACGAGCCGACCGCGGCCGCACTCGCCTACGGTCTCGACAAGAAGAAGGACGAAACGGTGGCGGTGTACGACCTCGGCGGCGGCACCTTCGACATCTCGGTGCTCGAGATCGGTGAGGGCGTGGTGGAGGTCAAGGCCACGAACGGTGACACGCACCTGGGCGGTGACGACTTCGACCAGCGGGTGATGGACTGGATCGCCGAGGAGTTCAAGAAGGAGAACGGCATCGACCTGCGGAAAGATCGCATGGCCTTGCAGCGGCTGAAGGAGGCCGCGGAGAAGGCGAAGTGCGAGCTCTCCACCACGGTTCAGACCGAGATCAACCTGCCGTTCATTACCGCGGACGCGACCGGACCCAAGCACCTGGTGCTGACGCTCACCCGCGCCAAGCTCGAGGTGCTGGTGGCGGACCTGATCGAGCGCAGCCTGGCCCCGTGCCGTGAGGCCATGCGCCAGGCCGGCGTGAACCCGGGCGACATCGACGAGGTCATCCTGGTCGGCGGGCAAACGCGTATGCCGAAGGTCCAGGAAGAGGTCAAGAAGCTCTTCGGGAAGGAGCCCAACCGGACCGTCAACCCCGACGAGGTGGTAGCGGTGGGAGCCGCGGTGCAGGCGGCGGTGCTGACCGGCGAGGTCAAGGACCTGCTCCTGCTCGACGTCACGCCGCTCTCGTTGGGCATCGAGACGCTCGGCGGCGTCATGACACGTCTGATCGAGGCCAACACGACGATTCCGACCAAGAAGGCCGAGACCTTCACCACCGCGGCGGACAACCAGCCCTCGGTGGAGGTGCACGTGCTCCAAGGCGAGCGTCCGATGGCTCGGGACAACCGGACCTTGGGGCGGTTCCACCTGGACGGCATCCCGCCGGCGCCCCGCAACGTGCCTCAGATCGAGGTGACGTTCGACATCGACGCGAACGGCATCCTCAACGTGTCGGCGCGCGACAAGGCGACCGGCAAGCAGCAGAACATCACGATCACCGCGTCGTCCGGTCTCAGCAAGGAAGAGATCGATCGGATGAAGAAGGAAGCCGAGACCCACGCCGCAGAGGACGCGCGGCAGCGCGAGGGCATCGAGCTCAAGAATCTCGGCGACTCGACCGTCTACAACACCGAGAAGATGCTGCGGGACCACGGAGACAAGATTCCCGCGGCCGACAAGCAGGCGACCGAGACCGCTCTCGGCGAGCTGCGTGAGGCGCTCAAGACCGATGATCTGGACCGCATCAGAAAGGCCCAGGAAGCGGTGACCCAGGCGTCGCACAAGCTAGCGGAAGCGATGTATCGCGAAGCCCAGGCTCAGAGCCAGGCCCAGCCGGGAGGCGAGGCAGGTCCGCAGCCGGGGACTCCGGGCGGAGCGGCTCCGAAGGGAGACGTGGTGGACGCCGAGTTCGAGGATCTGGGGGAGAAGAAATAGCGCCGCGCCGGTCGGGGCGGCTTGAGGGGCGCGGGGCCGCGCGAGGACGCGTGGCCCCGCGCATGGACAATGCGCGACTACTACGCGGTCCTGGGGGTGGAGGCTGGAGCCACGGCGATTCAGATCCGCCGCGCGTACCAGCGGCTCGCGCGCCGGTATTCACCCGACGTCAACTTCTGGGACCATGACGCACGGACTCTCTTCGAGGAAATCGCCGAGGCCTACCGGATCCTGAGCGATCCGACCGCTCGGACCGTCTACGATCGTCAGGGCGCGCGTCCGACGGGGCCGGCCAAGTCAGGCTCGGCGCCGGGCCCGCGTGGCGGGCGGCGCGGCGACGACGTCCACGTGCCGGTCGAGATTTCGTTCCAGCAGGCTCTGTCCGGGGTCGAGGTAGATGTCCCGGTCGATCGGCTCTCCCCCTGCGAGGCGTGCGGTGCAAGTGGGGCCGCTCCAGGAGCACGGCCCACGCCGTGCGCGCACTGTGGCGGGCTAGGTACGGTATGGGTTGCGGGCGCACGCTCGGCGCAGAGCTGCCCGGCCTGCTCCGGCAACGGGGTGCGAGTGGCCGAACCATGCACTGCGTGTCGCGGGCGCGGGGCGTCGGCAAGCCGCGGCCTGCTCCATGTCGTGCTCCCCGCGGGGATGGATACCGGCAGCCAGGTTCGGATCCCGGGCGAGGGCCATTCGGGCCCATTCGGTGGGCCGCGTGGGGATCTGATCGTCGTAGCGCGCGTGCACGAGGATCCGAGATACACGAGAAAGGGCGACAACCTCTACTGCGAGGTGCCGCTGTCGCTGGGCGAGGCCGTTCTCGGGACCCGAATCCGGGTCCGGGGAGTCGACGCGCTCGTGGATCTGGTCATTCCTCCCGGCACGCAAAGTGGCCAGATGTTCCGGCTACGCGGCAGGGGTGTCCGCCGTCTCACCGGTGAGGGTCGGGGCGACCTCTACGTGACCACGCGGGTCGAGATCCCGCGCGGCCTCGACCCGCGCACCCAGGAGGCCTTCCAGGCACTCGCCCGACTGCTGCCCGCACGGTCCGACTCTGACAATCAGGGGAGCGCACGCGAATGACCGATCGCAGCCGGCCGCTCTACATGATCGGCGTGGTGGCCGAGATGGTGAAGATCCACCCCCAGACGCTCCGGATGTACGAGAAGAAGGGGCTGATCCGGCCGAGCCGCACCGAGGGCAAGACGCGGATGTACTCCGCCGAGAACGTCGAGGAGATCGCGCGGGTGACGCGTCTCGCCCGGGACCTGGGTGTGAATCTCGCCGGCATCGAGATCATCCTAAAGATGCGACGCCGGATGCTCGACATGCAGGCGCGCATCGAGGAGTTGACCGAGCACGTGCGAAGCGACATGGCGGAGTCGAGGGACGAGGCGCGGCGGGACAAGAGTGAAGCGCTGGTCCGCGCGGCGTCCAGCCAGCTCTCGCCCGTGGATCTGTTCTGAGCCGAAAGGAAGGTCATGACCATGGCACACGAAAGCGTATCCGCGGCGAGCGCGAACCCGCTGGGAGCGGGCGCCGTGGTTCCCGAGCAGGTGCCCATTCTGCCGTTGCGCGATACCGTGCTCTTTCCGCAGTCCGCCCTGCCGTTGGGGGCCGGGCGTGAGTCGTCGGTTCGTCTGCTCGAGGACGTGGTTCGCGGCGGCCGTTTGATCGGCGTCTTCACCCAGCGCGATCCGACCACGGAAGACCCGCAGCAGGCCGATCTGCAGCGGATCGGCACGCTGGCCACCGTTCACAAGGTCCTGAAGCAGCCCGACGGGACGGTTCGTCTCGTCGTCCAGGGCCTGCAGCGCATCCGCATCGTCGAGATGGTGCAGGTGAAGCCGTACCTCGTGGCCCGGATCGAGCATGTGCCCGATCTGGCTCCGTCCCCCGGAGACCTCGAAACCGAGGCGCTGGCGCGGAATGCCGTGGCGCTGTTCCGGCAAGTGGTGGAGCTGTCGCCGATGCTGCCAGACGAGCTGGCGACGGTGGTGCAGAACGTCACCCAGCCCGACCATCTCGCGGACTTGATCGCGGCTACCCTCCCGGTACTCACGACCCAGGTGAAGCAGGAGCTGCTCGAGACGCTCGACGTCCGAGCGCGGCTCGCCCGGCTCGTGGCCGTGCTCACGAAGGAGGCCGAGGTCCTGGCGCTGGGCTCGAAGATCCAGTCCCAGGTCGAGTCCGAGGTGGGGAAGAGCCAGCGGGAGTACTACCTGCGCGAGCAGATGAAGGCGATCCAGAAGGAGCTGGGGCAGACGGACGAGCGCGCCCAGGAGCTGGACGAGCTGCGGGCCAAGATCGAGGCGGCCGGCATGACCGAGGAGGCCCAGAAGGAGGCGCTGCGCGAGCTCGATCGCCTGAGCAAGATGCCGCCCGCGGCGGCCGAGTACACGGTGGCGCGGACGTACCTCGACTGGCTGCTCGCGTTGCCCTGGAGCAAGCAGACGACCGACAACCTGGGCATCGCGGAGGCCCGGCGCGTCCTGGACGAGGACCATTCGGGCCTCGAGCGGATCAAGGACCGGATCCTCGAGTACCTGGCGGTGAAGACCATGCGCCCAGCCGGGAAGGACCCGATCCTGTGCTTCGTCGGTCCTCCAGGCGTCGGCAAGACGTCGCTCGGCCGGTCCATTGCGCGCGCGCTCGGCCGGAAGTTCCACCGCATCTCGCTCGGCGGCATGCGGGACGAGGCCGAGATTCGCGGGCACCGGCGGACCTACATCGGGGCCCTGCCCGGGCAGATCATCCAAGGCCTGCGGCGCGCCGAATCGAAGAACGCGGTGCTGATGCTGGACGAGGTCGACAAGCTCGGCATGGACTTCCGCGGCGATCCCGCCTCGGCCTTGCTGGAGGTGCTCGACCCGGAGCAGAACGTCGCGTTCCGCGATCACTACATCGACGTGGCCTTCGACCTGTCCAAGATCCTGTTCATCACGACGGCCAACGTGCTCGATACCGTGCCGGCTCCGCTCCGTGACCGCATGGAGATCATCGAGATCGCCGGCTACACCGAGGAGGAGAAGGTTCGGATCGCCCGCTCACACCTGGTGCCGAAGCAGGTCTCGGACCACGGGCTCGTAGAAGGCGAACACATCCGGTGGACCGACGCGGCGCTGCGCCTGCTCGTGCGCGGATACACGCGGGAAGCCGGGTTGCGGAATCTCGAACGCGAGATCGCGGCGATCACTCGCAAGGTTGCCAAGCGGCGCGTCGAGGGCCACTCCGAGCCGGTGGAGGTGACCGAAGCGCTCGTGGGCGAGATGCTCGGGGCTCCTCGATACCTGCACGAGGAGCTCGAGGAGCGGACCCGCATCCCGGGCGTGGCGGTGGGGCTGTCGTGGACGCCAACCGGTGGCGAGATCCTGTTCATCGAAGCCACCCGAATGAAGGGCAGCAAGACGCTGACGCTGACCGGGCAGCTGGGCGATGTCATGAAGGAGTCCGCTCAGACGGCTCTGTCCTGGGCTCGCTCGCACGTGTCCGAGCTCGGGGTCCGGTCGGACTACTGGGACACATCGGATATCCATGTGCACGTTCCCGCGGGCGCCATTCCCAAGGATGGCCCGTCTGCCGGCGTCACGATGGTGACAGCGTTGGTTTCCCTGATGACTCAGCGGCCCGTGAGGCCGGACCTCGCGATGACCGGCGAGGTGACGTTATCTGGCCGTGTCCTGCCGGTGGGCGGCATCAAGGAGAAGGTGCTGGGCGCGAGGCGGGCTGGCGTCAAGGTCATTATCTTACCGAAAAGAAACGAGAAAAACCTCGTCGAGGACGTGCCGGCGCAGGTGCGGGAGGGCATGACCTTCCACTTGGTCGAAACCGTGGATCAGGTCCTGAATCTGGCCCTGGAAGAGCCGATTCCGAAGGACAACCGCATCCGGCAGGCGGTGCTCCAGGCCCGAAACTAGCTCGTAACTAGTTGATAAACAGAGCGGAGGCCGTCCCGAACGGGGCGGCCTCCGGCGTTTTTGGGGGACCCCTGGCACGCCTCTTGGACCTGGGGTTCCCGTGCTCAACCGAATCGCGCCGACGCTGACAGCGGTCCTCGCTGGCTTCTTGTGGGCCTCCGCGGGCGAGGCCGACACCTACCGCATGGTCGACAGCGACGGCGCCGTCCACCTCACAAATGCCCCGACGGATCCGCGCTATCGCGGCCTGCCCGTCGTGTCCGGGACGGTTACCGGGTGGCTTCGGATGTCGGAGACCTCGCACAATCAGTACGCCACCGACATCCGGGAGATCGCCTCACGCCACGGAGTCGACCCGACGCTCGTGGAGTCCGTGATCCGGGCCGAGTCGGCCTTCAACCCCACCGCGGTGTCCAGGACCGGTGCCCGGGGTCTCATGCAGCTGATGCCGAAGACGGCACTGGCGCTGGGGGTCCGGGACTCGTTCAATCCGCGCGAGAACATCGAAGGCGGAGTTCGCCATCTTCGCTATCTGCTCGATCGGTATCCCGGCAACGTCCCGCTCGCGGTGGCGGCGTACAACGCGGGCGAGGCAGCGGTGGACCAGTACCGCGGCATCCCGCCGTATACCGAGACGCAGCAGTACGTCCAGCGTGTCCTTCAGGGGGGCGGGGGTGGCGTGGTCTGGAGTGGGAGAAGCGCCCTCCCGCGTTCGGTGTACCGCTACACCGCGCCCAACGGAACCGTGACGTACAGCAACCTGCCGCCAGGCAGCCGCCTCAGCATTTCGCGGTAGTCGCGCCCCAGGCCTGCCAGGGCTAGGCGGGACCCGGCCAGACCAGATCGAGGAAACGGGCGAGCAGCCTCTCTTTCATGAAGAGCTCCGCCGCCTCTCGCGTGCTGCGCTGATCCAGTCCCCACAGCGCGGCCCGCTTTCCGCGCTCCTGATTCATCTGGATGAAGAGCCGCTGGTCTCGGCTGAACGCGAGCGGAAGGTCCTCGTAGATCTGCGCGGTGAACGCGTTGACCCCCGGCCCCCCGATGGCGATGGCCGGGAACATCTCCGCCATGTCCTGGTTGAGCATCCACATGTCGGTGACGACCACCGCGCTCCGATCCTCGGTCCCCTTGCACCGTGAGTTGATCGCCCGCTTCAGCTCGTAGGCCACCGGACGATCTTCCTCCTCGGGGAGGATGCCGTAGCCCACCACGAGCAGAACCGTGGTCCGGACGTCGAAGTACCGGGGCATCAGCGGATCAGGCGCGCCAGCTCCCGGAAGTCGTCGGTGTCGGCCTGCCGCAGGAGCTGGAACAGCGCGGTCTCGGTGGTGGTGACCACCGCCCCGGCCTGTCGCAGCTGGTGCATGGCCAGGCGCCAGTTGGCCTGCGTGCGCGAGGTCACCGCGTCGGCCACGACGTGAACCGCGTAGCCCTCCCCCAGCAAGTCGAGCGCGGACATCAGCACGCACACGTGGGCTTCGATGCCGCCGAGGAGCACCTGGCGAGTGCCGGTCGCGATGAGACGGCTCCGAAACGCCTCGACGCCCCAGCAGGAGAACGCCACCTTCTCGATTGGCTCGAGCCCGTTGGGCAGTGCGTCCTTCAGCTCGGGCAGTGTATGGCCGAGACCCTTCGGATACTGCTCGGTCACCAGGGCTGGCACCTGGAGACGCCACGCGGCCGCGGCCAGCACCTTCAGGTTCCGCATGACTTCCTCGCGGTGGTCGGCGTCCATGGCCGGGAACAGCCGCTCCTGCACGTCGATGATGACGAGGGCGGTCCGCTTGCGGGCGAGGACCATCGGATGGGGCGCTGCCTGGGCCGATCGAGCACTGCCGGGCTGCGTCATGGGGACCTCCGAGAGGTGAAGGGTCGAAAACGCCGCCATCCTCTCACATCCGGGCGCATTGGCAAGTTCCCGCCAAGCGTGCAATCGCGGGCGACGATACGGTCAGCGGGTCCTATCGAGCGAGCGGTACTGGATCGCTTCCGAAACGTGCTCGGGTGAGATCCGCGCGGCGCCGGCAAGGTCCGCGATGGTGCGCGCCACGCGCAGCAGCCGATCGTGAGCGCGGGCGGAGAGGCCAAGGCGAGTGACGGCGAGTCCGAGCAGCCGGGCTACGTCGGGATGGAGCGCACAGAACCGGCGAGTCTGGCGGCCGGACATGCGCGCGTTCACGTGGGTGGACGCGCCGGAGAAGCGCGCGGCCTGCACGCCCCGGGTTGCCACGACGCGCTTGCGTATCGCGGCGGAAGGCTCGCCGACGGCCACGTCGCTGAGCTGCGCGTAGGACAGCGTCGGGATCTCGAGGTGCAGGTCGATGCGGTCGAGCAAGGGTCGGGAGAGTCGGGCCAGGTAGCGCGTGCGCTCGGCAGGCGAGCAGGTGCAGGCGGCCAGCGAGGGACAGCCGCGACGGCACGGGTTGGCCGCCGCCACGAGCTGAAAGCGCGCCGGGAAACAGGCGCTGCCGGCGGCGCGGGAGACCATGACCCGCGCGTCTTCCAGGGGCTGCCGCAAGGCCTCCAGCACACGAGGCGAGAACTCCGGGAGCTCGTCCATGAAGAGCACCCCGTGGTGGGCGAGGCTGATCTCGCCGGGCCGTGGGATACCTCCTCCGCCGATCACGCCGGCCTCGGACGCCGTGTGGTGAGGACTGCGGAACGGCCGTGTGCTGAGCAAGCCTTGCCCGGCCGAGAGCAGTCCCGCCACGCTCCAGACCGTGGAGGTCTCGATCGCCTCGTCGAGGGACAGCGGCGGGAGGATGGAGGCGACCCGCCGCGCCAGCATGGTCTTGCCGGTCCCGGGCGGCCCGATCATCAGTACGTTGTGTCCCCCGGCCGCGGCGATCTCGAGCCCGCGCTTGGCGTGCGCGTGACCCCGCACGTCGGCGAAGTCGAGGCCGTCGGCGTCTCCCGTCGAGGCGTCCGGCCGATGCTCACCGCTCGCGGGCGGGATGACCCGCTCGCCGTTCAGATATTCCACCGCGTCGTGCAGGGAGGCGATTGGCACCGCGTCGACGCCGGCCACCACCGCCGCCTCCGCCGCGTTTGCCACGGGCACGAGTAGTGGGTTGAATCCCTCCCTCCGCGCGTGCAGGGCGATCGGCAGGACGCCGTGCACGGCCCGCACGGTCGCGTCGAGGGAGAGCTCCCCGATCACCAGGGCCCGTTCCAGGATGCGGTCCGTCTTCACGACGCCGGTCGCGCGGAGGATGCCCACGGCCATCGGGAGGTCGAATGAGGTGCCCTCCTTGCGGAGATCGGCGGGGGCGAGATTGACCGTGATCCGGTCCACGGGGAAGTTGAGGTTGGAGTTGTGAATCGCGGCGCGAACCCGGTCCCGGCTCTCTCGCACTGCCGAATCGGGCAAGCCAACGGTGGAGAATGACGGGAGCCCCGAGGTCACGTCCACCTCGACGAACACGGTGGCGGCCTCGATGCCGAAGAGCGTGGCCGAGCGGACCCGCGCGAGCACGGGCCCAGTGTGGGAACGCCGTGAGGGCCCGTCAATGTCACGGAAGGGATACGTCCCGGCGAAGGCATCTGCTAGACTCGGTGCATGCGAACGCTACGCGTGCTCGTCGCGGACGATCAGGAGCACATGCGAGAGCTGCTGGTGGAGGCGCTCTCGGCCGACGGCCACACCGTGGATCCCGCCGAGGACGGGGTAGCCGCTCTGAAGCTGCTCGAGCAGGCGACCTACGACCTCGTGGTGAGCGATCTGCAGATGCCGCAGGTGGACGGCCCGAAGCTCTACGAGGAGGTGCGGCGCCGCCGCCCGG